>JAEIGA010020012.1_pt1 | contig 10200 bp, 3 predicted proteins | sample 9270691 | NCBI WGS metagenome assembly JAEIGA01 (sample SAMN17057246, study PRJNA624740) | gut metagenome | biome: biome; isolation source: fecal sample | host: Bos grunniens | place: China: Xizang | collected 2019
CCCTTGTCCAAATCTTGCTGGAACTCGTTAAAGATGTTTTGAATACCGCCATTAAGTTGAATCTTAACCTTTTTTCCTACGTCGAACGTGTAGTTGAGCTTCAGATTGAGGTCGAAAAATGCAGGTGTATGAACCATCTCGTCTACCTTGATATAGCTGTATTGGAAGTCAGCCGGAATCTCGTCTGTCGGAGCGAAGTGTGGAACGTGCATTCGTCCTGTGTAGACACCAGACAGAGATATGTCAAACTTGCTGCTCGGAGCTGCGGTCAGAGTTGCATAACCATAGTAGTTTGGCGTGCGAGGCATATCTCTAATTTCGGCTACGTCGGGATTTTCGCTCCAGCCTGTCATCTCTTTGTATCGGCTGCGCTGGGCAGTGAATCCTACCTGCAGCGATGCGTCCTTGCCGTGAGCAATCTTTGCATCAAGATTCACACCATAGACCGTAGCTCCGCTGCCATTTCTGCGCTCTTGCAGCGAATTGCCGTCGCTGTCGGTGCCGATGTTCTGAAGGTAGAATACATCATTCAACGAGGTGTGAAATGCCTCAAGCAACAGGTTTGTCTGGAAATGTCCGATATTTGCAGTCCAGTCCACCGAGCCGCTAAAACTGTTCGAGCGTTCGGGTTTGAGTCCGTCGGCAAGTTGAATCAGCACACCCTCGCCACCTACGGCCGTAACGTGCAGGTCCTCGTCATAGGCCTGAGGCGCGCGAAATCCCGTAGACCACGTAAGTCGAGTCTGGAATCTGTCAGACGGCTTGTAGAGCAGATTTACTCGCGGACTAAAAATGGGATTGTCTATCAGGTTGTGGTTGTCAAAACGCAATCCGGCCAAAAGTGTGAAATCGAGCATCTTCCACTCGTTCTGAACAAATGCACTTGAAATCTTTACATTTTGTCTCAGGTCGCGGTTATAGCCTGTCATAATATCGTGCATCTCATTGTGTTGGTACTCAATGCCCGCAGTAAATACGGCCGGAGCAAAAATTACATTGTCGTAATTGCCGATAAACATTCCACCTGCAACCCAGGTCAGGTCTTTAGTCTTGCCGTATGCGTTTTTATTTTGTTGTGAACCATAATAGCTGTTGCGGTCAACGTGCTGAGCCGAACCGTAGAATGAAATCTTGTGGTCACCAACGTAACGGTCATAGTTGATACCTCCGCTGTTGATAATGTGCTTAGTCTGCTCGGTGATGTCGGTCTCGAATGGCTCGAGGTCGAATTTGTTGCCTCCGCGACGGAATTCGTTTGTTGTGTGATATTCGATGCTCACTCGGCTCTGGTCGTCGGGCAGGTAGTATGCTCTCAGTCCGAAGGTGTTCATATTCAGTTTGCCCAGCTCTGAGAACGAGTCTCCGTCTGAATCGTATGGATTGCGGTTTCGATATGATTGATACAGGGCGATGCCAAAGTTGCTGTCGTCTGAAATCAACGAAACATTCGCACCCATATATTGTTCCCAAGATTTGCCATTGAAGTTAGACATATTGGTGCTGACCTGAAACGAGTTTTCTACGGGATCTTTGGTTATGATGTTGATTGTTCCGCCGACGGCATTTGCTCCGAACAGAGCCGAACCTCCGCCTCGCACAATCTCTACACGTTCAATCATATTGACCGGAATCTGCTCAAGACCATAGACTCCCGATAGCGACGATACGATTGGACGACTATTAATCAGAATCTGAGAATATGGGCCCTCCAGACCGTTGATGCGCACCTGCGGGAATCCGCAATTTTGACAGTGGTTTTCGACTCTCAGCCCCGATTGGTAGTTGAGCGATTTGGATAGGTCTACGGAGTGTACGGTTTCAAATGTCTTGAGCCCTACGATATTCACAACTACGGGAGCAACTTTGCGACTTACCTCGCTGCGGTTTGCCGATACGACAACTTCGTCTGCGTTGAATCTCGCTGGCAGTAGTTCAACATTCACGCTCATTGCGTGTTCCCGTCCTACGGTGATATTCATCTCTTTTGAGTCATATCCGACATATTCGATTTTCAGAGTGAGGTCACCAGGTTTGATTCCTGACAACTCGAATTTGCCGTTTGCGTCCGTAGCCACTCCCTTTGTTGTGCCAGCCACTACGACAGAAGCTCCCACCAATGGTTCTTTGGTTTCGCTGTCAATTACTACTCCTCTAACGATTTTTTGAGCTTCAACTACATTTGCTCTGGCATCAATGCCCAAACCTACGCTCAACAATACGAGCGCAATGATAAAATATATTTGTTTCATTTATTTGTTTTCTAAAATTTTAATCACAATGTTACCACACAATTAACCACACGCGCACACGAATCCTCGGATTCGACGCATCGAGAATGATTAATGTGTAAAAATAGAGGTTCGAGGCTCAGACGATGTCGAGCCTTGAAGTGCGTGATTAACAAACAGGCGGAGCGCGCAGAGTAATGCTGCCTGCTTCAAATTTCAGAAGATAGGGCTGATTATAGCTTTTAACCTCGTTGCATACATAGTGCAGCGGAGCCTCAAAGTTTGCAATCTCGTCCAAAGGCTCAAGACCATTGAATGACGAAAGAAGGGCAATGGTTAATAATTGGCTTTCGGAGTGTGAGTGCTGACTGTTGCTATACGGGTGGGAGTGGGCAAGTTTGACTCCATTAACGACGTGGTTGTGCGAGAAGAGTGTTGTGCTCGACAAGTGCGTCAAAAACAGAGTCAATAAAAAAATCGAACTCAATATGTGAATCCTTTTTGTCACTCCAAATCAATTTGTTCGCAAAGTTAGTGATTTTTTTCAAGATTAAAAAATCAAAATCTATTAAATTTTGTCAGTAGTGTACTATTATATATGTATAAATAGTTGTATGTCAATATGATGTAAAAATGAACAAATGACTCGGTTTTAATTGCCTTCTTGTTGCAGAAACATCGCACTAAACAAAAAAGCAAGAGCCTGTCCGTGGGACAGGCTCTTATTATATGTGCGTTAGTTCAATCGACTAATTAGCACCTTCCGGCATCAGACAGAAACATTGAATTCGGCCAAAGCCTTCGAATGTTTGAGCATTAGATTCATTCAATGTACCCATACCATCAATTACTTGAGGAATAACGTGAAGTTTACCTTCGCCACCCTTGTAAGTTGCCACCATCAAAGCCTTAGCATTCAGGTCAGACAACTTGTAGTAATTTTCAAATGATGATACATAACGACGGTAGTTCGGCTGCATAAATTGCTTGATTGCCGAGATGTTTTCGCCTGCAGGCGCAGTGTAAACCACCTTGTGCATTACGTTAGACGGAGCCACGAAGTTTATTGCAATAACTTCATTACCGCTTGCTACATACAGAACAGGCTCGTTAAGTGAAGTGCTATACGAAACAGCCTTATCCAATTTAGCATTAAGTTCAGCTGGGATAACAGCTACTTCGCGAACAACGATCGGGTCAGAGTCGTGTCTGCATTGAATTTGGCAGATTTCGTAGTTATTTGTTTCGTTGTTCTTCATCAAGAAGATGTGAGTGATTCCGTTGAAACCCAGATCAGCAAAGATAGCTGTACGATTTTGGTAATTTACGGGATCAAACGCAACACCTGTTGTTCCTGTGATGTCAGTCGGAGCACTATATGTACCATCAGCTCCAATAAACTTACCCGCACGAGGCATATAGCCTACGAAGTGAGGACGCACCGAGTAGAACTCCTGGTGACCACCCAAAGAGATAGAGATACCCTCTGGTTCGATGTAGTTTTCAACGTTTGCGATAGTTGCAGTCGGAGCTGTATAGGCCAAACCCAAAGACGAGAAGTTCGCAAACGAAAGTTTATTATCAGCAACACCATAAGCAAACGAGTTGTTACCATCTGTAAACGAACGCATTGTTTGATACTTAGCAACACCCGGTTGATTCTTCATAGTTGTTTCTGCGTCCAAATCAAACTCAATAGTCACATTTTCGTCCTTTTGAGTCTCATTATTCCAGAACTTAGATGTGATGTAATAGTTTGTTGAACCATCAAGCATATTGAACATCTTGATTTTATCTTCGTTAGTCACGATAATCAAGGTGTGCATACCGCTTGCACGTTGTCCTTGCAAGAGGTGATCCATACGTTTAACCAACGCATTCAACGGAGCACCTGTCCAACTTGCATACAGGTCGTGGTAAACTACAGACGGTTCATCATCTTCGTAAAGTGATGAGTAGCTGTGACCTGCCAAAAGAGAAATTTCACTTGTTGATTCATCTTTAGTATGAGCAATCAACACACCACTCGGGATACCGGCAACCTGAATCTTCCAGCTCTTTTGCCAAGAGTTATTCGACACAGGGTCAGTAACTGTCAGATAGAGTTTGTAGGTACCTGTCGAAGGCTCAAGATCCAAATCAACATCAAGAGTTTTTTCATTGCTGATAACGCTAACATTACCGTTATTAACAAAATCGATAGGTTCAGAAGTCATTTCCCAAGTATACTTAAGACCTTCGGGATTGAGTGTTTCACCGATTTTTACGTCTGGAGTAATATTCAGGTGCATATCAGCGACTTTCAATCGAATCAGTGATGGGATTTTAGCATCAGGGTCGATTTCAATCAAATCCGCCTTATTTATATCAAGGGTAGATTCATCATCAAAGCAGCCTACCATCGCCACAGCTGCAAAGAGCGCAGCAAAAAACTTAATATATTTTCTACACATAATCTAAATTTTTAGTAGGTTATTCCACAACATCAGCGTAAGGCCATTTATCAGCATCACTCATACGAGCAGTAACAGGCAACCCCTTACAAGTACCTGCGTTGTGCAACAGAGGTTCGCCGTGTTCTTGTTCATATTTTTCGAGGTAAGCCTTCAGACGAGCCTGCCAAGTATAAGTTCTAAGTGCATCATAGAAAGCAAGATATGGTTTGTTATAAATATCATAACGATTTGATTGATTATAACGACCCCAGAATCCAGCCGGCCAACCCATAGCTTCGAGAATTGCCTTGTGTGCATTCGGACTATACGCTTTCAAATTACCAGCAGTCTTTGAACTATTACTCAGGATAAAGTAGTTGTACGTGCCATAATAGTGTGAAGATGCTGTCGGGATACCGGGCAGTGTGTTATTAAACACGAGCACAGCCTTTGCAAATTCCTTTGGACCTGCAACCAAATCTTTAGAATCCTTGATGTATACAGTCACCGAGTCTGATTCGTTGTCGAGGTTTGCGTGTTTAATAATTTCGACACGCATTTTACCATAGATTTCGCCAGCTGGAATCGACGCATCAAGAATGTTGAAGTGTTCTTTTGCAGCAGTTGTTCCTTGTGTAGCAACTTCCCAAGACACTTCGCGATCGTAGTCAACGGGCATACCGTTGAGTTTAAGTGGAATTTCAATCACAACTTTTTCAGTTCCCATAGGAGCTGTTGCGAAAGAATACACAACATTATATGCTTTATATGCATCACTATATGATGTATATATTTGTCTGTCTGCAACTGAGATGCCCGGGAACGAAGCAGACGGAGTATCAAAAACCTCCACTTCTTGTTCTTGACAAGCAACCAATCCACTTACTGCCAACAACAGACAGAATGTATTACGAAATAATTTTTTCATCGTATTTCTCATTTATATGGTTATTGAACTCGGCCAACTGCACGTTCTTCTTCAGGATAAGGCAGCATAAACTCTTCATCAGTGAATTCGAGAGTTGCCACGGGCAATCCGTTACGTTTACAGAAGTAGAAGTAGTGACCTTCAGCGATAAATTCTTTACGATACTCTTTAGCCAATTCATTTTCCAAAGTTTCAACATCTGACACTTCGGTTTCGGTAAGAGGTGCAACACCAAGGATACGCATACTGCGGATTTTGTTGAGGCTTTCCAGAGCTTTTGTCATATTTGGCTGAGTACGTTTAGCCTGACACTCAGACAACATATAGTACAATTCCGGAAGACGAATCAGACAAGAGTATCCTTTTTGATTTACAACATTACCAGCGCTGTTGGTCTTGAGTGAAACGAGATACTTCAAAGAGGTTACTCTGTCAGCAGCTGTGCTCTCTGTGTGAGTAAAGAAACCAACCGAGTAGCGCAAGTCTGATGCAGCGATACCAGCTTCTGATTCATAAATAGCATCTCTTTGAGATGTGCTTGTATAGAAGAATTCGTAGCTTGAACCCACATCTTTAGTGAAACGTCCTGATGTTACAGAATAAAGATCCTGCACTTCGAGTCTCAGGATTGCTTCAGCAGAACCGTTATAGTCGGCCATAATGTCAGCTGCGCTCACATTAAATCTTGCGATACCCTTTTCTTCAATAGCAGGGATAATATCTTCGAGGATATTAGCAGCAGCTTCCATATCCGAAGTCGAACCACGCCACATATATGCACGAGCCAAAATTGCCTGTGCTGCATAATAGTTAAAGCGATCGTTACGATTCAGGCTCCAATAACCGTCTTTGTTAGCCAATTCATAGAATGACTCGTCCTTCGATTCAGTAATTGGATCTATAGCCAATAAAGAGACTGCTTCGGTCAAATCTTCAATCACAAACTTCAGAGCTTCAGCATAAGTTTGCTGAGGTTGAATTTCAATTGAGTTTACTTTGATGTAAGGGATAGTAGCACGATTGCTCCAGTCTGAACGACCTGCCAAGTTACCGATGCCATAGTTGCGCAACAAGTCGAGGTGGAAGAAACCACGCATTGCCAACAATTCGCCCTTAATCAATTGGTAATTTACATCGTCCAAAACCTCGCGATTAGTTTCACACCATTCCAAGATTTTATTTACGTTTGCAATAGCATTGTAAATAGAACCCCAGATGTTACTGATGTAAGCTTCAGCAGTCGCATTTGTGTAGTTTTGATTGAACAGAGCGACCAATGAGTTCTGAGCGTGAGGAGTATACTGTTGAGCTATCAACTCTGGAAGAGTGAATGTCAACCCAGACACATACACATTTGATGTTACAAGATTGATATAACAACCTGTCAATGCGTGCTTAAAGCCTGCCTCTGTACTGAACTGATCGTCCTCTGGGTTTTGTGTTGAAGGCGTAACATCAAACCAATTATCACACGATGCCAAAGAAACAAGCAGAGCAAGTGACGCAAAGATTCTATAGAAAGTCTTTTTCATAATTCAAACATTTATATTATTAGAATGTTGTAGAGATGTTCAGAGAGAAGCTACGAGCAAACGGATAACTCAAACCTTTTTCAATCTTAATTGATGAAGTTGTGAATACATCATTCATATAGAATGATACACGCAAGCGTTCCAAGTTAAGTTTGCGGACAAAATCACGGTTGAAATCATAGTAAACAGACAATGAAGGCATTGAGAGTTCACGACGATCGAACACGAAACGAGAAGTCGGACGAGTCAGGACTGCTGCCGATGAGGTGAGGTCTCTGATAGTCAGATAAGGCACCAAATCGCCCTCTTTTTGCCAACGACCTGTGAATACGCGACGGTCAACATTATAGTTCAAGTCAACATTTTCTACGCGGTCAACCAAAGTGCTGTTGTACATAACACCGCCACCGAGGTATCTGAATGTTGCATTAATACCAAAGCCTTTATATTCGGCAACGAAACCGAAGTTTCCTTCATATTTAGGTGCGCCTGAACCATAGCATACCAAGTCATTTGAAGAGTAAGTAGTTGTCTTTTTACCTTCACTATTGATAAAGATTTCTTTACCAGACATTGGGTCGATACCCAGCGAAGGCACAGCCCATACTGCGTTCAAAGGTCTTCCGTCTTGATAGAGCAGAACAGGTTTCACGTTATTGTTTGCTTCTGCCTGTGCGAGCATTCTGTCATTATATTCGCGCATTGCATCAGAAAGTTCTTCGATACGGTTATCATTCAGTGAGAATGCACCATACACATTGAGGAAACCTTCTTCATTATTAATCAAACGAACTGTAACATTGGCTTCAAGACCTCTGTTGCGAATTTTACCTACGTTTTCTTTGTAGCTTGCAAAACCTGCAGACGGAGGCAATGTTACGTTAGCCAACATATTGCGAGTATAAGAATCATAAGCATCGATGCGCAATGAAACTTTATCCCACAAGTTCATATCCAAACCTACGTTGTAGTCCATTTTTTGTTGACCTTTAAGGTTCGGATTAGGCAATCTCATCAAGAACGAACCTGCATTGCCCTGATACATTGAGTTTTCAGATGTATAATAGTTATAGGTTGCGATAGCTTCGTTGGTATTGAAACCTTCGTTACCTGTAACACCCAACGATGCACGCAGACGCATTTCCTTAACTGCTGATGAATTTTCCATAATTTTTTCTTTATGGATATTCCAACCCAGACCAAAACTGTAACTTGCTGCCCAGCGATTATCAGAACCGGTCAGAGAAGAGCCGTTATAACGAACTGTTGCATCAGCAAAGTAACGGTTATCGTATGTATAGTTAGCACTCAACAGAATACTTGCACTACGTTGGATAGAAGACATACCTGTTGGACGAGTACCTTCAGCATATTGACGTGCGAATGTGATATCTGCACTTTGGTTACTTGGCAGACCCACAGCTTTATTGCGGTAAGCACGAGATTGGCTTTCGCTAAAGAACACACCAGCATTGCTGAACAACGAGTGTTTGCCTTTAGATATGTTATATTGCATATTTACGTCGGCATCAAAAGAGTTGTTCTTACCTGTTTCCAATGTGTATGAACCAGCCACACTCTTTTCTTCGTCAGTAGGATACATCTTTTTAGTGAATGTAGAGTGGTTTGCCGGAAGGAAATCATCTGAATCGTTGCGTTTAGCCGAGATACCCAGACGACCTGTCACCTTCCAAGACGGAGTAATTCTGTACTCTACGTAGAAGTTATTTACGAAGTCCAAATAAGTTTCGCGAGACAATGTTCCGATTGTAGCGTCGTACATTGGGTTCGGAACGTGAGGACTGTTGCTTGCAAATTGCAGCAAGTTGCCTTCAGAGTCAGTAGCACGCCAGTAAGGATTCAACTTTGTATATTCTGCAAACGAACCCCACGGAGAATTGAAACTCTTATTGCTTGTTACAGACATAACATTGCGGAACAACACATTGTTATGGCGGTAAGACATATTGATGCTACCTGAGATGTTCGTACGGTCTGATCCCTTCATAACACCCGCAACGTTGTTATATGTGAAATCTAATACCGAGCGCAATGATTTGCTATCACCCAATTCAACACTGATATTGTGTTTGTGACCTACACCGAGTTGCAACGGTTTGCTCATCCAGTCTGTGTAAAGACCATCGTTAATCAGGCGCAATTTTTCATAATACTCTTCACGTTGGTCTACCGAGTTTTGCTCACCGTGATAAAGGCCTGCCACACGTTCAACTTCGAGTTTTTCCCAAGCATTACACAAGTTATAACTGCTCAAATCCGGAGCTGTGATTGTGACGCTACCGTTATAAGTAACTTTTTGTTCGCCACTCATAATTCGTTTTGTTTCAACGACAATAACACCGTTCGCAGCCTTTGAACCGTAAAGTGCCTTTGCTGATGCGTCTTTAAGAATAGTAACACTTTCGATACGGTTCATATCCATATCGATGATTCGTTCGAGAGAAGTTTCGAAACCATCGAGAATGAACAGAGGTTGATTAGGATTCTTTTGATAATTACCCTTAAAGTCGCTAATATCGACAGACTCAGCCAAAGAGCTCGAACCACGCAAAGTGATTTCTGGCAACTTGTTAGGGTCAGAACCGAATTCCATATTATCAGCGATACGCAATGACGGATCGAGACTGCGCAATGACTGAATAAGGTTTTGGTTACCAACACGTTGCAAATCACGAGCCATCAATGTTGTTGCAGCACCCGTATATGAGTCTTTCTTACGAGTATAGACACCCGTAACGACAACATCTTCTGCCGAGAGAACTTCGAGTTGCATTCTCACTGTCTGTGCATCTTTGCACGCGATAGTCAGCGTTTTGTAGCCGATGAATGAGAAGTTCAGTGAGTCACAAGTTTCGGCACATTTCAAAATGTACACACCCTTAGTGTCTGTGATGGTACCACCGGTATCATTAGCGGGGACAACCGTAACGCTACGCATTGGTTCACCATTCTCGTCAAGAACTGTACCTTGAACAAGCTTTGTTCTTTGCGATTCATTAGTCTGAGCCAAGCAGACATTGGCAGAAATCGCGAACAACACAACTAAGGCGAAAGAC
>JAEIGA010020013.1_pt1 | contig 10200 bp, 9 predicted proteins | sample 9270691 | NCBI WGS metagenome assembly JAEIGA01 (sample SAMN17057246, study PRJNA624740) | gut metagenome | biome: biome; isolation source: fecal sample | host: Bos grunniens | place: China: Xizang | collected 2019
AGGAGAAGGAGCCGACGTTATCTTGTCAGTAAGGAAATTATAGAAGCCGTCAAGTTTAGACTTTATGCTCCATCCGTCGCCTATTGACATTCTGTAATCAAATCCGAGGTCAGTAATCCATGCATCTTCGGGTTTAAGTTCAGGATTGCCGTATCCGACATAGTAGAGTTCGTTGAAGGTCGGGATTCTGTATGCTCGACGGGCAAGAGCAGTAACATCAAGTCCGTCAACAACCTTCGCCCGAAGGCTTACAGAAGGAGACACGGCATTGCGGGAAAGGGCACCTTTGTCGAAAGCCCCGGAATATTCCAGAACCACATCCGCTGAGATCCTGCCGGTCGAAAATGAGGAGGCAAATGAGGTAAATGTCGCAAAGCGAGATGCATTGTAGTTTGTAGACTGCAGCCCATCCCACTGCACATCTGCAGCCAAAGAGAGTTTCCACCATCTGCGGATCTGGAATTCATGGGCAGAATTCAACTGGAACTCCGTCTGGCCATAGTTGCTGTCACCCCAGGAACTTGAATAGAATATGTCATCATATGAAGCCTTTCCGCTGATGCGTAGCGTATAAAGATGCGAGAAATTCTTCCTCAATGCTCCCTGCACGAATGCGTTTCTGTCGCTCTGCCGGTCATCAGATGGCCAGTCGACAGAACCTGGGGTTCCACGGTCCGAGCCGTTATAGTATGCCTTGACCTGATACTCTCCACCACTCATAAGTCCCCAAAGGTCAAGCCCTGCACGTACCTGGCTAAGGTCATTGTTTTCTCGGACAAGACCGTCGCCATATGCAAAATCGCCCTTGCTGAATACTCCTGAGGCATTTGCAGAAAGAGAGACCTTCTCGGAAAGACGGAAATCCAGTCTTGCGGACGGCAGCCATGTACCGAAAGACCCGGCACCGAGATCAACCGCCCCTGCGAAAGGAGTTTCTCCAAAAACCGGACGGGCCGTATTGAAGGAGACACTGTTCTGGGCATAATCGACCGTCACGGACTCGAGAGTTCCTACAGGAATCATTCCGAGGTCGTTCTGTCCAGACTGGACATTGCCTACCCTGACTCCGTCAATGTAGACTGCAGTATGGGCACTTCCCATGCCTCTCAGGCTTACCGTCTTGAGACCGGATACGCCACCATTGTCACCGACATGAAAGCCAGGACTTTGCAGAAGTACATCCGAGACTGAGAATGAATTGATGACACGAAGTGTGTCCGATCTTGATACCGTCACGCCCTTGTCGGCAGTGATTGTGACCGCATGGAGCGTGTCATGGGCCGGTTCCAACGAAACGGAAGGCAGGCCGGAAATGAGCAAGCCTGCATAAAGAAAGATAGATTTGAACATTATATAACGCCTTCACAGAAGCCTGCCCCCGGGCCTCTACAGTTTGACTTACCATGGCAGGTGTTCGGACTCGTTCCTTGCTGTCAAGGACTTACCGTTGCGGGCACAGCTCCGGCCTTGCACCGGATTTCCCTGTTCCATGATCTCGGTGCAAATATAGTCAATTAGTGTGAAAGCCAATCAGAATTCCGCCTTTTTGATGGTGTCGAGAAGGTTGCGGCAAGACTCCTCAAGAAGATCCAGAACATGGGCGAAACCTTCCGCTCCCATATAATACGGATCCGGAATATATGAGATTCTGCGGGTTGTAAGGAAGTCAGCCATACGTTTTATCTTATGCGTCGCTTCGACAGAAGGAGCCAGATGCATGAGGTCCTCATAGTTCTGGTCATCCATAGCGACCACAAGGTCAAAGTCAAGAAGATCCATAGCCCTTACCTGACGGGCGATATGAGTGACTGCAAAGCCTCTGTAGAGGGCAGCAGTACGCATGCGACGGTCCGGAGACTTGCCGCTGTTGCCGCCATAAATTCCGGCCGAATCCGCCTGTACCCTATCCTGAAGACCATCCTCACGCACATAATGCTCGAATACAGCCTGCGCCGCCGGTGACCTGCAGATGTTTCCCAAGCACACGAAAAGGACTTTGTATTTATTGCTGACTGTTTCCATTTACTTTACGATTATTCTTTCGATACGGCGAGGAACTGATGTAAGCACCTCATAAGGGATGGTTCCGAGAATCTCGGCCACTTCTGAAATCGTAGGATCTTCTCCGAAGATTGTCACCGTGTCTCCCACCTTCACATCAAGTCCAGTGACATCAAGCATGGTCATGTCCATGCAGATGTTTCCGATGGTCGGCACACGATGGCCGTTGATGCTGAAACTGCCCTTGCCGCAACTGAGATGACGGTCTAGTCCATCCGCATAACCCACTGGGATAGTGGCGATTACAGTACCCTCTGGCGCAATCTTTCCATGACGGCCGTATCCGATGGTACCGTCTCCGGGAGCAAGACTCTTGACCTGAAGGACCTTGCACTTGAAAGAAGCCACAGGAGCGAGCATATTGCCCGGAATCGCACTGACACCATAGATTCCGATGCCGAGACGAACCATATCGAACTGATACTGAGGGAACCTCTCTATACCTGCAGAATTGAGCACATGATACATAGGCTTGTAACCGAGAGCCTCTGTCAGGACATCAGCATTCTTCTTGAAAAGGTCTATCTGTCCAAGAGAGAAGTCGTCGTTTGCAGGGTCATCCGCCGCCGCAAGATGGGAATATACAGACTTGACTCTGATATATGTACAGTCCTTGAGAAAATCCTGAAGTTCAGCCAGTTCTTCCGTCATGAATCCGAGTCGGTGCATACCTGTGTCAAGTTTGATATGTACAGGGAAATCCCTTACTCCCCTCTTTTCAAGAACCGCACAGAGTTCCTTAAGGGCACAAAGGTTCGGAATACCGGGTTCGAGACCGTAATTCACTATCTGTTCGAACGAATCCGTTCCGGCAGTAAGTACGATAATCGGAGACTTTATGCCTGCCTGACGAAGTTCGATACCCTCTACAGGATATGCTACTGCAAGATAATCTGCACCGGCATCCTCCATAAGAGTAGCGAACTCCACTGCACCATGGCCGTATGCATTGGCCTTCACCAATACAAGAAGTCTGGTCGAAGCCTCAAGCTTCGACCTGAAATATCTATAATTGTCAAGGCATCCCTGAAGATTGATTTCAAGCCTTGAGAAGTCGCTGTTTATATACATGCTACAAAGATAAGGAATAAATTTTGCATATATATGCGCCGGCAAAAATAATGCTGCTTTCGGACATTTTGTCAGTTTATCTTGCTATTTTTACGGAATATTAACTCTTAAACAATAATTGACATGAACATTTGGATCATAATGATCGCAGTCATGGTTCTGAGCTTCATCGTACAGCAGATGCTCCAGAGCCGTTTCAACAAATACTCACAGGTAGGGCTTCCAAGCGGAATGACGGGAGCCGAAGTTGCACAGAAGATGCTCAATGACCATGGAATATACAATGTCAAGGTCGTTCCGACCAGAGGCATGCTTACAGACCATTTCAACCCACAGACAATGACCGTGGCGCTCAGCGAAGGCGTATATGCAAGCAGAAGCGTCGCCGCTGCGGCTGTTGCGGCTCACGAATGCGGCCATGCGGTACAACACGCTCTCGGATATGCTCCCCTCAGGATGCGTTCCGCACTCGTCCCTGTAGTGAACTTTGCGTCGAACATCGTCCAGTGGGTACTTCTCGCAGGAGTCCTCATGGTAAACACATTCCCTGGTCTGCTCTGGTTCGGCATCATCCTGTTCGCGACCACCACCCTCTTCAGCTTCATCACCCTTCCTGTCGAGATCAACGCCAGCAGCAGGGCGATCACATGGCTGACACAGACCGGCATCACAGACGGACAGACCCGTCCGATGGCGATAGACGCGCTGAAATGGGCCGCATACACTTATGTAATCGCCGCACTCGGCTCGCTCGCCACCCTTCTCTATTACATCGGTCTCGCCCGCCGCGACTGACCGTCATCCTGAGCTTAGTTTGTCATCCTGAGCGAAGCGAAGGATCTGTTAATGAAAATCAACAATCAAACATAAAAAACATGAAACGAATACTGACCATGCTTGCAGGAGCCCTCATGCTTCTGCTTGCTTCGTGTTCACAGTACAAGTACGAGACTGTGAAAGACGACCCGCTCGGAACTAAGATCTACACCCTCGACAACGGGCTGAAGGTCTATATGAGCGTTAACAAGGAAACTCCCCGAATCCAGACCTACATCGCAGTGAAGGTCGGAGGAAAGAACGACCCATCCGAGACCACAGGTCTCGCACACTACTTCGAGCACCTCATGTTCAAGGGCTCGGAGAACTTCGGAACATCTGATTATGCCGCAGAAAAGCCGCTCCTCGACGAGATCGAGGCTCTTTTCGAGGTATACAGAAACACTGAGGACGAGGCTGAAAGAGCCGCACTCTACCACAAGATCGACTCTGTAAGTTATCTCGCTTCGGGTTATGCCATCCCTAACGAATACGACAAGCTCATGTCCGTGATCGGCGCAGACGGAACCAACGCATATACTTCGACCGACATGACGGTATATGTAGAGGATATCCCGTCAAACCAGATCGAGAACTGGGCACGCGTGGAGGCGGACAGATTCATGAATCCTGTCCTCAGAGGCTTCCACACCGAACTCGAGACAGTTTATGAGGAGAAGAACATGTCCCTCACCAACGACTTCAGAAAGGCTCTCGAGACGCTTGACGGCATGCTTTTCCCTGATCATCCATACGGAACACAGACTGTCCTCGGAACACAGGAGCACCTCAAGAACCCGTCGATCACAAACATCAAGAACTACCACAAGACATACTATGTTCCTAACAACATGGCGATCTGCCTCAGCGGTGACTTCGATCCTGACGAGATGGTAAGCATCATCGAGAAGTACTTCGGTCAGATGCAGCCTAACGAGAACCTTCCTGAACTCAAACTTGAGACAAAGTCAGTCATCGAGACTCCTCAGTCAAAGGACGTATATGGAATCGATTCTGAACTTGTAATGATCGGATGGAAGTATCCGGGAGCGGGCACAGAAGAGGCTCTCGTGGCATCTGTGGTTTCATACATCCTCTACAACGGTTCTGCCGGTCTCATCGACCTCGACCTGAACCAGCAGCAGAAGGTCCTCGGCGCACAGTCGGAGGCATATACCAGACCTGATGCCGGTGAGTTCATCCTTCTCGCAGAGGGCAAGGAAGGACAGACACTTGAAGAGGTACGCGACCTTCTTCTTGCAGAAGTCGCCAAACTCCGCAACGGCGAGTTCGACGAGTCTGTCATCGAAGGAACGGTCAACAACCTCAAGCTCGCTCAGATGTCCCAGCTCGAGAACAACTCAGACAGGGCCGACATGTATGTACAGTCATTCATCAGCGGCACAGACTGGGCTGACGAGGTAGCATGGATCGATAACCTGAGCAAGGTCACAAAGCAGGACGTGATCGACTGGGCGAACAAGTATCTCGCAGAGAACAACTACGCAGTAGTGTACAAGCGCTTCGGCGAGGACAAGAACGTACAGAAGGTGTCTGCGCCTAAGATCACTCCTATCAAGGCAAACAGAGACGCACAGAGTGCGTTCCTCACAGAGATCCAGGCTTCTGTAGTGGAGCCTATCGAGCCTATGTTCGTGGATTATGAGAGTCAGATGGAGCAGTTCGAGGCCAATGGTCTTGACGTGCTTTATGTAGAGAACGAGATCAATGACATCGCTACCCTCGTGTACAGATTCAACACAGGTACCGAGCAGGACCCTGCCATCAATCTTGCATTCAACTACCTCAGTTATCTCGGCACTGCAACAATGTCAGCAGAAGAGATCGCACAGAAGATGTACCAGCTGGCATGTTCATACAGTTTCCGTTCAGGAAGTTCGGTTACAAACATTTCATTGAGCGGCCTCAACGAGAACCTTCCTGCAGCGATGCAGATAGTAGAGGACCTTGCACGCAACGCGGTTCCTGACGAGAACATTCTTGCAAACCTCAAGGCGGACATGCTCAAGTCACGCGCAAACTCTAAACTCAACCAGTCAAGCTGCTTCAGCGCCCTCCAGAGATACGTCTTCTATGGTCCTGAGTTCATCGACAAGACAACTCTCAGCAACGACGAGATCATGGCTTTGACATCAGAAGAACTTCTTGCAAAGGTACGCGAACTTCTTGGTTATGAGCACGAAGTATTGTACTACGGTCCTTCTTCAGAGGCCGAAGTCGTGAAGGTCATCTCCGAGCAGCATCCGACAGCATCCGAACTCAAGCCTCTTGAGATGGCATACCCTTCATATCTCGGCACCCCTGAGAGCAAGGTATATATGGTTCAGTACGATGCAAAGCAGATCTATTACCTCCAGTATTCGAACAGAGGCGAGAAGTTCGATGTGGCTTCAGACCCATACATCACAATGTACAATGAGTATTTCGGCGGTGGAATGAACGCAATCGTGTTCCAGGAGATGCGTGAGGCGCGCGGTCTTGCATATTCGTCACAGGCCCGTCTCATGATGCCTTCGCACAAGGATGACACATATATGTACTATGCTTTCATCGCCACCCAGAACGACAAGATGAAGACAGCGATCGAGGCATTCGACGAGATCATCAACGAGATGCCGGAATCGCAGGCTGCATTCGATGTCGCGAAGGAGGCTTTGATCTCACGTCTCCGCACCGACCGTGTGACTGGCGAGGGAGTGATCAGCAAATACCTCTCCGACAGGGAACTTGGCGTGACAGAGCCTCGCGAGAAGCAGATCTACGAGGTGGCTCAGACCCTCACGCTTGAGGATGTAAAGACTGCTCAGGACAAGTGGGTCGAGAACCGCACATATGTTTACGGTATCCTCGGCGACATCAAGGACCTCGACACCAAGTACCTTAGGACTCTCGGTCCAGTGGAAGTTCTTACGCTTGAAGACATCTTCGGATACTAGAATCCGAAGATGCCCCCGGCATCATTGACAACAGCATCCCCCGACTGTGGCTCGCTCCGCAGAGCCTAAGGTTTATGCTCCGCTCGCGCACAGTCGGGGGATGCTGTATACCATCACTTCAACAAAGGTTGACCGTTTTTATTTTTTATTCAAATATTCTGGCAAGAGTATAATATATACCGCATTATCAGGATTATTTCGTGGAATACGCACGTTTTCCCAAGAAAAAAGCAATTTATTCTTAGTTATTATATCAAGACAGATGGACTCATATTCAAATGGTTCAAGTCTGATTTTTTCTCCATTGAAAGGGGTTAAGACGACGCCTTGATTCTCAACCTTCCATTTACCTTCACTGATTATACCATCTTTCTTGAACAGATAGTCACCATTGGGATACAACACTAACTCAGTAGATGTTTGATACCACAGAGTCTTTCCGACATATAGTCCCGCCATTTCTCTATTACCACATGTCTGACTTGTTGTTTGTATCAAAGACATCATAGATAGCAAAATATTGAAAAACAACATATTAAGCATAAGATTTCGTCTTGGTTACTCTTGTTTGAATACGTGATGGATATATTGTTGATTTAACGCTTGTCATTACATTAGATTTTCCTAAAGAATGCTTTTCGCCAGCGTGTATGATATGTGGTCTTATAAAACCCATCGCCCGGTACAAATATAAATGTTCTCCTTATTTTATAACGCCACCCATCATACAATTTTCTTTTAGAGTGTATAGGGAGTATCATCGGTTCCTCCCATACCATTACACCACTCGACAGCCTCCATATGACCTCTTCTTCATCGCTGAGAATTCTATGAACTAACACAAGATTTGCTCCCTCTATATGCCATTTCCCATCATAAACCCAGCTAAATCGGCTTGGTCGTAGATATTCAAATTGGAAATATCCATTTGGATATAAAATCAGTTCAACATGCTCACTTCTTGTTTTACAGACATATATTCCCGTCATTTCATCTCTGCTATATTCGCGACCCATAATTGACGCAAATGGGATGATGGACAAAATAATTACAAACAATGTTTTTCTCATTCTTTACTGCCATTAAAGTACATATCTACTACCATATGGAATGGTCTTTTTTCATTTGTGATATTCCTTACCAAATATGCTTTTGCAACTACATCATAAGGAGTATTTACTGAAATAGGAACAGAAGCAGTACGGAAAATTCCGTCTACTCTATACATGGGGTTACCTTTGGGGTCAGTTATGTTAGATATATCCTTAGAAGTTACTTTAGAGACATCTCCCCCCCCGAATAATACACTTGGGCTCTGTATGCTGCTATTTCGTCAAAAATGTCTTGAGCATAAACTGTTCCGTTTGTCCGATGGAAACCAATATCACCCGATTCGAACTGCCCTGCATGAGTAAGTTCATGTACAAAGTTAGGTACTGAACCTGCAATATAACTTATGTCTATTTGTCCGTTTTTGTAGGTTACTTCTCCTGTGGATTCATTTGCATGTGACAACGAATATGTGTGTTTACTATCTTCCAATACTTTCATTGTAGATAATGTTCCACTAATGCTAGAGAGGCGTTCTTTTAAGTATGTTAAATTTTTCCCATTCTTGCCTTTAGATTCAAGTTTAATGATTCTTCTTTCAATCTTCTGGGCAGTTTCAGTAATTATTCTTTGCAAACTCTCCCACTGCTCCCTGCTTTTTTCTTCTATTGCTCTGCCATCCGGATCCACAAAATTAACCGGATTTCCGTTGCAGTAAGCATAAGGACTGATGTTCGGGTACTTCTCCGCCAACGGATCGAGGGTCGTGAACCTTCCCAGGCCGGTCTGAAGGTAACGTGCTGAGAAGTCGTAGAGGCCGGTCTCGTCGCCAAGTTCCTTGCCCGTGAAGCGATAGCGGTTGCTGTTTGAGCCTGCCGTTCCGGCTGCACTGAACAGGTCGCCGTACGGGTAGAACTCATTGGTCTGCAATACTTCTCCCGTCTCCGAGACTACCGTCCTGACGCTGCCGAGGTGATCCTTGAAAAGGTTCTTCTTCAGTGTGCCGTTCTCGTAATATGATATTCTTCCTTAAATCACACAAATATGCATCAATAGTGTTCTCTTTACTTCAAATTACCAGTACTTTTCAAATGGCTTACGCTTATTATATCTCTTAATTTTCGTCCAAAATATATCGTTTCGTTTACTATATTTTTCAATGTCTTTTTCATAGAATTCCATATGTATATTTTCTATGACTATATCTTTATACTTATGATTTTTGTAAATTATATGACATATTTTACTAAATCGTCCATAATGATAGTCAAAGCATTTTATTTCATTCCATTTTGCATATTTGTGTTGTTTAATTCTTTTTCGCAACATATCTATTTCATAGAAATGAAATTCATCATAATTGAACAGAAAGAAACATCTATATCTAAATATTTGATAAATATACAATATTATCAAAATTGGCATGAACAACTTACCATATAATGGTATCTCATCTGCCATAGCAAAAACAAAAGCTAAAACAAATGATAATAATAATCCCAGTAAATGTACCACCCACCCTTTCTCGATCTTGTCGAAATTATGAGTATCAATCATTTCCATAAAGATTATTGTTAAAACCAATTACTTGTTCAGACATATTTAAGTAGAAGTCTATATAGCTATCGAATGCTTCAATCTGTTCTTCCTCTCTTTGATTCGCCTTTCGCGATAATTCTTTAGGTTTTATTTTTTCACCATTGCTTTTAGCCTCGCTTTTAATATCTTTCTCTAATTGTTTACGGGACGAATCTGACTTTATCACACTCTTGCTAACCTTCTTGAGACCAATTTCTGCTACTTCTCCACCAGCCGTCATTATTGCACCTAGTCCAGCGCTCTTTACGCCTTCCTTTAGGTCTATATTATCTTGATTACCGAATGCGATATTTATATATTGTTCGGCTAAGTTACCTGCACCGCTGCCAACTGTTCCCATAACCACTCGTACCATCACGCTAACTCCTAGGGACGATAATGCCCCATCTAATGCACCGCCAATTGTAGCAGCTAGAACTTCTGATGCCGATTTACCTTGAATGATAGCGCTTATGCCTGCTACACTAGCACCCAAAGCAGCAAATATAACGGCATGTGGCACTTCTCCATCCGGATCCACAAAATTAACCGGATTTCCGTTGCAGTAAGCATACGGACTGATGCTTGGGTACTTCTCGGCCAGAGGATCTATCGTCGTGAACCTTCCCAGGCCGGTCTGAAGGAACCTTGCGGAGAAGTCGTAGAG
>JAEIGA010020014.1_pt1 | contig 10200 bp, 10 predicted proteins | sample 9270691 | NCBI WGS metagenome assembly JAEIGA01 (sample SAMN17057246, study PRJNA624740) | gut metagenome | biome: biome; isolation source: fecal sample | host: Bos grunniens | place: China: Xizang | collected 2019
AAGAATGATTTAAAATTTTATGACGAATCGTTTTTGCTACCTTCATGATTCACACCTCCAAGCTCCTTTTTATACTACTTATTATAAATAAAAATGATGTAGTTGTACAACAAAAAAGAACAAATGTTCCACAAAATTACATAAATTGAAATAGTAAAATAATCGATTGAGAACTAGGAGCAATCAAAAACGCTACTAACCCCCACCAAATCAAGTAGATTTGGAAGGGGAATGCGTAGCGGATTTATGTTCAAGTAAAACTTCTGACATTCCCTTTCGTAGCTCTGCGATTAAATTCTTTAAATCACTGATGGTTCAGATAAAATGCTGTGAGTGATACCGGTAGTCGGGACCACAACCCCTTCACAAACGCTTATTCTACAAGGGTTTATGAAGGGGTTGTGTAAAATTTGTGTAAAAAGATTTAGCAAATGTCTCGCAAAGCAACGTGTGCAGACAATGCGGCCATGGAGAACTTCTTTGGCTTACTCAAACAAGAAATGTATTATGGAGAAGCTCTAATCTCCTATGAAGCATTACAAAAGAAAATTGATAAGTACATTGATTACTATAACAACGAACGAATTAAACAAAAACTGGCCGGTATGAGTCCGGTGAAATACCGAACTCATGCCAGCCAATTAGCTGCATAATACAAACTCTAACTTTAATGGGTCACTACCGAGACAGGTGTCTTTCTTTTTTTCTAAAAAAATATTAACGCAACTTGATAATACATGGAGAACCATCCTGTGGGTCATCAGATATTAATGGCTATATCTAACTTCGAAAGTTGAGTTGTTTATTTTATAAATTTTATTAGCTATTGCAAACACTTTATCATCATGACTTATAATGACAATTATTTTATCACGGGCATGCTGTTTGATAGATTGTAAAATAAAACGTTCATTTATCGTATCTAAATTACTAGTTGGCTCATCTAAAATGAACACAGAGCTATTTTTTAGGAACAATCTAGCTAAAGCTAATCGTTGTAACTGACCACTAGAAATATTAGCTGCATATTCCTGCATATAGGTATCTAATCCGTTAGGTAAGCTGTCAATAAACTCTTGAAGGCCTGCTTTTTCACATGCTATTTTTATTGTTTCATCATCGTATTTATCTTGAAAGATTGTAATGTTACGACGTAATGTATCCGAGAATACAATCGAATTTGTATCAACCGTACTAAATTGTTTTCTAAATGTATTTGCTTCAAATGTATCTGCACACTCATCATTAATTTTAATTGTACCTGACATAATCGGTAAGTTTTTTAATAACAAATCAATTAACGTCGATTTCCCCGTACCATTGGCTCCTTCTATCCCTATAATCTCTCCTTTTTTCCATTCAGCGTTTACATTACTATATAAGAGGTTTGATTCATCGTATCCAAATGAAACATCTTCGAAACGAATTGTATTTATTTCATTAATCATCTTTGTTCCGTTCACTTCTACTTCTGGCTTGACTTGTAATACCTTCATGACACGCTTAGCACTTGCGAATGTATGAACTAAGCTAGCACTTAATTGAGAAAGCGCTAGACTAGGTCCAAAAGAAGAGAACAGCAATAAAATAGCTAATAAAGCTATAGATCCATTAACTGAGCCATTTTGGTATAAGAATACTGAAAGTACTATTTGAGAAAACACTGAGAAATATAATGCAGTATCTGTTAATGACTTTAAAATTCCTTCGTGAATTTTAAGCTGCTTTGTGGAAGTATTCAATTCTTCACTATATTGATCTATCATATTCAATGTTTCTTTCTGGTGGCGAAAAATAATAAGTTCTTTCATCCCCTTTAAAGAATCCATTAAAAAACTACTTAATGCCCCAAACTGAGTTCTGTAGTTTTCTGCTGCATGCCCCCCCATGCTGTATACAACTTTTGGTACAGCATAACCAATTAATAAATAAGAAAGGAAAGCTAAAACACCATATAGAGGATGTAAGAAACTGAATATGACCACGTAAACAATGGTTGATAGAATACCAATACATACTGGAGCTATTGTATGAGCATAAAATACCTCTAATAATTCCACGTCCTTCGTAACAATATTCATAAACTCGCCTTTTTGAAATTGCTGAAGCTGACGTGGACTTAATGCACGAGCAATTGAAAAGATTCTATCCCTTATAATAGCTAAGATTCGAAAAGCAATATAGTGTGTACAATATTGTTCACTTAAGCGAAAGATAGCACGTAAAAATCCAGCTACAATAATCATAGTAATTAATATAAATAAACTGCTAAAAGTTTCAAAACCACCTATTTGAAGAACTGCCATACCACCTAATAAACTGATAGCTGATATTGAAAGATAGCCAAGTGTCCCAAGTATAATCGTTAATATCATATGCGGTAATAACGGTTTCACGATTTTTACTAATTCAATGATATTCTTCATATAATACTCTCCTCTAAAGATTGATGTTTCTTATATAGAGTGGCATACGTACCTGCTTGCTCCAATAACTCCTTATGACTACCCTCTTCTTTTAACAAACCGTTCTCAAATACGATAATTTGATTTGAATTAATAATATTATTTAAGTAATGGGTAATAACAATTATAGTTTTACCATTATTATGAATATTTTCGATTAATTCATAAATATCTCGCTCACTTTGTTGATCAATATTAGCTGTTGCTTCATCAAATAATAATACTTCCGGGTCCTTTAGTAGCATTCTTGCAATCGCTAATTTTTGACGCTGACCACTTGATAAATTGGCACCTTCACTTTTTACTGGTGCATATAAGTTATTAGAAAACTCATGTAGCTTTACAAACTCTAAAATTTCCTTGGCTTTATCTTCCTGCAATGTTTTGCAGCCCAATTGTAAGTTTGAAAAGATTGTCCCCTCAAATATATGAGAATAATTACTTACGCTTCCCATATGAGAGTGTATAAGCTCTGGGGAAATATGTCTTAAATCGTGATCACCAATAAAGATCTCACCATCGGTAGGCTGAATAAACCCTTGAAGAAGCTGACTGAATGTCGTTTTACCTGAACCAGAAGGACCGATAATCGCGATGTATTCTCCCTTTTTTATTTGCATTGAAAAAGGCTGTAAAATAAAATTCGTTTCATTTCCAGGATATTGATAAGATACATTATTAAAAATGATTGTACCGCTACTTAATTTGTCATTTAGAGATGTTACAACTCTTTTTTCTATATTTAAAATGCTAGAAAGACGATTAATAGCACTCATTCCATTTAAACCAACGTGAAAATATGAACCCAAAAGTCGCATAGGTACAAAAAATTCTATTGATAACAAAGCAAAACAAATAAACCCAAATAAGGAAATACTACCATTTCTATAAGCTAATAGTGAAAAAACAATTCCTAAAGCAGTACCCACATATGAAACCAAATCCATTAGTGTAATTGATTGAAGTTGCATTCGTAAAACTTTCATTGTCATAATACGAAATTCCTCAGATTCTTCATTCATTATCCTATGAAAAGCTTCATCACCACTGTACATTTTCAACGTTTTCAGGCCTTCTATACCTTCTACGAATTTTTTACCAACATTCAAATACTTGTTCCAATAAGAGAAAAAGATCTTTTTACCTATCTTTACACCTGCAATAATAAGAATAGGAATAAAACACATACTTATGAGAAGAAATAAGGCAATTTTAAAATGTATGTTTGCTAAAATAATAAAAAGTAATATTGGAGCTAACAAGCTATAAAATAGTTGTGGTAAGTATCTACTGTAATATACATCAATATTTTCAATACCCTCTACACTTAATTGACTAATTTTACTTATTTGTAAATTTGTAATTTCTTGTGGACAAAGTGACAACAACTTTGATAACAAATCTTTTCTTAATCTATATTTCAACTCATGTGATGTATAGTGTGTAATCTTTGTTGAATAGTAATTACATAAACCTTTTATAACTACTAATAGTAACGCACCAGATACTAGTTTCCCATCAATTATTACCTGTTCTTTTGTAAACATATTAGAGATAATACTAGCTATATTAAATGCAATAATAATATTTGCAATTAAGTTTCCTATTTGCAAAACAGTAATCATTGCTAGTGTTTTTTGAATACGATATCGTTTTGCATATACCATCATTTCTTTTTGAATCATTTAACTACCTCTTTCTTATTGCTAGTTGGAATACAGATCAATAGAACTATCAATTTCACGAATAATAAAATAAGTAAAAATAATCGTACGTGCGTATTCTCAATAATAATTGCACTTATTGCTAATAAAATTGAAGTAATAGATAAAATCTCTATTTTTTGTTTCATTGATAATCCATTATTTTGTTTGTATTCTAATACGTATTTTTTGTAAACTTTACTTTTCTTAATCCATACTTCATATTTATGTGAGCTGTTTGCAAAAAGAAATGTTGCTAACAGTATAAATGGAGTTGTGGGTAAAATCGGAAAAACCACACCGATCATACCAGTAATAAAACTTAACCATCCTAATATAAACATTACTTTTTTCTTCATATTATTTCCCCCTTACACAACATGAATAACAACGAGCCATATAATTGAAATAATAAACAGAATAATATGCCCCCAAAATGAGATTTTATGTTTAACATATTTCCCTAGAACGTACGAACTTAAAAGTGATAGCCCATATACGGTATATCCGAAACTATTAAAACGTGATTGAATTAAATATATTAATATAGTAATAATTGTGACTAAAGCTAATAAACCATGTATTTTTTTACTTTATTTTTGAATTCAAAAGCACAAATCACACAAATTACCATTGAAAGAACTAATGATAATTTGTGTACAGTTAGAAAAACGCTCAATTAGAAAACCTCCTAAATAACAAATTCAACATTATGTTATTATAATGATAATGATTATCAGTGTCAATTTTATTCGCATTAATTAAAAGGACTATCTTTACGTATTGATAGAAATGTTTACAAAACGTCTTTACTTTAAAAGAAGAAAGTTTCGTACAGACATTATTGAAAAAGTTCAATAATAAAAAGCATCAGATTCAGAAAGAGTTAGAAAAACTCAATCTGAAATTGATGCTTTAAAGCAAAAGCAGTTGAACTACTTCGATTTATTTAACGATGATATTATCTCAAGAAAATAAGTAGTCGAGTATCGCGAACTACCAAATTATAAAATCAAGGAACTATCGACTAAGAAAAATCAACTCATTGATAAAATGAATGAATGTGAGGTTAAAAATTTTGCAGTTAATATCAGCAAAATATTAATGGACATTCTTTCTTTAGAAGAATTGACTCCACAAATTCTTCATTCATTAGTTGAGCAGATTACCTGTACACACGAAGGTAAAATCCATTTATACTATCCCTTAGAAATAGGTTAAAGCTCTATAAAAAGGCAACTAACGCATGTTTAGTTGCCTTCTTTTACATTAAATTCTGAGACTAATTCTTACAATAGTAGATTTTTTATTTTATGGACTATTTAAACTATAGTTCATTAAATTTCCCCTACAGTTAAGTTAACTTTTAGGACATATTCAATCATTTAAGCTAAGGACTCTATACATAATCGAATTGTTTTAATGTAACAGACTGTATTTTATTGTATCTTTATACACGATACATCGCACCGTTTAACCGGAGTAAACATCGGCCGTCCATCTTTTGTGAAAATTTCTGCTTCGATTTCAAAAATTGATTCAAACATTTCCTTACAAAGTACGCAATGTGGAATGCCATCATACAATAATTCGCCTCTTTTTAATACTAGTAAGCGATCACTATATTTTGCGGCTTGATTGATATCATGTAATACCATAATAACCGTCATATTGTATTTCTCATTTAACATTTTTACTAATTCCATTACTTCTAGCTGATGTGAAATATCTAAATAAGTAGTTGGTTCATCAAGTAGTAATACTTTAGGATGCTGAGCGATTGTCATTGCAATCCATGCACGTTGTCGCTCTCCACCTGACATGGATGGTAATAAACGATTCGCTAAATGGTTTAGGCCTGTAACTTCCATTGCCCATTCGACTATTTTATCATCTTCTTTTGATAAAGAAAGTTTGTGACCACTATGAGGATGACGTCCAAATTCTACAAGCTCTCTTACAGTTAAATCGAGCTGATGATTATTCATTTGAGGTAGCATCGTAAGTGATTTAGCCACATCTTTTGATTTCATTTTCTGTATGTTCTCTCCATTTAGATGAATAGACCCGCTATTTGGTTTTAATAATCTTGATACAATTCGGAGTAACGTCGATTTGCCTGACCCATTTGGCCCGATTAAGCTAACAATTTCCCCTTCATTAATAGATATATCCATACTATGAAGTTGAAATTTAGTTTCATCATTTTCATATTGTAATTGATTAACTTGTAGCACCGAAATTCCCCTTTCGATGAATTAAATATAAGAAATAAGGACCGCCAATGAATGCAAGTAAAATACCAACTGGAATCTCAGTCGGATTGAATACTGAACGTGCAATGGAGTCGGCAACAACAACTAATAAAGCACCGCCCACTGCTGAAGCCGGTAGCAAATATTTATATTCCCCGCCAATAATTAAGCGTAAAATATGGGGAACAACTAATCCAACAAAACCGACTAGACCAGCTACACTTACCGCAATCCCTGCTAAAAGGGTACTAATTATAATTAAAACGAAGCGACTTCTCTCTACGTGATGACCTAATAACTTCGCCATTTCATCTCCTAAACGCATAATACGAATGTGCTTAATACTATAGAGAGCTAAAAGAAGTGCCATAACCGCATAAATCCAAATATTATTTAAATGTGTCCAACCCACTCCCATTAAACCTCCTGATAACCATGGTAGTACCGCTTGAACACGATCACTATATAAAATCATCATGGCATTTGTACCAGCACCTGCAATAGCATTTACAGCAATCCCTACTAAAATAATTCGCATAGGTGATGTGCCACCGCGTTTAAAAGCTAATGTATACACAACCATAGCTGCAATAAAGGCACCTAGAAAGGATGCAATCGGTAAATAAAAGATATATCCCGGAAACACAATCATAACTAAAATGGCCATTACCCCAGCGCCTGAAGTTACCCCAATAACACCAGGGTCCGCCAACGGATTTTGCATAATGGCTTGTAAAATAGCACCTGCTATCGCTAGGCACATCCCAACAATTACCCCTAATAAAATTCTCGGAACACGAATTTCCCAAACAATTCGACGAGCTAAAGAATCATCATCTATAAATATACTTTTTAACACTTCACCAACAGAGAACGATACCTGCCCAATCATTAAACTACCAATACTCGCTATCATGAGGAGTATTGGTAGAATGATTATGGTCATTTTTCGTTTTCGTGCAAGAGGGTGTTTAAGCTGTTTATCCGCTATCATATTAAACATCCCTTCTTATACACGCTTATTTTGCTGCATCTTCAGCTTCTTTTAATAGATTTTTCATATAATCAATCGCTTCCACTACTTGTGTACCAGGATTATCAAATAACTCTGAAGGTAAGATTAAAATTTGACCATTTTTTACAGCATCAAGGTTTTTCCAAGCTGCATCTTCACTCATTTGTTTCTCGAAGCCTTCTTGAACCATTTTTGGATCAGCATGTGTAATTAACATAATAATTTGCGGATTACCTTCCACGATTTTTTCAGCACTTAAGCTTGCATAGGTTGGATATTTTTCTAACGCTGGTAAATCAGATGCAATATTATTACCCCCAGCTTTCGCTAAAATATCTCCATATAAAGAGTTATCTAATGCTGCTAAGTACGTACCTGGCGCACCGTAAACGATTAATGCATTTAATGTAGAATCTGTATTTCCTTCAACTAATTTTGCATCAATTTCTCCTATAATTTCTTTTGCACTATCTTCTTTACCGAATAGAGAACCGTATTTTTCAACTGTTGATTTAATAGCGTCAATCGAATCCATATTTAAATAAGCTACTTTTGTACCTGTCGCTTCTAACGTTGAAGCGAATTGCATAAAACTTGGTGGAACAATTAATAGCTCTGGATTCACAGCAGCAATTTGTTCAAATGATGGTTCATGTGGATTCCCGATTTCTTGGATTGCTTTTACTTCATCTGTCATTTCTGTTTTAATAGTTGGACGACCTGTTACGTTTACACCAAGCTCAACTAAAATGTCTAGCATGCCTGGATTTAATGTTGCAACAGATTTCGGTACTTCTTCAAATTCTAACTTGTTACCTAAATCATCAACAAATTCGATTGGACCAGATTCAACAACTACCTCTGCTTGAGTTGTCTCTTCTGATTGTATCTTCTCTTTTACTTCTGTATCCTGATTTGATGCTTCATCTGTATTACATGCTGCCAGTGTTAATGCTAGAACACTTGCTAAAATAACTTTTGAAAATTTCATAGTTTATTTCCTCCATAAAATTAATTGATTATCATTATCATTTAGCATGTTACACTAATTGATAATGATAATCAACAAATAATTAGAAAAAATAAACATGAATAATAAATTCTACACCACCATCAAATTAATCCCTTGCATGTTTATTTTTTGTATGTTTTAATCTAATTGATTATCATTATCATTTTATGTATTAGGGGGAATTATTTATGATTACAGTTACAAATCGTATCCAAGTTAAAAAGGGTTTTGGTGCAAAAATGGCACCTGCATTCACTTCAGGGAAATCGTTATTAGACTTTGAAGGCTTTCAAAAAGTAGAAGTAAACGTATCAACTCAATATGAGGAATACGATGAAATGCAAGTTATGATGTATTGGGATACTAAGGAGCAATTCGAAGTTTGGCGCAACTCTGATGCATTCAAAAACGCTCACAAACGTGATGGTGGAAATTCAGAGAATTCACCAGTAATTAAAAGTGAAATTGTCATCGCTGAAATTGTTTCTGTATTAACTAAATAATCTCTAAGGAGTTTAACTTAATGATTCATGTTATTTTTTATGCCTATGGCGCACCAACCTCTATTGATGATGTAGAAGATTTTTTCAGTCATGTATTAAAGGGAAAAAAAGTACCTGGTCCAATGTTGGATAATTTAAGAACAGCATTTTTAAAAAGTGGATTCCCAGACTTCATCACAAGTTCATCTGGCCGCATTGTGAAAGGTTTAGAAATCCTTTTAAATGAGCGCTTAACAGAGGAAGTAAAGGTATTAAACGCTTATAAGCATACAGCACCATTTATTGTTGATGCTGTTGCTCAGGCAATCACAGAAAACGCGACAAAAATCGTAACACTTGCCATTAACCCCATTCATTCAGAATCTGGTGGTGGTGCAATACATGCTGAAGTTGCATCTTTACTTGAAGGGAAAGATATTCAGCATATCGCAATTAACAACTGGCACTTAAATTCAGGCATTATTTCTGTATTTTCTGATCGCGTAAGTCGTGCATTAAATTGGCTTCCTAAAAACGTACAATCAAACGCACATATTTTATTTACGGTACATAGTCAACCGGTCGATGAGGAACGAAACAAACCTTATATCGAGCAATTTGAGCAGCTTGCAACTGCTATTGCAAACAAGGTTGGAACACCTAACTTCCATATCACGTATCGTTCTGCACATGGCAAAGCAGGATGGTTAGGTCCCGATGTTTGTGCTCGTATCCGAACACTTCATACAAATGGTGCAGAAGGAATCGTAACTTGCGAACTACTTTCTCTAACTGCTGATGTTGAATCATATTTTGAAATTGGTGAAGAATGTAAAGAGATTTGTAAGGAGCTAAACCTTCCATTTGCAGTAAGTGAATTTCCTAATGATAGCTTTGATACGGTTAATGCTTTAGCTAAGCTAGTAGAAAAATCAATTTAAAAGCATAAAAAAATTCGAGAATCGAAATCATTCTCGAATTTTTTATATGAAGAGTGTAAATAAGTTTACTTGTAATCGCAAAGGAGAAATTCATATTCAATACTCCTCCGTAAATCCGTTACCAGTACAATAATTTCCCAACTAATAATATTTAATTAACCTTCTTCTAAACTGAGCCACGCACAGCATTCACAATGTGTAGAGTATATATAGGGATATATAGATTCTGGTGAATTTAAGTAATCAGCATGGTGCTTACATATTAGAACCTAGCACTTTTCAGTGTAATAATTTATTTTCATGCCGTGGTTGGGTGCGAAAAGCTCA
>JAEIGA010020015.1_pt1 | contig 10200 bp, 9 predicted proteins | sample 9270691 | NCBI WGS metagenome assembly JAEIGA01 (sample SAMN17057246, study PRJNA624740) | gut metagenome | biome: biome; isolation source: fecal sample | host: Bos grunniens | place: China: Xizang | collected 2019
AAACCTGAGCCGACGGATCGACTAACGCCGGAAAATCATGGCCACGAAGACGCTTATATAAATCAGCTCGTTTTACGTTATTGCCAATTGCAATAAAAACAGACGCGCCTGGATAATCACGAGAAACATCCTCAACAGTCCCAAGAATCGGATAACCTTCAAAATTATCGCCTTTTTTCCATTTAGGATCATCATCCGCATAACCGATAATATTCCACTTTGGCGCTGCCTCCGCTGCATTAATACGCTCAACGGTCCATATAGCCTCGCGACCAAAACCGCCTGCGCCAACGATAAACAAGTCTCTCATCAAAAACCTCCAGTAGTTTTTTAAATTATACCAAAAACTTTCTCTATTCGCTCAAAATCCAAGGCCTCAAGCCCCGCCCCGGACGGAAGGCACACACCTCGCTTAAACATATCGTCAGAAACCAGACCGCCATAAATACGGCAGCCCGAAAACACCGGCTGCAAGTGCATAGGCTTCCACACGGGGCGCGCCTCGATATTGGCCCGATCAAAAGCTGATAATAGTTTGTTTCGTTCTTGCTCCGATGACAAAAACATTACCGAAAGCCAATTATTCTCTCCCTGCATAGCGGGGAGCATTTCGTATCCTTTTCGCTTTGCAATATCAGTATAGAACTTGCGGTTGCGCGTTTTTTTCTCTATGATTCTCCCGAGCTTTTCCAATTGCCCTACACCGATTGCGGCAAGAATATTGCTTAAGCGAAAGTTGTAGCCAACCTCCTTATGCTCATACCACAATGTATTCTCGCGGCTCTGCTGTGATAACTTACGTATATGCTCGGCCATATCTGCATTATCGGTAAGCACCGCACCTCCACCTGAAGTTGTAATAATCTTATTCCCATTAAAGGAATACACTGCAGCGACTCCGGCACTCCCCGACGGGCGTGATTTGTAGCTTGCACCTACAGCCTCGGCACTGTCACAAATGAATTCAGCCCCATATTGAACACAAAGTCTCTCAATTGTATCGTAATCGCAACAGCGCCCATATAAATCAACGCCAATGAACATTATCCTGCGATTTTCGGCTACAGCATCTTTTAGCGCGCATTCAAGCAGAGAACAATCAATATTGCCTGAGGCATCGCAATCCACAAACACCAAGTGCGCTCCACACCTATAGGCCGGACCAACGGTTGCGATAAAGGTCAAAGTAGGAGCAATAACGGTCCACGTAAAATCAACGCCTTTTTCTGCCAGCACCAATTCAAGGGCTGCGGTTGCACTTGAAACTGCAACGGCGTATTTACGGTCAGAAAGCCGAGCAAGTTTCTGCTCAAATATGTCAACCATCGGACCGCATGGAGCGATATAGCCTGAAGAAAACGCCTCGGTAACCTGAGACAATTCATCCTGCCCAACGTATGGCGGAGAAAGAAATATCCGTTTATGACTCATTTAAGTTCATCCTTCAAAATCCAACCGGCATGATGACCATCATCGACTCTAACCCACTGACCATATTCTTCAGAAATTCTTAAATCAGACGCTTGGCTATACATAACCTGGGCAACATCCCTTGAATTGCTGCGAGGTGCAAATTTTAGCGCAAGCTTTTTTTTCTGGGACGGAACATCATCAACCACTACAGAACGAGGCTGAACAACTTCTTGGTGAATATACTTAAGCGGCACACCTTTTGCCGTTGCCTTGCAAAACTTCTTCTTTGTCGTATCGTAATAAGAAAACGACAAATCTGATGTGTTAGCAGAGCCATCAGCTATAAAAAACTTTCTAAATGCAACCATTTCCCGATTGCGAGCAAGCAACGAATCAAACGCATTTTCGGGAACATACCCTTTGTTGCTTCTGACGACAGCCGTAATTGCGACTACGTCGTTTGTCTCCACTTTAGTTGTTGAAGCATGTTGCTCAAAGAAAAACTCTTCTCCTACACAGCCGTTAAAATCTTCAGGCACATCAACGCCCTCTAATGGTTTTACCTCAATATTTACCGGAGGTGCCACACACGAAAACGAAGTTGAAAACATTGAAGAAAAACTGCCGCGCCGTACTGAGCGCTCACACATTCCACTAACAGTAAATACGACACCTCCCTTAAATGGAGCATCGTACCTAAGCGGAATGGACATCTTGCGAACTATGCGGTTTGTTGACGAACCTGATTCATTTGGCAGATTCTCGGCATCGCCAGCCATACTTAACGCCATCTTAACCGATGCGTCCAAACGAATCCCTGAAAGCGTACAATCCTTCGGCGCGTCCATGCTAATTATTATGTTAAAAACCTCGCCTACTCGCATCACCGACTTATCTGCGGACACAGAAAGCGTAATATCTGGACGTGAAATCGCTGTGCCGTTCACTACCATATTCGCACCGCCCAAACCTCCCATCGACGAAGCCATGTTCTGCATGCGCTTACTCAACTCTTCTTGCATGCGTTCCATCTCCTCAAACGGATCTATTGCCTGCACACTTTGACATAGCAATACAATTGCAGCAAAGCAGACTATCGCCTTCATAAGTCTTCTCAACAATAATGAAGCAAGCATAAGAACCAATACCGCGCTTAACAATGCAACAGCACGACCCTTCCATGTATATTTAAGCAAAGGCCGCATAAATTGCCGCCACATAGGAAGTTCTGCTTCGGGGTTGGATGTTTTAAGAACAATTGCTGCGACTATACCTCTCTCAACTGTTTCTGTTTGACCTATCCGCCACTCTATTGAAGCATATAGCGACATAGCACGCGCCCAATTACCAGCCAAAATCTCACAGGCCGCTTCATTAAGCCTTGCTTCAGGAAAATCAAAGGAACTGAACGATTCGGCTTTGCCCGACATGCACGCACGCTCCCAAGCGAAAAGCGCGTCTTCAGACAAGCCCTTATCAGAACCCCATGGGCTTTTTGACAAATCGACAAACAGCCCGTCCGGAAGTGGCAATGCGCGGTCAGCACCCTCTACGTCTGAAAGCACAGCCTGCGCACCCTTCTTTGCGCGAAGAGGCACTGGAGATGTTGAAATTTGTAACGTTTTACCGCTGTCTGCGCACTTATAAGAAAATGTCAACGAAGGAAACTCATGCAAACCTTCCTTCAACGGACGAACACGATACGAAAGACGCCGCGCATTGCGATACGTACCCGTTTTCGCACTTTTATCATCTACTTTCCATACTGCTGAATCAACCTGGGTTGAAAGAACAGGAGGATGAAGCGCCGCAAAATCTGCCTCGCCTATAAAATCTACTGTAAGTACTACTGGATCACCGACATAAACATTGTACGCATCAAAATCCGCCCTTGCCGTCAATCCTCTGCCGACCACAGGATCAAGCGATATAACAGACAACATCAACGAAAACAAAGTGGAGAATAATCCCATAAACTACTCCGGTGTAACTTCAAAGCGAACAATAACCGTGCGGTTGTTAGATAGAAAATCTGGAGAAAGACCTCGCACCCTGCTTACGCATGATGCTGCACGAAGAACGGTCTTGTCGGCAACGGCATCGCCAAAACTACCTACCAATTTATAGCCCAACACCTCGCCGTTACGCCCAAAGCTCACCTCTAACGATGCCTTCTTCAGCTCGCTCGTCCAAGCCGGCGAATCCCATTTTTCATAAAAGGCTTTGCGAATCAATGCATAACAACGCGCCGCCTCGCTGGCGTTAAGTCCTTGATTTATACTGCTTGGACGATACCCCTCATTAAGAAGTTTTTCCCAATCTTTTGGACGCATATCTGTCTTGCCGTTATTTTGCTTGGGAGGAGATTTGACCGGCTTTGTACTCGCACGCATCCTAGCCATACGCTCCTCGCGCGTAATTTTAGGCGGCTGAGGATCCTTTGGCGGGGGCTTTTTCACAGGTTTTTCCTTCTCTGGCTTCTTTTCCTCTTTCGGAGGATCTTTCTTTTCTATGACTACCGCCTCTGTCGGCTTAACTTCCGGCGGCTCCGGAGCGGGAGGCTCTGGCTCCGGCGGGGGTGGAGTAACTTCCGGCGGCTGAGGCTCAGGGACTGGCTCTGGTGGCAATACTGGCGGAGGCTCATCCTCTGCTCCGTCCAAATTATCATGCACAACAACAGTCAAATCTATAGGAATGACGATTTCCTTCTCCTTGGGAGGCTTGAAAAAACCTGTGCACCACAAAATGACCACAATCAAAAGATGAAAAGCTATGGCAATAACAAAACTTGCCGTTCCGAATATTTTCGGCTTCATCTCTTCGTTGTCGTAGATCATTTTTCGACCGTCACAAGTGCCATCTTGCGGATTTTACATTTGTGAAGAACTTTAACTACATTCATCACACTTCCATAATCAAGGCGCTCATCGCCGCGCACAAGCACATGAACGTCAGGGTCGGCCAAAACCATTTCCATAAGCGATTGTTCAAGCTCTTCTATATTTACCGACTTTGAATTAAGTGTAATGCGATTAAGGGCGTCTATAGTTACCGTGTTGGCTTTATTGTTCTTCGTCGGCAGTTCATCGGCCTTTGCCTGCGGAAGCATTATTGAAATACCTTGCTCAAGCGCCGGCAATGTGACAATAAAAGTAACGAGCAACAAAAAAGTCAAATCGATAAGCGAAGTCATATCGACCGCCGCTTTTGAAATCTCGCCTCTATGTCGTCTGCGTCGCAACATCTCAAGAGCTCCTTCCCTGGAATTCGCACGCAACGCGCCCAATCAACTCATCGGCAAATGCCTCCATGCTGCTTGACATCGTGCGAACGCGCGAGTTTATTGCGTTATAAAAGGCAACACCAGGAATAGCAACAAACAAACCAATGACCGTTGTAACAAGTGCTGATGAAATCGAGGGAGCAATCGTGGCAAGATTCGCGCTGCCAGCCGTGCCCATTGCATAAAAAGCATCAAGCACGCCCCAGACAGTACCAAGAAGCCCAAGCATTGGAGAAAGCGAAACAACCGTTGCTATTACACCCATGCCGTATTCTAAACAAAGCTGCGCCTCGTCAAGCGCGTGCTCACAGGAACCCCGTACCAATTCTATCTCGCGGGCTGTCAAAGCGGCCTCTCCGCCGTTTTCTGTATTGCGTCCGACAAGAAGAGTACGAACATCAGGGGAAATCAATTTAATCAACCGCTCGCATGTTTCTTTGTAAATACCCTCAAGCCCCACCTTCGTAGAAGGACGCCGCACCAAATAATATTCAAGCACATCATGTTCAGAATCAAAATCGCGCCTAAAGCGTCTCATCTCACGATTTACCGAACGCAACTGACTCATTTTACCAATGATTACGGCAAACATAAAAATTGACGAGATGATTTGCAGAACGACGATTGCCTTACCTGTAAAATTAGAAAACAAATAGCCGTCAATTAGTGAATTTGCAAAAAAAAGCAACATCTACAAAACCTCCAGTTAAGACCTTTTAAAATTTGATTTGAAATTTCCTGATGCGACAGCTGAAACGACCTGCCCCTCTGGCGGTAACGCATCACGGGTTAAACCGCAAGATGCAAGCACTTTGTCCGTCGTCTGAAAATGGGCCTTGCAATGATTCATAAGCCAGCAAGGGCCTTCCTTGCGAACCATCTCTTCTGCAAGTTGACGAACTCTGGGATCGCTTGAACCTATTGGCACAGTGCGCTTGTGTTCTTCTTCAGAAACCGCCTCCCCTGCAAAAACTTCTTCGCCCATCTTTGCTATGTCACGCAAAAAAATCTCACGAGCAATAACTGACGCCGCCGCTACTGCTATATCGCTTTCTGCCTTATGCCGTTGGATAACTTCCGCATTGCGACCAAGAGGTTTAAGCGCACGTTGAATAACAGCCTCAGTGGGAGCGAACTGATCGACTACAACCCTGTGGCAGCCTGTTTGCTTTTGCAACAATTCCTCAATTGCTGAAGCATGCGCCCAGGCAAGCATACGATTAATATTCCGCATTTTTGCATAGAGCCGGTTGTACGCCGCAGGACCAAGCTTTACTACCGAATATCCGTTAGGCCCAAGCAACGAGCGCAAGGACGCTCCAATAGTCAGCACGGTCTTATCGGTCATTTGCTTACAATCTTTTACACCGAGTTTCTGCATCTTGGCAGAAAGAGATTCATCGGTATAAGCGCAACACACAACAAGCGGCCCAAAATAATCACCTTTGCCAGACTCGTCGCTGCCGGCATGGGCCGAAACTAAAGACGGATCAAGCAATGTCTCATAGCCATGGGTCGCAGCGCCAAGAACATTAGGCTCTAAGACAAAAAGCACAAAGTCCTCAGCTTTTGAACCTTGAATACATAATTTGCGCTTGCCATGTTTCTCTTTTGCATAGAGCGTTGCATTGAAACCGTCGCCTTCCACCGACCATAGCGAATAGGGAACCTCGCGCCTGCGATAGTTCCCCGTAAGCATAACACCGAGAAGCAATTCCTGCTGAGCATTCTCAAGCTCATAGGTAAAACAAGTTTTCTTTGCTCCTGCTTCTGTCGGCATCTCTATCCCTTTACCTTAATCAAAGAGTTCCAAAACGGAATTCGGTCATAGACGAATAATGCTCGCCAGACTTGACTATAGTCGTTGGCCATTGCGGCTTATTTGGAGAGTCAGGCGCATGCTGCGTCTCAAGCGCAACTCCGCAACGGAACGAAAGATGCTCACCGCCCTTTGCCGTCTGGTCATAGCTCGCCCAATTAGCCGTATATACCTGCAAACAGGGTTCGGTTGTCCACACCTCTACAGCACGCCCATTAAGAGGACAATACAATGCGCCAGCTTTTATAAGGCCTCCATCGCCACCAGCCATAACGCCTTTATCAAGGACCCAGTTATGATCATAACCCTTGCCGATTTCAAGCTGCTCATTAGGCTCGTTGATACGCTCTCCTATACGCATTGAATTGCGAAAATCAAAGGGCGTCCCTTCTACACTGACAACCTCGCCAGTTGGTATCTGGCCTGCATTTGTCGGCGTGAAATTGGAGGCGCAGATAGTCATTACATGGTCTTCTATTGTGCCACCCGCTTCGCCTTTAAAGTTAAAATAAACGTGCTGAGTCATGTTTATGGGCGTGTCCTTGTCAGGAACGGCAGCATACTCTACACGCCAAACATTATCACTTGTAAGGGTATATTTAACAACTACCTCAACCTTGCCGGGAAACCCCTCTTCGCCATCTTCTGATGTGCGCTTAAAAACAACGCCAACGCTCTCTCCGTCGAGAAATGGCTCGGCATCCCACACATAGGCATCCCAGCCGCGCGCCCCGCCGTGAAGATTGCAGCCAATACCGCCAGGGGCATTGTTCAATGCAGGCAATTGATAATCGACACCGTTCAAAGAAAACCTGCCGTTAGCAATACGATTGCCATAACGTCCAATAATGCAGCCCCAATAAGGATCGCCATTGTCCCATCCTGATGGGTCGTCAAAACCTACAACTACATCTTTGAGGTTGCCATCGCGATCAGGCGTAAAAAGACGCACAACCTTGCCGCCGTAATCACTGACCTCAAGCACTACACCGCCAGCTCCGTTCAAAATGAACTTCTTGGCCTTTTGGCCATACTTGGTAACACCAAACTCTACCACTTGATAAGATGCCTTGGACATTTTTACTCCGTTTCTTTTAAAGTTAAAACAAATCAAATTATAGGCTTAATATAGCGTGATTTAACAGCGCGCCACAAAACTACGCAAAACGCCGAAAGCGGAATTGCAAGCAATAAGCCAAGGAATGAATTAAACACAATACCCCAGAAAAAGAAGGAAAAAATAACTCCCGCATATCCAAGACCAGTTTTGTCGCCCTGGATCTTAGGGGTAATAATATAACCATCAAGAATCTGACCCGCCATCCAAACGGCTGCGACTAATATTGTCAGCAAGCCACTCGCGCCTTCACCGAAGTAAGCCATCAGAAGGGCCGCCGGTAAAAACAGGGCTGTTCCCATAAGCGGGACAAAATTGAAAAGCCCTAATGCAAACCCAATCCAAAAACCATGCACAAGTCCAACAAGATGAAAACCCGCGCCGTACATCAAGCCTTCAATAAGACAAATAACCATTTGCCTACGCGAGAAGCTAACAACAATATCAATAAATGAATCTATCTGCTCGGCCACAAATATTTTGGTGTCGTCCTTAAAAAATGGCATTTCTTTAGTAAAATCTTTGCCTCGCAAGCTTGGGCGAGTTATAAAATATACGAAAAAGACGAGTGAAACGAGAATGCTCAATAAATTCGTAACATATCCAACTGCGCCAAAAACATAGCGCGCGCAACTCTCTTTAAGCGAATATATCCACGATTGATATGGAAGCTGGATTTTATCGGCAAACTCGCGCGCATTGGGAAATTCAGCATTAAACCATTTTATAAAGGACGACGAGTATGCTGGGGCAGAATCCATCAATGTTGAAATTTGCGATAACGCAAACGACCCGAAACACCATGCAAATACAGCGGCTGGAACGAGAATAGAGAGCATCATCAACAATACCGCTAGCGAAGGGTTGCGGGCAATCTTAAGCCACCAATAATAATACGGCTTGAAGAACATCGCCAAAAACAATCCCACCACAAGCGGCACTAATGCCGCTGATGCAAACGAAACGGCCTTGAGCACCATCCAACCTATACATACGACGAAAAAGGCGATGACTCCTGCAGCAAGCACGGACAATGCCGCTGCAAGGATTTTCTTTTGCCCAGATGACAACTCAACCATCGCCTCACCTCCGATTAAAAAACTTCGCAATGCGGAATTTCGCCGACTATAGGACGGACATACTCAAGAAACGCTTCAGTCACATCGTGACCATTCTTTGAAATATATTCCTTTGGAACACTGCGCGTAAACTTAGCCGCATTTTGAACAGGGACTGGAGCATAAGCAATTTTATATTTTTTACCCTCCTCGCGGACAATCGCAATCGTACCCTTAGTAAGGTCGCCCTTAAGAGCAGCCTTAACAGCGGCGGCTCCAGCTGCTCGCGCCTCGCCTTGGTCTATCTTTGAAGCAATAGCCGGGAACGAGCGCTGAAGATAACCAAAGGTATCGGCTCTAACGCGCTTTATATCGGCCTTCTTTTTTAAGATAGTGGCAAGCGCATCGCCGAGCGCACCGGTACCCGACATTTGCACATTACCATGCGAGTCGGTTTCGCCACTGCCGAGTTTCGCGCCGATTGGCACGCCGTCTTTCCCTCGAATACCTTCAGAAATAGCGCAAACGCAACGACCATATTTCTTAAGAGCCGCCTTTACATCGCGAACAAACTTCTCTTCGGTAAAAACCACCTCGGGCAAATAAATAAGATGCGGACCATCGTCCTCGCGAATTCTCGCAAGCGCGGAAGCGGCTGTCAAAAAGCCGGCATCGCGCCCCATAATAACATCAATCTTAACGCCACCAAGCGCACGGTTGTCCAAATCATCGCCGCGTATGGCCATTGCCACAAAACGAGCAGCGGAGCCAAAACCAGGAGTATGATCACAACTTCTTAAATCGTTATCGATTGTCTTGGGAATATGATAAACAACTAACGGATAGCCTTCCTTCTCGGCCTCCTCGGCAACAATGCGGGCTGCATCGGCAGAATCATTGCCTCCAATATAGAAGAAATAACCGACATCAAGCTTGCGAAACCGCTCGAATATAGCACGACAATCAGCGGCATCGGGCTTGCGGCGGCAACTACCAAGAGCCGATGAAGGAGTCTCGGCTATCGCTTCAAGTTTCTTCACTGAAGGTTTTCTTAAATCAATATAGTCATCGCCAAGAATACCGACAATACCATGACGCGCTCCAAGTATTTTTCCAATACGAGTGCTTTTACGAGCCTCAAGCACAGCCCCCACAAGTGACTGATTGATCACCATTGACGGGCCGCCGGACTGTGCAATTACCATATTCATCTTTTTCATAAGCTACCTCTTAACGACTTAAAATCTCTTCACGGACATTCGCAGGCGCGATATCAAACATATCCGGCTCCATTGAATAAGAAGCCCTTCCTTTTGTAAGCGACCTAATTGATGTAGCATAACCAAAAAGTCTTGAGAGAGGGACTCTCGCATGGACTATTTGCATGTCACCGCGCTGCGTCATATCAAGCACTGTGCCGCGACGCGAATTAAGATCGCCGAGAACTTCGCCGACAGACTCAGGCGGCGTCGTGATTTCAAGTTTCATAATTGGCTCAAGGAATTCCGGC
>JAEIGA010020016.1_pt1 | contig 10199 bp, 9 predicted proteins | sample 9270691 | NCBI WGS metagenome assembly JAEIGA01 (sample SAMN17057246, study PRJNA624740) | gut metagenome | biome: biome; isolation source: fecal sample | host: Bos grunniens | place: China: Xizang | collected 2019
CGGGCATGACTGAGCATGTCTATGAAGTTGAGCACCACTATGTTCAGGTCGTTGTGCATAATGGATGGCAGCTGCTGCACGAACTTCTCGGCACCTGCGGAGTCATTTATCTTGTGGTACGAAAAACTGTTGCGGCGGCGGAAACGTTCCAGTTGCGTCTGCACCATGGGCGATTCGTTCAGGTTCTTGCCCTGCTCCGAGTCCTCATCGACCCACAGTTCAGGGAACATGGCCTCTATCTCTATGGGCATCAGTCCGGAGAAAATAGCATTTCGGGCATACTGTGTTGCCGTGGGCAGTATGCTGCAGTACATGCTCTCCTCCACGTTGAACAGTTCTGCCATCTCGGGTTGCAGCATCTTCCACTGGTCCCAGCGGAAGTTGTCTATAACGATGAGGAAAACGTTTTCGCCTTTGTCCAGTGCTGGGAATACCTGCGTCTTGAAAATGTCCGGACTCAGCAGCGGACGTTCCTCGTCCTGCTCGTGCCGCACCAGTGTCTCCATCCATTTCATGTAGTTCTTGCGCACAAACTTGCAGAACTCAATGTTTGCCTCTCGCTTCTGCATGGCAAGCATTTCCTTCATGTCTCCTGCCACGTCCTGCAATTCCAGTTCCCAGCGCACCAGCGTGCGGTACACCTCCATCCAGTCCTGCATGGTCAGCGAATCGTTTATCTGCATGCTCAGTCTGCCAAAATTCTGCTGATAGGCAGTCTGTGTGGCCTCACTGACTATTTCACGGCTGTGTATGTTTTTCTTCAGCGACAGCAGTATCTGTGTAGGGTTGACGGGCTTTATCAGGTAGTCGGAAATCTTGGCACCGATGGCCTGGTTCATTATGTCCTCTTCCTCGCTCTTGGTAACCATTACCACGGGAAGCGAAGGATGCTGGTCCTTTACACGGGACAGGGTTTCCAGTCCGCTGAGGCCAGGCATGTTCTCGTCCAGTAATATCAAGTCATAGTTACCCTTTTGGCACATGTCCAGTGCATCATAACCATTGCTTGCAGTATCCACGTCATATCCCTTCTTCTCAAGAAACAGGATATGAGCCTTTAGCAAATCTATTTCATCGTCAACCCATAAAAGTTTGTATGCCATTGGAAGATTTGTGTTTAGAGTTTAGGGGTTAGGGTTTAGTGTTTAGAGTAGGATTATAACGACCAACAAGATTAAACATGATTTAACTTTCACACTCCGCATGGCGCACCGTGCAACTGGTGCAGTTCTGCGTATTCCAGCGCCAGCGTGAACCACGTTGATATGACTGGTAATTCTGCGTTTTCGGCGTATTCCTGTGTGAGATAAAAGCATTTTTTGCACGCGGAGGTCGCAAAGCGCGCAGAGATTTATTCCCTTTTGTGTTTCACGCTTGCGCTGGAGGGTCGCAAACTTCGTTACGACAAGAGTGCGCAGAGAGTTTTACCCCCTCCCCCTTCGGGGTGAGCGAGTGGAGGGTAGGGACGCTGCGTGCAGCGTCCGCTTGCTCTTGTTATCGGACGCTGCACGCAGCGTCCCTACCATGATTCTGTACTCGCTTACTCGCAGATTTCCGTTTTCACCTTTCCGTTTACTTTGTTCCCTTCAGAACCCGAAGGGGAAATCATCATCCTCTTCCTGTATCTCCTCTTCCTCTGACGAGGAGTCTTCATCCGAATCTGCTGTATCGTCTATCTCGTCCTCGCCGCGGATAAGTGTTCCGTCTTCTATGCGCAGCTCTTCGGGAATCTGCATTGGCTGGAAGTGCACTTCATAGAACTTGCTGTAGTCGTCGAAACTGAACTTAGTCCCCAGCAGTTTTAGATTCTCCTCCAGTATCAGCAGCGAGCGTATGCCTTCCAGCACGGTAGCCATGTGCCTGTCGGAGTATAGTTTCTGTGCATAGGCATGCACCTCCTCGTAACTAATGAAACCCTTCACGGCCAGCATACTTATATCACCCAGATCGCTGATTTCCAGTTCGAAGTTGCGCACCATAAAGGAAGTGAAGTTATACCTTGCCACCTCAAACAGCAGCTGATCCTCGTTCAATGCGCCCTTGGGGTATGCCAGCACAAACAGGAAGTTGCCCAGACGGTCGGTCCTCAGCGTATCGGCACCAGCCAAGCTGTCCGAAGCAGCACCACTTGCCCTTCTTGCCCAGATGTCGCTGGCATCCCAGCGCTCGCCGTTAAGCAGACGTCCCTCGCTTACTCCCTTCATTATCTCCGCTGCCAGTTTGGCTATCTCCTCCGAGGAATACTTCTCCGTCAGTTCCTTCAGCGAGGCCAGGAAACCGTCCTTGTCGCCCGAGTACAGCTGGCTCATTGCATGCACAAACATGAAGCGTGCCCTGTGCTTTCCCTCGGGGTAGTTCTCGGCGGAGAAGGCATATCCCTCCTTCACATGCTCGTAATCGTCCCTCATGTAGGCATTGTATGCATCGGCATATATGGAGTCCTCGAGGTGGCGTCCTCCACGGGCAATGAGTTCGTACTTGGGGTTGCCCAGCAACTGGGCATAGGCATTGTCGGGAAATTCTTCCACTACCCTCTGGCGGTACTGCATCGACTCGTCGTCCATCCCCAGGCGTCCGCATATCAGGAACAGGTGGTAGCATGCATCACCCACCTTCTCGTGCTCGGGATAGTCCACGATGAACCTTAGCAGTGTCCGGCGTGCCAAGTGGAAATTAGCCAGACGCTCCTGCTCCAGCACGCCGGCTTGGAACAGTGCATCGCTCAGCAACTGGTGCGAAGCCTCCATCTGCTCCTCTGTTACGGGAATCTGCTTCAGGTAGAAGGCCTTGTTGCGAGGGTCGTTTTCCACGCTGTCCATTTCCTCTTCCTCTTCGTAGTCCACTGTAGTTGTGTCCGTTTCGGCATCATCCATGAGTTCGGCGAGTCCCTCCGGCAACTCCCCGTCAACGGCAAAGCCGCCTTTGTCCGACCATCGCCAGTAGTCGGTATTTTTTCTGTTGCCCCATTTGCGGAAGAAGGCACTCTTTCCCTTCTGCACTGTACCGGAATTGCTGAAATACCAGCCCTGTGCCGAGGATTCTCTCCCTGTCTGTCCAGCAGGTGTCATCTGTTGCTGCTGGTTTGTGGCAGCAGTGTTGTTGCTGGCAGCGGTCCCATTGGCCTCGTTGCGTCTTGCCTCCTCCTTTTCCTTCTCTATGTATTCCTTTGCCAGACGTTCGGCCACAGCAACACGCTCCGCCTCAGGCAGTTTGGCCAGTGCCTGCAGACTGTCCTGCAATTCTATTACCCCAAGTGGTTCGGCAAGTCCCTCCAGCATCTTTGCCCTTTGCTCCACCTCCTTGTACTCGTCCCTCTCCTTGTCCAAGGCAGAAAGGCACTCCTTGTAGCAGCGTGCCGCCTCCTTGTAGTCCTCCTGCTCCCAGTACAACGTGGCCAGGCGCAGCAGCAAAGTTGCCTTTGCTCCTCCGTTCTTTCCTTCCAGCAGGCCCTTCTCCCATGCATAGGCACAGTTCAGGGAATCCCCTTTGTTCAGGTATATGTTGCCTATGGCCAGGTAGATCTGGTCGACATAGTCCTTGTTCTTTCCGCTCTTTGCCATACGCTGCAGTTTGCGTATCATCTTGCGGGCCTGCGTGCTGCCTGCCATTTCCGACTGCAGCACCCTGGCATTCAGACTCATCTCATACGGCGGGTTGGCACGGATCACCTTCTTCAGTGCCTCGTATGCCTCCTGTTTGCGCCCGGTTTCCCGGCACAGCTGTCCCAGCAGGTAGTTCAGGCGTGCCTTTGCCATGCTTCCCTTCTGGCTGGCTATAGTTTTCCTCAGCAAGGGTATAGCCTCCTCGTACTGTCCCGTCTGTATCAGCCATGCCGTGCGGCTGTTGCTGTACTGTTGTGCGGTTTTGAAATCAAGACTGTCCTTTTGCATCTTGCGCAGCACATCCTCGGCATCGTAGGGCCAGTCCAGGGCCACGTAGCACCTTGCCAGCCACGTGCGTGCCAGGTTAGCCACTTCCGGTTGTGTGGCATACAGGCGTATGGCGTAGTTGAATGTTGAGGCAGCCTCTATGAACTCTCCTCTGTGGAACTGGCTTTCGCCCATCATCATCCATGCACGCCACAGATATGGGTTGAACTCCTTCCGTGCCATATAGTCCTTCACCTCCTGCGTGCGCTTCTGTCCCGGTTTCAGTTTGGGTTTCTGCTTTATACTGTGCAGTTTGATGGCCTTCTCGCATTTCTCTATGGCAGTGGCATAACTTCCCTTGCCCATGGCGGCAGTGGCTTTGTTGGTGCTTATATACATGGGCAGCAGGGTGTTGTAGTCGTCTTTGTGCCCCTCAGCCTGTGCAAGCTGTCCCTTTTCGAACGCCACCTCCCCATTATACATTATATTGTAATGGGCAGTCATCGAATGATAGAAACGCGTCATGGGCGTATTCTTCTTCGTAGAACACGCCACCAGGGCAAGCGCGGTTACTACCGCCAGCACCATCGACTTTATAGCATTTCCATTCATTTTTTTTAGCAATATCGGGACACGCCCATGTCCGTTTGGTTGCATTTATGCCAACTTCCCCACTTCGTTAAACTTTATTATTCGCCTGCGCTCATCAAGCTAAAGCAGTCGCAAGCTCATCAAGCTACGCAAGTCAACGTTAAACTTTCAACTTTCAACGTTACACGTTATACACTATACCATAACGTACACCCCCGTCTGTTTATTGCCGTCTCTCGCCTATTATCAGGAAAACTTCGTCCTTCAGTTCGTCGGGCAGCTCCACCTGGCGCAACTGCAGCGAGCGCACCCAACCTGCCACCTCGTCCTCGCGCATGGTATAGAGGACATAGCGGAACTCCTCAATCTCCGGTGGAAGGAACTCGTCCGAGGGTATGCCACGGAAACGGTCCAGTTCCTCGTCGTCATAATACTCCACATCCTTGCTCACAGCAGCCAGAAGACTGTCCTTCTCGCATGTCTCGTGCATGCCGCAGCATTCGGCATCTGGTATCACTACACCCTCGCTGCCTTCGGCAACAGGTGTTTCCATATTGCTCATACTCATGCTATTTTGAATCCGGCCTTCTTCATGTCCTCCCAGAATCTTGGATAAGACTTGCTCACAACCTCCGGATTGTTTATCGTTATACTTCCTCTTGTCAATGCCACAGGGGCAAAAGCCATGGCCATCCTATGGTCTTCATAGGTATCTATTGCCACGCCGCAGTCTTCGCTCCGGTCTGAAATCATCTCTCCGTTCCATGACATGGCATCGTCACCCTCCACTCCAATTTCGAATCCCAGCTTGCCTAATTCCTTCTGCAAAGCGGCAATGCGGTCGGTTTCCTTTATCCTCAGCGTCTGCAAACCGGATATCCTGAAATGCTTGCCCATCATGCAGCATGTAACCACTATGGTTTGTGCGAGGTCCGGATGCTCCACCAGGTTGTACTCAAAAGCGCCGTCATCGCAACTGCATTTTACAAGCCGCACTGCATTGTCGCAAAAGCGGGTTTCCACACCAAGGCGCGAGAACAGTTCTGCAACCTTCGAATCGCCCTGAAGACTGTTCTGGAACAGTCCCGGCAACGACACCTCTGCTTCAGGATCTGCCGCCAGTGCCACCATCTCGTACCAATAGGATGCAGCACTCCAGTCACTCTCTATATAATAAGGTATAGGAGAATAGCGTACCGGTTCCACACAAACCGTCCTTTCATCGCTCCACTTTGCTCTGGCTCCGAACTGCTGCATGATAGCAAGGGTCATATCTATGTACGGTCTGCTTATCACCTCTCCAGTCAGTTCCAGCACCAGTCCGTCTTTCAGCGTAGGCGCTATCATCAGCAGCGAACTGATATACTGGCTGCTCACATTGCCCGGCAAGGCAAGTCTGCCTCCCGTCAAGCGCCCACCTCTTATCCTCAGAGGCGGGAATCCCTCCATATCCATGTATGCAATGTCTGCACCCAAAGACCTTAGGGCATCCACCAATACAGCAATGGGTCTGCGCTTCATGCGATCCGTGCCTGTTATTATATGGTCACCGCCAAGCACAGCCAGCAGGGATGTCATGAAACGCATTGCCGTGCCAGCCGCCTTGATGTCCACAACACGAGGCTTGAGCCTCAACGCCTCCTCCACTACCCTACTGTCATCACAGTCTGAAACATTGTCAATAGGCATATCCCCGCCGCTCAAGGCACGTATAACCAAAGCCCTGTTGCTTATGCTCTTGCTCGACGGCAATGCTATCTCTGTTCGTAGTATATCGGGGGGAAACACAAGCATAATTTATGGATATAGGCTTTTTTTACTTATTTTACGCGCAAATTTACAAAAATAATTTGGAGATTACAAAATAATGTCATACCTTTGCATCGCAAACGAGAAACGTTAGCACAATTACAGGAACGGGATGTAGCGCAGTTGGTAGCGCACACGTCTGGGGGGCGCGAGGTCGCAAGTTCGAGTCTTGTCATCCCGACCTAAGAAAAAGCGAAGCATTTCTGCTTCGCTTTTTTGTTGTTTGGACATTTTTAGCAAGATTCGCTGTCCCGTATTCCTGCCCTCTACTCTGTTTCAGTATGGGCCAGCCAAATTTCTTCTGCAAGATAACGGTCGCTTCTGCAATGCAGGTCGGCAACCCCTTCTTCTATAAGAGGTAGCAATGGCGAGTGATACAAAATGTCCATAGATTCCTCCAAGGACAACCCATGCATTTCTGCCATAGCATCAATAATGCGAGCATATTTTGCCTCAAGGATGGCGTGATACGCATCATCGTGTTTTATCATAATTCTACGGCATTAAGGAAATGAAGACATCGTTTTATTGCCACATCCGTCCTGAAGCACAACTGATTATTGGGTTTCTCATACATCAATCTTCGCAAAGCATCTTGTTTATTTAGGTCACCCGAAAAATATAGGTCAATTGTTCTAAAGACTTTATCGTTGGCTATGCCTCCACAGACAATATCGTAGTCGCCAAACATACGACCAGCCCTACACTCGGTAATGAAATCCAACCAAGCCTCATCATAGGTATCAAAACGGACTACTTTCAAGTCGCCGAAATCCTCGCTCAAGTCATATACGTTAAGCCACGCCTTGCGTCCACGTCGAAGGAAACGCTGTCCATATTCCACCGCTTGGTGTTCAAGAGTAGTGACATAGAACCCTTTCCCGAAATCCAAGTGCTCGCGCGAATGTGAGGTATTCGGAATATCCACAACAACAGAAGAAGCATGATATACTTTCATCAAACCAATACTCCTTTCTCCTTCATATAATCCATAAGGTCTTCCATGAGGTACTCCTTGCTGAAGGTGTGTAGCACGTCATAGCTGGGAATAATGTATTCCGTCAGTATGCCAGAGTTTTTCAACCTGGTATAAACGTCAAGTTGGCTCAAGTTCAAACGTCGTGCCAAATTGCCGATACAATATGTGACGAAATCAATGTTGTTAGTATCCATGATACAATACATTTATCCTATTTTCTGTGCGAAGATACATTTATTTTCTCATTTTATATAATAATGCGTGATTTTTCTGTGCCCTCTTGTATCATTTCTACACGCTATATCATTGCATGACATAAGTTTTATGACAATTATTAACAAAACATCTGTATTCTTTTGTTTTGTCATTTCTATTCCCTATCTTTGCGACATCGTTCTGCTACCACAGCGGTGGTTCGGAATGACTTTAACGAAAAAGGTGTTATTGAAATTATCTTCATTGATGAAATTCTCGCAAGATTTCTCTGCTGTGAAGGTGATAGCAGTAGCGCCACATCATGGTTTGTACAGCCATAATTGGCTTCTTACATACCCTTTGGTGTGGGCTGTTGTTTTATCCGCTACAAGGCAATGCGAGAAGCCCCATCAATAGGATAAAGTAGATATAGTTCCCACACCTTTATTTTATATTTACAGCTTTCTTCTGGGGATTGGAGAGCAAAGAAAGGTTAGGACATATCATTATGAAGAAAGTTTTTATTATTTTTTATCTACTATTAGGCATATCATTTAATAGTTTTTGTCAAATAAGGTGTGCTGGCTATTTTGATGGATATTGGAGTGAATGGAATAACATAGGACTAGGAGGTAAAATCAAAGGGAACTATGATGGATTTATTATTTATTTAGATTCGGAAGGACCTTGGGAATATCGTTTTAAGTTTACAATCGATAACTTAAATTTCCCAAATAAAAAACAACGAAAGAAAGATATTAAATCGGACAAATGGTATGAATATACTGGTACTGTAGAATATTATATTACTGATAAATTTCCATCAATACTCAGCATATTTAGATCAGCTAAAGGACCACTTTTTGCCCCTGCGCACTTAGAGGATGGTCGAACTACAAAGAAAATAACATCAAAGGCAACTATTAAAATTGCTGCATTTAAGGACTTGCCTAAAATATATAACATATGGTTCGACAATGTAGGCTTTGCTATAAATCTGAATGATACATATTTCCCAAATGTTAAATTCAAATAGTAATCATATGAAGTTAGATAGTTCTTATAGGCGTGCCTGTGCTAAATACCCCTATAATTAAAGTAGGAATAACTATAAAAGATTAATATATGAATATGAAAAAGATTTTGTTTATTTTAGTTTGCCATTTGGTTTGTAACGGGATTTTTGCTCAATCATTGGGAAAAATGACATTAGGATGCAGTAGGGCAGATATTCAGCAAACTCTCCCCAAAGGTTATTGTGTTTGCAAAACAAATAACCTCAACAAAGTAACATACGCTACCAACAAGGGTGACGAATATGTGTCATTTTATTTAGATAATAATCTTGTAAACAAGATAGAAATGCATAAGTTCGTTGAATTTGGAAGTGATGCAAACAGGGTAAAAAGCAAATTAGAAGAATTGATGATGAATTTATATGAGATGTGGGGAGAACCATCTCATATCGGGGAGAACATATATTGGCAATTTCCTGCTTCAAAAGCAACTGTTAGTTATACTGTGTCTACGTCGCAAGCAGAAATGGATCCTCTTAGACTGTCCGGAAGTTCTGCTATCACTACATTCTATAGATGTTATGCGGATATAGTACTTGAAAGAAGAGCTAATTTATTTGAATAGATTATCATGCAACCAATGCTGTAAATAATCATTATCTAGAAAGCCAACCTACCTCAATGGAGATAAGTTGGCTTTTATTGAGACTCTTTGTTCACAAATAAAAGATTACTTTATGACACAAAGAATAAAACAAATTATTATAGGAATCCTTTCAATCATTTTGGTAGGATTTCTTGTACCACAGAATTTGAAGCAGAAATGTTTCGCTCTTTTCTTTTTGTATGTCATCAATGCACGCCACCTGTTCAATGAGTCAAGGGATGGCGAGTAACACAAAGGCATGAAGCGAGAGTAAAGAACGGGGGCCATATAGGCAAAATACCAAAAGCATGCTATAAAGCCACACCCGTAGGATGGATAGCACATAGAGCATCCAATGGACGTGGGGGGGATTAAGGGAGATGGGATTATGGCATCGGAATACCCCCCATTTTGTCCTCGGTATTGTCACAGGTCTGAATATAGTATTCGTTCGCCGAACAAATACTATATTCAAGCCTGTGTCCTCGGTAAGGACGTTGGAAACGGAAATGCGAAGACAAAGACAAATACCCTAAAGCATATTCCTATCTACAGGAGAACACGGAAATACGGAGGGATTTGGGATTTGCGATATTTGTTTTCTTGGGACATAGACTAAAAGCAAGCAAGGACACGGCATGCCGTGTCCTTGCTATATAAACGATATTTACGGACGCTGCACACAGCGTCACTACTATTACAATGCACCTGCGGTCAGGATGAGCACGAGCAGGCCGAGGATGGCGTACAGCTCGGGGAATACGGCCAATACCATGGTAGTACCGAAGGCGTTGTGGCCGGCACCGATAGCGCTGATACCGTTGGCACAAACCTTAGCCTGACGGATAGCTGAGAACAGACATACCAGACCGCAAGCCAGACCTACACCGAATACGGCGCAAGCGGTAACCATGTCAACCTGGGGAGTTGCAAGACCCTGCAGCATGAAGAAACCTACGAAGCCGTACAGACCCTGAGAAGAGGGAAGTGCAGAGAGACCCATGTAGGAACCGCCAGCATTGGGGTTCTTCTTGAAAGCACCGATAGCGGCATTACCGCAGATAGTTACACCATAAGCGCTGCCAATGCCAGAC
>JAEIGA010020017.1_pt1 | contig 10199 bp, 7 predicted proteins | sample 9270691 | NCBI WGS metagenome assembly JAEIGA01 (sample SAMN17057246, study PRJNA624740) | gut metagenome | biome: biome; isolation source: fecal sample | host: Bos grunniens | place: China: Xizang | collected 2019
AAAAAGCTTTAGCTGTTATCGATGCAGAAGGTAATGACGACCAAATGGCTATGCTTTACACTTCATTGTATCACACAATGATTAACCCTTCTGTATATATGGACGTAGATGGTAGATATCGTGGTATTGACCATAACATCCATCAATCTAATGATTTCACAAACTACACAGTATTCTCTGTATGGGATACTTACCGTGCATTACATCCACTTTTCAACATCATCAAACGTGAAGTAAGTGTAGATATCATCAAGTCAATGATTACTCATTACCAGCAAAGTGTACACCATATGCTTCCAATCTGGTCACACATGGGTAATGAAAACTGGTGTATGAGAGGCTACCATTCTGTATCAGTTTTGGCAGATGCTATCACTAAAGGTCTTCCTATCAATAAGAAAGAAGCGTTAGAAGCTATGATTAGTACTTCTAATGTTCCTTATTTTGACTACACAGAAGAATACAAACAGTATGGTTATATTCCTTTTGAATGCACTAAGAGCTCATGTGCTTCTACAACATTAGAATATGCATTTGAAGATTGGGCAGTCTACACTACTGCTGCAAAAATGGGTGAGAAAGAAATTGCTGAAACATATAAGAAACGTGCACTTTCTTATCAGAACTTGTTCAAACCTGGATTTGGTTTCGCATGTCCTCGTTACAAAGATGGTAGCTGGAAAGAAGACTTAGACATCTTAGAAACTCATCTTCAAGGATTCTTGGAAGGAAACTCATGGAACTATTCATTCTATGTACCACAAGCTCCTACTAACTTGATTAAATTAATGGGTGGTGATCGTAGCTTTGTTAACAAATTGGATTCTTTGTTTACAATGCACTTACCTGATAAATTCTTCGAACATACAGAAGACGTAAGTCGTGAAGGTTTGTTAGGAACTTATGGACACGGAAACGAACCAAGTCAGCATATTCCTTATCTATATGCATGGTCATCTCAACCTTGGAAGACTCAATATTGGGTACGTGAAATCATGAACAGAATGTACCGTAACAATATCGATGGTTTATGTGGTAATGATGACTGTGGTCAGATGTCTGCATGGTATATCTTTACAGCTATGGGCTTCTATCCAGTATGTCCGGGTAGCGACCAATATATCATTGGTGCTCCTTACTTACCATACATGAAGTTAAATCTTGAAAATGGTAAAACATTTGAAATCAAAGCTCCGAAAGTAAGCGATAACAATCGTTATATCAAAGCTGTTAAGTTAAACGGCAAGGCTTACAATAAAGCTTATATCACTCATGATGATATTATGAACGGCGGTGAACTAGTATTCGAAATGACATCTAAACCTAACAAGGGAAGAAAGTTAGAAAAACCTTATTCATTAGTTGACTAATAATATTATATGAAATATATAGGGATAAAATTTCTCTTTATACTAATTGGAGCACAGGCATTTTTTGCCTGTGCTCCTTCTGTTAAGGAGGATAGAATCAAATACCGTCTTATTCACAATAATGATGGAACGGATTTATTATCAAATGCATGGCATAATTATCGACCACTTTCTGTAGCAGATGTAGATTCAAGTGTGGACATGGTCGCAAACTCACAGGTAACAACCTATATGATTTGTACCGGTAGTAATCTTTTCTATATGCGTTCTAAATATGGACGAATTTTAGGAGAAGATTTTGAAGGCATGAAACTACGTGATTCAGATACAGCTCAATACAACACTATTCATAATTATTATTATCAAAACCATTTAAAATTAGAAAAAGAGGGAACAGATCTAATTGCTCAATCTTTAAAAAGAGCCAAGGAAAAAGGATTAGAGGCATTCATTACTTATCGTTTAAATGACTTACACTTTAATGATACAACAGAGAACTGCCAAGCATCTTATTCTCAATTTTGGATTGAACATCCAGAATATTGGCTAAAAGACACTGTACAAGGTTGGCATTCTTATGGAGCTTTCAATTTTGCAGTAAAAGAGGTTCGCGATTACAAACTAGCTATTATTTATGAACAATTAGAGAATTATGCAGATCTAATCGATGGATATGATTTAGATTTCATGCGTTTCATTGTTTATTTTAATTCAGAAGAAGGTAAAGCAAACGCACCTTTAATGACTCAATTCGTAAAGGATGTACGTAAGAAAGTAGACGAAATATCAACAAAACAGGGTCGTAAAATTCTGCTATCGGCACGTGTACCTCCAACTGTTGATCAATGTTTAATGAAAGGCTTTGATGTTCGCGAATGGCTACGTCTAGGATTATTAGATTTTATTACAACCGGTATTCATTGGACAGGTGATCCTGCAATGGCTGTTGCACAATTCAAAGAAGAATTAGGAGAAGACTTAAACATTCCATTCTATAGTACGGTTGATGACGGGGGTTATCGTAACCCACGTGTACCTTGGTCGCACGGAATGTTTAGAGGTATGTGTTCGCATATTCTATCTCAAGGAGCAGACGGTATTCATCTGTTCAATTACTATTTTGGAGAATTGTCCCGAAATAATTTTCAACTTCAATTAGAAGAAGGAGGACAAGTCTGTCGCATGATCTCACCAACACTTTTACAAGAATTAGGCTCTTTAGAGACCTTAAAAGGTAGAAATAAGATTTATGCATTATCAGATGGAACAATCGAATATAAAATCAAACAAAATACTCCACTTCCTTTACAAGTAAATAAAGGCAAACAGGCTATGGCTAATATTTACGTTGGAGATGTTGTTGAAAATAACTATCCAAAAGAATCTTTCATATTCATCCGTACCAATCGTCCAGCATCATTCAATTTATCTATCAATGGACATAAAATAGAAAAAGAGATGCCCGATTATGCTAAAATATACGATCAAGATCGAGGATTAAAGGACGAAGAAAGAGTGTATGCTTTTATTTTGCCGGAAAAGATTCTTAAACATAAAGACAATCAAATTGAATTTACCACAACCGATGAAAAAGGCTTTATAGTAAAACGATTGGAGTTAGGTTTAAAATATGGTGATGTCGAAACACATGGTTATTTCTAAATAACAAATAACTGGAATTATATTTAAAGAAAACGGTGAATCTAAAAGCTTCAATCAGACTTTTAGACTCACCGTTTCCTATAATAATAAATAATCTTTATTGTCTACCTTGTCTCTTACGTTCTATTTCATCCAAGATAATTTTACGCATACGCATGCAATGCGGTGTGATTTCTACATATTCATCACCTTTTATATATTCCAACGCATCTTCCAAACTAAAAATAACAGGAGGAGCTAACGATACTTTTTCATCAGAACCTGACGCGCGCATATTGGTCAACTTCTTAGATTTAGTCACATTCACTACCAAATCATTATCTTTTGTATGTTCACCTACAACTTGACCGGCATATACCTCATCCCCTGGCGCAATAAAGAAACGTCCACGAGATTGTAAATTATTTAAAGCATATGCATAAGCTGTACCTGTTTCCATTGCAATGATTGAACCATTTGTACGACGTTCAATATCACCTTTCCATGGTTGATATTCTAAAAAGCGATGAGCCATAATTGCTTCACCGGCAGATGCAGTCAATACAGCATTATTCAATCCTATAATACCACGAGAAGGAATGTTAAATTCAAGATGCATACGGTCATTCTTACTTTCCATCATTGTCATCTCTCCTTTACGTTTGGTTACCATATCAATGATACGGCTAGCACATTCTTCCGGTAAATTTACAGTTAGTTGTTCAACCGGTTCACACTTCTCACCATCAATTTCTTTGATGATAACCTGCGGTTGTCCCACCTGTAATTCATATCCTTCACGACGCATCGTTTCAATCAAAACAGACAAGTGAAGTACGCCACGTCCATAAACCAACCAAGAATCAGCAGAGTCAGTAGGAACAACACGTAAAGCCAAATTCTTATCTAATTCTTTTGTCAAACGATCAAATATATGACGAGAAGTTACAAACTTACCATCTTTACCAAAGAAAGGTGAGTTATTGATAGTAAAAAGCATAGACATAGTCGGCTCATCAATAGCAATCGTAGGCAAAGCCTCCGGTGTATTGATATCAGCAATTGTCTCACCAATTTCAAAACCATCCACACCTATTATCGCACAAATATCTCCTGATTGAACAGCATCGACTTTCGTACGACCTCATCCTTCAAAAACATCAATCTCCTTGATTTTAGACTTCACCATCGAACCATCACGCTTACATAACATGATATCCTGTCCTTCGCGTAACTCACCTCGGTGAACACGTCCCACAGCGATACGTCCTACATATTTTGAATAATCCAATGAAGTTATTAACAATTGAGAAGAGCCTTCCAAAACTTCCGGTTCTGGAATATATGTAATAATTGCATCCAACAATGCAGTAATATCTTCTTTAGGAGCTTTCCAATCCTCTGACATCCAACCTTGCTTAGCCGAACCATAAATCGTTGGAAAATCCAACTGTTCTTCCGTAGCATCTAGATTAAACATCAAATCAAACACCATTTCCTGTACCTCTTCCGGACGACAATTTGGTTTATCCACCTTATTGATTACGACAATCGGTTTTAAACCTAACTGAATAGCTTTCTGTAATACGAAACGAGTTTGTGGCATTGGTCCCTCAAAAGCATCAACCAATAAAAGGCAACCATCAGCCATATTCAATACACGTTCAACTTCACCTCCAAAGTCAGCGTGTCCCGGAGTATCAATAATGTTGATTTTATAACCTTTATAATTGATAGAGACATTCTTGGCCAAAATCGTAATACCTCGCTCACGTTCCAAATCGTTGTTGTCCAGAAACTGATCCGGTTCTGCTTGTCCTTCACGGAAAAGTTTACCAGCTAATAACATTTTATCCACAAGCGTAGTTTTGCCGTGGTCTACGTGCGCGATAATCGCAATGTTTCTAATCTTTTGCATTGTAAACGAATTTATTGGTTGCAAAATTACAATAAATTTGCAATATGTTATGAGAATAAAGATTCAAAATAAAAAAGACACACAAAAAGATTTGTCAATCAAAAAGGATTCACTACCTTTGTCGCCGCTTAGATAACATAGTATTAATTTATTAAAGTAACAAGAATCATGTTTTTAGATTCAGCAAAGAAAAAAGAACTTTTTGAAAAGTATGGCAAATCAGCTACAGACACAGGTTCTGCAGAAAGCCAGATTGCATTATTTACAGTACGTATTTCACACTTAACAGAACACTTGAAGGTTAATCACAAAGACCACAGTTCTGAAAGAGCATTGAAAATGTTGGTTGGTAAACGTCGTCGTTTATTGGATTACCTTATCAAAACTGATATTGAGAGATATCGTGCTATCATCAAAGAACTTGGTATCAGAAAGTAAAAAACAACTTCTTTATCAGAAGTCATAAGAAAAAGGATAATCTCTGTAGAGATTATCCTTTTTTTCTTTCATAAAACAAGTTTTAAATGAAAAATTAATGTATTTTTGCGCCATTCTTTTACAAAATAATAGAATTTAAACAAACAAACTATATATTTTACACATGGGATCCAATAAAATTATCGGAGCCAAAATTAAAAGTCTCCGTGAATCTAAACAACTTTCTATCGAAGAGATAGCTGAAAGATCTGGTTTAAGTGTTGAACAAATCGAACGTATTGAAGGTAACATAGATTTTCCATCTTTGGCCCCACTTATTAAGATTGCTCGCGTATTAGGTGTACGCTTGGGTACATTCTTGGATGATCAGTCAGAATTAGGCCCAGTAGTCAGTCGTAAGAAAGATAACAGCGAAACAAATAAAGGTATTGGTTTTAGCAACAACGATAGCCAAGCTCGGAAGCACATGGAATACCATTCCTTGTCACAAGATAAATCCGGCCGTCACATGGAACCCTTCCTAATCAATGTAGCACCTACTGAAGAGGGAGCTCAATTTAATCTATCTTCTCATGAAGGAGAAGAATTTATCTATGTAATGGAAGGTATTGTTGAAATTAATTATGGTAAAAACAGTTACATCCTTGAAGAAGGTGACAGTATTTATTATGATTCAATTGTAGCTCACCATGTTCATGCTGCCACAAACAATACAGCGAAAATCTTAGGTGTTATCTATACTCCTTATTAATTTACTCTATGGAATTACAGAATAAAACACTCGGCCAATGGATGGAACATTGGGCAGAGACAACACCTGATAAAGAATATTTAGTATACTCTGACCGTGATTTACGTTTCACATGGAAAGAATTCAATGAACGCGTAGATCGCATGGCAAAAGGTATGCTTGCCATCGGCATCAAGCATGGAACACATGTTGGTATTTGGGCAACAAACGTACCAGACTGGTTAACATTCTTGTATGCAGCAGCTAAAATCGGCGCTGTAGCTGTTACTGTTAACACCAATTACAAACAAAACGAATTGGAATTTTTGGTAAAAGATGCTGATATCCATACACTATGTATCACCGATGGAGTCTTTGACGGAAGTTATATCGACATGGTCTACACCATGCTTCCTGAATTAAAGGAATCACAACGCGGCTTCCTTAAAAGTGAACGTTTCCCGGTCTTAAAAAACGTAGTTTACATCGGGCAAGAAAAATACAGAGGGATGTATAATACTCCAGAGTTACTACTTTTGGGAGAGAACATTGAAGATGAAACACTTACAGAAGCTAAAAAATTAGTAACCTGCCACGATGTCGTAAATATGCAATATACATCTGGAACAACCGGATTCCCAAAGGGTGTGATGTTAACTCATTACAACATCACAAACAATGGATATCTGACAGGTGAACACATGAAGTTTACTTCTGAAGATAAATTATGTTGTTGCGTTCCCTTATTTCACTGCTTTGGAGTTGTTTTAGCAACCATGAATATATTAACTCACGGTTGTACGCAAGTCATGGTGGAAAAATTTGATCCGCTAGTTGTATTAGCGTCTGTCCACAAAGAACGTTGTACAGCACTATATGGAGTACCGACCATGTTCATTGCAGAATTGAACCACCCAATGTTCAATATGTTCGATTTAACCTCTTTACGTACAGGTATCATGGCTGGAGCTCTTTGTCCGATAGAGCTCATGAAACAGGTAGAAGAAAAGATGTTTATGCGTATCACGAGTGTATATGGACTAACAGAAGCATCTCCAGGTATGACACAAACTCGTATAGATGATCCGGATGAAATTCGTTATACAACAGTAGGACGCAACTATGAATTTACGGAAGTACGAGTAATCGATCCTGAAACAGGAGAAGAATGTCCGGTCGGTGTACAAGGCGAAATGTGTAATCGTGGCTATAATACCATGAAAGGTTATTACAACAACCCTTCAGCAACAGCAGAAGTTATCGATAAAGATGGTTTCTTGCACAGTGGAGACTTAGGTATAAAAGATGAATTTGGGAATTACCGTATTACCGGACGTATCAAAGATATGATTATTCGTGGAGGTGAAAATATTTATCCTCGCGAACTAGAAGAGTTTCTTTATCATTTAGAAGGAGTAAAAGATGTACAAGTAGCTGCAGTACCTTCTAAAAAATATGGCGAAGAGGTTGGGGCTTTCATTATCTTACATGAGGGTGTAACCATGACAGAAGATGTTGTAAAGGATTTCTGTAGAGGAAAAATTGCCCGTCATAAAATACCTAAATACATTTTCTTTGTTGATACATACCCAATGACAGGTAGCGGAAAGATTCAAAAATTCAAATTAAAAGATCTTTCATTGAAACTTTTAGCAGAACAAGGAATTACTCCGGTATAAACTTATTATTCTCTCAACCATAAAAAGGGTTATCTGATTAAAACAGATAACCCTTTTTCATTATAAATAAGTAAATCCCGCCTAAATAATTACTACCTTTGCAATCAAATTATTTTAGATTCAATATATGTCACTATTACTTCCTACAAATCTGCCTTATAAAGTAGCAGATATGAGTTTAGCAGAATTCGGTCGCAAAGAAATCGAGATTGCCGAACATGAAATGCCGGGTCTGATGGCATTACGTAAGAAATATGCAGATCAAAAGCCTTTGAAAGGTGCACGTATTACCGGATCATTACACATGACTATTCAAACAGCCGTGTTAATCGAGACTTTGGTAGCATTAGGAGCTGACGTTCGTTGGGCTAGTTGCAATATTTTCTCTACACAAGATCATGCAGCTGCGGCAATTGCAACGACAGGTGTCCCTGTTTTTGCATGGAAAGGAGAAACATTGGAAGAATATTGGTGGTGTACAGACATGGCTCTTCGTTTCCCAGAAGGTAAAGGCCCACACATGATTGTAGATGATGGCGGAGATGCTTCTTTATTAATTCACATGGGTTATCGTGCTGAAAATGATGCTGAAACAATCAATCGCAAAGGAGGTAACCACGAAGAACAAGTTATCCTTGACACATTAAACCGTATCTTAGCGGAAGACAATACACGTTGGCATCGTACAGTTGCTGAGATGAGAGGTGTTTCAGAAGAAACAACAACCGGTGTACATCGTTTATATCAGATGATGGAGAAAGGTGAATTATTAGTTCCAGCAATCAATGTTAATGACTCAGTCACTAAATCTAAGTTTGACAATCTTTACGGTTGCCGTGAATCATTGGCTGATGGTATTAAACGTGCAACAGATGTGATGATTGCCGGTAAAGTAGTTGTCGTTGCAGGTTACGGAGATGTAGGTAAAGGCTGTTCTCATTCTATGCGTTCATACGGTGCTCGCGTCTTAGTTACAGAAATCGATCCTATTTGTGCATTACAAGCAGCCATGGAAGGGTTCGAAGTGACAACAATGGAAGAGGCTGTTAAAGAAGGAAATATCTTTGTTACAACTACTGGTAATTGTGATATCATCACTATCGAACACATGGCACAAATGAAAGACCAGGCAATCGTTTGTAACATTGGTCACTTTGATAATGAAATTCAGGTAGATAAATTGATCAACTATCCAAATATCAAACACACTAACATCAAACCTCAGGTAGACAAATATACATTCCCGACAGGTAATTCCATCTTCCTATTGGCAGAAGGTCGTTTGGTCAACTTAGGTTGTGCAACCGGTCATCCTTCATTTGTAATGAGTAACTCATTTACAAACCAGGTATTGGCTCAGATGGACTTATGGACAATGCCATACGAAATTGGTGTTTACCGTCTGCCTAAACGTTTAGACGAAGAGGTAGCACGTCTACATTTGGAACGTATCGGTGTGAAGTTATCCAAATTAACACAAAAGCAGGCCGACTATATCGGAGTTCCGGTAGAAGGTCCATACAAAGCAGAACATTATAGATATTAAAATAAAAGGGGTAGAATTCCCTACCCCTTTTTTATTAATCATTTTATGAAAATAGCAATCCTCTCCCCTTTTTACCCTTATCGTGGTGGTATTGCCCAATTCAGCGCAATGCTTTATACTGAATTAGAAAAAGAAGGACACACCGTTCAAGCCTTTAATTTTAAGCGCTTATATCCAGACCTTCTTTTCCCTGGTAAAACGCAATATGTCGAAAAAGGAGATAAAGCTATAGAAATAAATGGTCTGCGTCTTTTAGACAGTATAAATCCACTTTCCTACTTTCAAACCGTTGAAGCGATAAAAGAATTTGATCCGGAAGTTTTAATTATAAGTTATTGGATGTCTTTCTTTGTTCCAGGATATGCCCATATAGCAAACAGAATGAAGAAACACTGTAAGGTTATTACTCTAATTCATAATGCCATTCCGCACGAGCCTAAATTCTTCGATAAACCTATGGCTAAACTTCTTTTCAAACAATGCCATGGATTTATCGTATTAAGCGATACTGTTCGTAACGATTTATTGAAACTTCATTCACAAGCCCAATACATACAAAACCCTCATCCTTTATATAATCACTTTGGAAGTCCAGTAGATAAGGGAATTGCTTGTCAGAAACTACAAATACCTACCAATAAAAAGAATCTCTTATTTTTTGGTCTAATTCGAGATTATAAGGGCTTAGATTTATTGATTGAGGCTGTTAGTCTATTAGATGATTCTTATCAGTTAATCATTGCAGGAGAATGTTACGGAAGTTTTGAAAAGTATCAAAAACAAATCGACAACTCTCCTGCCAAAGAACGTATTTTTGTTCACAATCATTATATTAGTGATGACGACATTCCTCTATTCTTCTCTTCTGCTGATGCTT
>JAEIGA010020018.1_pt1 | contig 10198 bp, 7 predicted proteins | sample 9270691 | NCBI WGS metagenome assembly JAEIGA01 (sample SAMN17057246, study PRJNA624740) | gut metagenome | biome: biome; isolation source: fecal sample | host: Bos grunniens | place: China: Xizang | collected 2019
AAAACTCCCCGAGGTTATGCCGCTGAAAGCGACAAGTATTAGTATATATTAATTTTAAAAAATGTCAATAGGAATTTCGTTCCTTTAAAGTACGTTCTATCATTCTTCCGGCATCTCTCTTTGCGGCATCGTCGCGCTTGTCGTAGAGCTTTTTACCCTTGCAAAGACCTACGCACATTTTAACGTTTGAGCCCTTGAAATAAAGTGAAAGGGGAACGAGCGTATATCCCTCGCGCGAGACAAGCCCCTGTAGCTTCATTATCTCTTTTTTATGCATCAGCAGCTTCTTTGGGCGAAGAGGGTCGCGGTTAAAAATATTTCCTTGCTCATAGGGACTGATATGTACCCCGAGAGCAAAAAGCTCGCCGCCGTCTATCTCACAGTAAGCGTCCTTGAGATTTACACCGCCCGCTCTGAGCGACTTAACCTCAGTGCCGAAAAGCTCAATCCCCGCCTCGTAGGTTTCTATTACGAAATAATCGTGCCGAGCCTTTCTGTTGTCGGCAATGGTTTTACCGTCGGTTTTAGCCATAATTTCTCCAAAATACTTTTATAGGTGAATTAGGGAGTTCCCCATAACTATTAGTATTTTAACATACTTCGGTGCTAAAATCAACCTTTTTTACAAAAAGCCTCGGAAAATATCTCAAGCAGCTTAAACTTTATATTGTATTTTCCGCCCCCTATCAGTCGGTATTCCTCGCTTGTGTAATCAATAATACCGTCATCGCTCGCAGCTCTTTCGCTAGCGGCTGAAAGGCAAAGCGGCGGATACATAACACACCACCAATTTTTCCCCTCGCCCTTGTCTATTTTTATACACAGAGAGGTGTATATTCCTTTCGGCAGTGTGAAATCCTCATATTCGCGCGTGTCATACCACTCTTCCTTCAGTGTTACCGTAGCACCGTAGGTGTAACCCTCCTCGCGTATCCACTCCTCGACCGACGCTTCTATTTCAGAGAGCAGGGAAGCCGTAAGTACCTTTGCCCCCTCGATGTTTTCCTTTGTTTTTAGCTTCTCACCGTACTTTTCGAGAAGCTTATCCCTGATAATAAGCTTTAACCTCTGGTCACCGTCGCTGTCCGATGCGGCTAAAATATGTAGACGCAGTGTGTCCTCGTATATTTTCGCCTCGGCATCGGTAGGGATAAACGAGATAAGCAAAAGTGCCGTGATAACCATAATACAGCCTGAAATAATTCTTTTCATTTTAATCTCCTTTTTGTGATTTACCAGCTGATTATTCCCAAAAGTGCCGAAAATATTCACGAAAAGAGAAAAGGGCAGAGAAAATATCTGCCCTAATAAAAATTAAATTTCACGGAGAAACTCCCCGATTCTGCGTAAAGCTTCCTTGATATGAGATAGCGAATAGCAGTACGAGGCTCTTATAAAGCCCTCGCCCGATTCACCGAACGCCGTACCGGGAACTACCGCAACCTTTTTTGAATAAAGAAGTTTTTCGGCAAACTCCTCGGACGTCATTTTCGTAGACTTTATGGAAGGGAAAGCATAAAACGCGCCCTTCGGCTCGCGGCACTCAAGACCGATGTCCGAAAATCCCTTTACTATTATTCTGCGGCGCATATCGTACTCTCTGAGCATTTCCTCCACAGTCTCCTCACACGAGCGCAGAGCCACAACCGCCGCGTGCTGTGACGTTGTCGGCGCACACATTATGGCGTATTGATGAATTTTTGTAATTTCCGAAAGTATAGGCGCAGGACCGCACGCATAGCCAAGTCTCCAGCCTGTCATGGAAAACGCCTTTGAGAAGCCGTTTATCATAACAGTGCGCTCTCTCATTTCGGGTATGCTCGCTATTGATACGTGTTTTACATCGCCAAAGGTAAGCTCGGAGTATATTTCATCTGATATAACAATTATATTCGTTCCCATAAGCACCTCGGCAATTGCCTCAAGGTCACTTCTTTCCATAACGGCACCTGTGGGGTTTGATGGGTAGGGGAGTATTAGCGCCTTAGTGCGCGGAGTTATAGCCGCGAGAAGCTCTTCCTTTGTTATTTTGAAATCGTTTTCCGCCTTTGTGTTTATAATTACCGGTACACCTCCCGAAAGCCTTGTCATAGGCTCGTAGCAAACGTATGACGGCTGAGGAATTATAACCTCGTCTTTCGGATTTAGTACGGCGCGCAGAGCCATATCCACAGCCTCGCTGCCGCCCACTGTAACGAGTATTTCAGTGTCCGGGTCGTATTTTACGCCGATTTTCCTCTCGGTATATCTGGATATTTCGGAGCGCAGCTCGCGAAGTCCGCGGTTTGCCGTGTACCTCGTACTGCCGACCTCAAGCGAGCGTATACCGGCAGAGCGCACCTGCCACGGTGTTCTGAAATCCGGCTCTCCTACACCCAGCGAAATTACGTCCTCCATAGTGTTTGCTATGTCGAAGAATTTGCGTATTCCCGACGGCTTTATTTCTTTGACGGTGGAGGAGAGTATTTTAGAGTAGTCAATCATAGAAGTATTTTGCTCCTTTCGTCAACCTCATCTCCAAAAAGCTCTATTCCAAGCTCCTTATATTTACGCATAATAAACTGCGTGGACGTAGAGGATACGCCCTCAATTGTTGCAAGCTCCTTTGCTACAAACGAGGATACCTCGGCAAGCGTTTTGCACCTTACAGTAACCATAAGGTCACACGCACCCGATACGAGCGAAACATCTACAACGTTCGGATATTTAGCTATTCTTTCGGCAACTTCCTCAAATCCAAGTCCTACCTTAGGCACGACTTTAAGTTCAATTATTGCATTAACAGCCATATCTGCCGTTCTTTCGCGGTCTATTATGCACTTGTATCCGCGTATAACTCCGGTCTTCTCCATATTGCTTATTTCACGTCTGACCTCATCCTCGTTAAGAACGAGAGCCGTCGCAATATCAGCGCTGCTCATACGCGCATTGCTCTCAAGCAGCTTCAAAATTTTAGCGTTCATTTTTTTATCCTCCAAATTATGTAAACTTAATATAATTTTCCTTAAATACTTTCTTATCACAAATCTTCTGAGGGATTTTTGTCGCAAAGCTATAACAAAATTCATAACAGAGCCAAAATGTAAATTATTGTAACAAAGCTTAGTATGAATCCTACCAAAAAACATAAAAAGTCCGTAGCATACGATATCGTATGCTACGGACGCAAAAAGCGTGTTACCACCGTAATTTAAATATACCTCGCGGTATATCCCTCGAAGAGTGACCAACATCACCCCGACGCTGTATCGGGCGCACCCGCGGAGCTTGTGACGGTATCGCCTTTATCGCTCCGTGCTGGCGGACTGCTTCGCGTATCTCTCATCGGGGCTTGCACCAACCGCCCGTTCTCTGCAGATGAGTCTAATAAGCTACTTCTTCCGCGTCATTGCAAAGTTATGGATATATTATAACAGTGAAATCCTGGTTTGTCAAGTGCTTTTTATGAATAAATTTTATCCGTAAATTTATCCGTGAATAAATTTATCCGATCACGTAAATTCTTTCGGAGAGATTATCACCAATACTTGTATTTTAACTCTGAGACAGCCGCCTCAAATGCTTTCTTGATTTTAGCAGTAACGTTTGCTCCGTCCTCTATAAGAAAACATTTGTACATCAGCTTACCAACCTCGTCACGCGCGCCGGAAGAGCCGTAGAATGCTGGTGATGTGAAATAATAGCTCTCCTGCTCAAGAGATACCTTAGCCGAAAGCGCCGCAATATTGTTACCGCCGTCAGCACCCGAGAGAAATTCACTGTAAAATTCGTTGTTCATAGCAGACTTTATTACGGGAATATAGCCTGATGCGATAGAGAAGTCTGCCTGGAACGCTGCGTTTGTTGTAAGGAACTTCATAAACAGCCAAGATCCGAGCATTTCTTCTTCGCTACCTTCAAATATGCAGAGCGATGGCCCCTGAGAGATAGCCTTGGGGTCTTCCTTGTTAAACTGAGGAATGGGCGCAATACCTACTTCAAATGGATATTCTCCGTTTGCGTTAAGAGCAGGACGCTGGTGGGTAGCGCCCGCGGAAGAACCTATAGACATATAGGACTTGGTTCCGGTCTTTGCGGTAAAGAGAGAGGATGTGTACGCGCCGTGAATTTCCAAAGTAGTAACGTAACCCTTGAGATACCACTCTCTGAATTTTGCTACGAAGTCATAGTGGTCCTCGGTGTTGAAGAGGAACTGCTCACCGTCTACGCTGGTATAGGGGAGATCCATCTGCTCACACATCGTGATAAACCAGTTAGCCTCGGAGTCGTAACCGAGAGGTATGACGTCGGCTACTTTGCCTGTCGCCTTGTCTGCTGCCGACAGCTTCGAATTCTCGATTTCGAGGATTTTCTTGCAAACCTCTTCCATCTCGTCCCAGGTGGTCGGAACAGTCAGTCCGTTTTCTTCAAAATAAGTCTTATTGTAGTATAGAACATCGGTAGATTTGGACATAGGCATAGTGTACATAAGTCCGTCGCCGAACTGCCGTCCCTCGTCGTAGAAGGCTTGAATGAAGTCTGCCTTCTGCTCATCGGTGAGACCGATAATCTCACTTGTGCCGTCTGCCCTTACAATTTCCTCAGTGCTGTCGATATAACCGTCGAGAATTTTAACAGCAGATGCAATGTTGTAGAGAGCAACGTGGTCAGGGTAGCAGTACGCAATATTAGGCTGCTCGCCTACTGTAATTTCGGTGGCGATCTGGTCACGAACGTCATCGTAGCCGCCGATCCGCACGTGGTCAATCTTGTACTCGGGATAGAGTGCTTCAAACTCCGCGATGTAAGCATCGAGAACATTGCGAAGATTTTGACCCATTGTGTGATAGAACGTAATGTGTATTTTCTCGCTTTCCGGCTCCTCCGGCTCAACAGGTTCGTCATCGGGGGTTGAAATATCGTTTGCGAGAAGATTGAAATATTTGCCGCCACCGGTGATGCCTGTCAGAAATCCTACGGCTGTAATTACCTGTCCGTCAAGAAGCTGAAGCTCCTCGGCAAGAGAGGCATCAGGATACGAGATGCTGCCAAACTTATCCGTTCCGTCAACGACGATATTATAATAATTGCCCGAAATCGTGAGAGTACCTGTTACGCTTCCGTAAATCGGATACGGTATTTCGGTTAAGTAATTCATAATTTCGCCCGTAAGTTCTTGTGCTTCGGGTAGTTCAATGAGCTGTTGGCTGTATTTTGTGTAGGTAGGAGAGTTGGCAAGCTGAACTGCCGTTCCGTACAACGCCGATTTTCCGACAACCATAACAACGTCGCCAACAGCAAGGTCGGGATTCCAGCTCTCGCCCATATATACGAGTATAAGACCCGTGTCATCACCGATTATAAAGCTCTGTGCGTTCACACCGACTACAATTCCCTCAGTTTGATAGAGCGTGCCAAGCTCACCGCCTCTTATTTCGGAAACGTATACTTCGATAGCCTCTTCGGAATCGTCGGGAGTATTGGGAACATCGGGTACAGATGACTGCACGTTTCCGAGGCATATATCTGTGATTTTTGTTGTATTGTCCGTAAAGTAATAGGTGAATCTTACGTATGCCTTGCCGTCACGCTCAAAAAACTCCGTTCCTATATCCTTTATGCCGACACCGTCAGTACCGTTTTTACCGGGGTCGCCCTTATCGCCCTTTACGTCACCGAGAGTCTCCCAGCTTGCACCCTTGTCATAAGAAACGTAGAGCGTTGAACCAAGAAGCTTTAGCTCGGGCGTAATACCGTTTGCGCCGTTCGCGCCGTCCTTGCCCTTTATGGATTCAAGCCAAGCTTCATAAGAGAGGGACTCCTGTCCGTTTTGCTGTGCGTAGATTACGTATGCTGAGTAGATGTTTTTGTACATCTCCTCATCATTTACGTATCCGTCATTACCTCCATCTCCTGCGCCGTTGCCAACACCGCCGTTGCAGGCAGTGAGCATAAACGTGGAAAGGATAGTGATTATGGAAAGAAACAATGCCAAAAATTTTCTAAACATACGACATCTCCTTTTTACTAAGCTGAGTTTTGCGTTTTTAGATGAAAAGCACTATTGTGCAGTAACTTGATTATATCACTTTGCTAAGCTAAAGTCAATAGAGCTGTGAAAAAATATTTACAGTTAAGAAAAATTAACTTTTATGAGATGCTGCTGATTTGCAGAGAAGAGATAACGAAAGCGTTTATAAAAATCCGAGATGAGAACAAAAACAAAGCCGCCCGTCACTTGACAAGCGGCATTATGTATGTTAAAATCAATATCGCGGGAATCAGTTAAATCCAAGTACTATTTGAGCCTTCGTAGGCTTAAGCTGCGTCAGCTTTACTCCCGCTGAACAGAGCATTCTGCGGGAAGCGGCTGTCGAGGGCGTGTCGTGATATTTATCCGAGAGGTAAATGACTTCCTTTATACCCGACTGTATAATAGCCTTTGCACATTCGTGGCAGGGAAACAGAGCAACGTAAACCTTTGCTCCTGCAAGCTGTTTTCCGCTTGCGTTGAGTATAGCGTTAAGCTCAGCGTGTACTACGAACGGATACTTTGTCTCACCTTGGCTTTCGTCTCTGTTCCAGGGAAACTCGTCATCGGAGCAACCCTTAGGGAATCCGTTGTAACCGGTAGAAAGTATTCTGTTATCCGCGTCAATAATGCATGCGCCGACCTGAGTGTTCGGGTCCTTTGACCTCTGCGCCGCAAGAAGCGCAACTCCCATAAAGTATTCGTCCCAAGATATGTAATCTGTGCGTTTAGACATTTTCAGTCACCCCACGATGTGAAATTTACCTTTATATTTTACCATAAACTTAACGTCTTGTCAACAGCATTTTTATTAAGATGCAAGTAAGAGGTAAGTATAAGAGCTAAGCATTTTAAGGCGAGCCGAAAACGAATTTGTTCTAAAATAAAAATAGTGATTAAAACTGCGATAAATCTCAAAAAACTCATAATAAAACTGAGCAGAATGAGTAATTTAAACAACAGAACCGAGAAAGAAAGGAGCGTCTGATGAATAAGGAGCTATACAAAAAATGCACCCTTTGCAAAAGAGCGTGCAATGTAAACAGAGAAGCAGCACTTGGATTTTGCAAAATGCCAAGTGACCTCTATGTAGCCCGCGCGGCGCTTCATAGGTGGGAAGAGCCGATAATATCAGGTACTCGCGGCTCGGGAACGATTTTCTTTTCGGGTTGCTCTCTTGGTTGTGTTTTTTGTCAGAACAGGGAAATATCACGCTCGCTTGCCGGCGAGAAAATAGACGAGCAGCGCCTCAGTGAAATAATGCTTGAGCTTCAGCACTCCGGCGCGCATAACATAAATCTTGTCACCCCCACTCATTACGCACCGAGTATAAGAGAGGCTATTCTTTTAGCAAGAGAAAAGGGACTTTTCGTCCCTACAGTCTACAACACGGGAGGATTTGATGCGCCTGACACGGTGTGTATGCTCTCGGACGTTATAGACGTATTCCTTGTCGATTATAAGTTTTACACTGCAAAAACCGCGAAAAAATATGCTAACGCTCCTGATTACCCGGATAACGTAAAGTCGCTGATTGCCGAAATGGCACGGAATACCGGCGCTCCTCGATATGACGGCGAGGGAATGCTAAAGCGCGGTGTCATCGTGCGTATACTTTTGCTTCCCGGACACGTAGCAGAGGCAAAGCTTACCGTAAAATATCTTTACGAAACCTACGGAGATGGCATAATCATCAGCCTCATGAGCCAATATACTCCGCTTTCCGATTTGCCCTCGCCTCTCTCAAGAAGGGTGACGAAGGAGGAGTACCGAACCCTCGTTGACTATGCTGAAAAAATAGGTGTGACAAACGCTTTCATACAGGATATTGATTCAGCAAGCGCATCTTATATACCCGACTTTAGCGGCAGTGCGGCGTGCAAAAATAACAAAGTGTTTTGAATATTTAGCATAAAGTTGACAGAAATATGTAAAAAATCCTCAATTTTTTAAAAAACTATTGCATTTTTTATCAAAATACTGTATAATATCATCAATATGAGGGAGTAGTCAGCACCTTATGTGCGATAGTGTCAACACTCGGACGTGTTCCTGGCGCTATCTTAAATGATGAGACTTGTCTGTTTTCTGCGGATAGGTCTCGTCATTTGTTTTTTTATTGTCTCAAATTTTAAATATATAAAACAGGAGGAAAAGAATTTGAAATTTTACTGTGAAGACACAGAAAAAGTCTTGTCCGAAATGCAAAGCACGCGCGAGGGTTTGTCAAGCGCGGAAGCTGCAAAGCGACTTGAACGTGACGGCAAAAATAAGCTTGCCGCCGCTAAGGGTAAATCTCTTATACAGAGATTTCTTGAGCAGCTTGCCGATCCGATGATTATCATTCTGCTCGTTGCTGCGGCTATCAGCGGAGTACTCGCTGTAGTTGAGGGCGAGAGCTTTGCCGATGTAATCATTATTCTTGCCGTGGTTATCGTTAACGCGGTTCTGGGCGTTTACCAGGAGAGCAAGGCTGAAAAGGCAATCGAAGCTCTGCAAGAGATGTCTGCAGCAACCTCAAAGGTTCTGCGTGACGGAAAGGTGCAGATAGTACACAGTGAGGATCTTGTTGTCGGTGACATCATTTTGCTCGAAGCAGGCGATGCCGTTCCCGCAGACGCGAGAATTCTTGAAAACGCCAGCCTCAAGGTTGAGGAAGCGGCGCTTACCGGTGAATCTGTTCCGGTTACTAAGTTTATCGACATTATTTACCTCAAGGACGGTGAGAAGGACGTTCCTCTCGGAGACCGTAAGAATATGCTCTATATGGGTTCGACCGTAGTATACGGCAGAGGAACTGCCGTTGTTACCGCTACCGGTATGGATACCGAAATGGGTAAGATTGCAGGTGCGCTCCAGGCGGCAGAGGAGGGTGACACACCCCTTCAGATGAAGCTTAATCAGCTCTCTAAAATTCTTACATGGCTTGTGCTTGGTATCTGTATCGTAGTATTCGGCGTGCAGCTTATACGTGCAGGCAACTTCAGCTTCAATGAGACGATTCTTCCGTCATTTATGGTAGCCGTCTCGCTTGCTGTTGCCGCTATTCCCGAAGGACTTGCCGCAGTCGTTACAGTTGTTCTTTCTATGGGCGTTACCAATATGTCAAGACGCAACGCAATTATCCGACGCTTAACAGCGGTTGAAACGCTTGGCTGCGCTCAGATTATCTGCTCTGATAAGACGGGTACTCTTACACAGAACAAGATGACAGTCGTTGACTTTTTCGGTGAGGATGAAAAGCAGATAGCATCTGCTATGGCTCTTTGCTGCGATGCCGAGATCGACACGGACGGCAACGTTACGGGCGAGCCTACCGAGGCAGCTCTTGTCGTTTGGGCGGATAAGCTCGGTATGAAAAAGTACGACCTCAAATCAAGCTATCCCCGTTCGGGAGAAGCTCCCTTTGATTCCGGCAGAAAGATGATGTCTACCGTTCACACGGCAGACGGAAAATATATCCAGTACACCAAGGGCGCACCCGATGTTGTTATAGGAAAATGTACACACTACCTCGAGGGCGGCACAGCCGTTCCCATGACTGAGGAATATAAGAATTCCATTCTCACCGCTAACAAAACTATGGCTGACAAGGCGCTCCGTGTTCTTGCTTGTTCAATGAGAGTGTGGGACGAGGCTCCCGAAAGCTATGAAGCTGAGCATCTTGAAGAGAACCTTTGCTTCGTTGGACTTTGCGGTATGATAGACCCCGTTCGTCCCGAGGTTAAGGATGCTATAGTAGAGTGCAGAAGCGCAGGTATCCGTCCCATTATGATTACGGGTGACCACATTGATACTGCCGTAGCTATTGCCAAGGAGCTTGGTATTATTACCGAAGAAACTTATGCTATCACAGGCGCACAGCTCAACGATATGACAGACGAGGAATTTGAAACTAAATTCCAAAGCATCAGCGTTTACGCGCGCGTCCAGCCCGAGCATAAAACTCGTATTGTCAACGCTTGGCGTAAGGCAGGCTACGTTACCGCAATGACCGGTGACGGTGTCAACGATGCACCCTCTATCAAGTCTGCAGACATCGGCGTAGGTATGGGTATTACCGGTACTGACGTTACGAAGAACGTTGCGGATATGGTTCTCACCGATGATAACTTTGCTACAATCGTAGGCGCTGTTGAAGAGGGCAGACGTATTTACGACAATATCCGTAAGGCAATTCAGTTCCTT
>JAEIGA010020019.1_pt1 | contig 10198 bp, 11 predicted proteins | sample 9270691 | NCBI WGS metagenome assembly JAEIGA01 (sample SAMN17057246, study PRJNA624740) | gut metagenome | biome: biome; isolation source: fecal sample | host: Bos grunniens | place: China: Xizang | collected 2019
ATTCCAACCCCACTTCTAAGACAAGCACGAGCCGATAAAATCGCCGCACCTGCCATCCCGTAACTTCCGCAAAACATAACCGCCGTGCCAAAAGTGCCTTTATGCGAATTTTTAGGTCGTTTCAGAGGTTTTGGCGCCTCAATAGTTTTATACTTGAAATCCACGGGACTTACGCCGATATTTGCAACAATAACTTTACCTGTAAAATCAGTAGCGGGTGGCAACATAAAACAAGGTTTTAGAGCAATAAACGTCACCGTTAAATCAGCATTTATACATCCGCCCAAAACTTGACCGCTATCACTCTCAATTCCGCTTGGAATATCAATTGCAACCCTTATGGCATTTTGCGAATTTATTTCATCAACAAGAGTTAATAGTTCGCTTGATAATTGTCGCTCAAGCCCTATTCCGAAAACAGCATCAATTATAATATCAAATTCTCCGCTTAATCGGTTGGTAATATTCACATTGTTCAAATTATTAAAATAATACTTTGCCGATTCTGTCTTTGGCTCACCTAAAGGCAAAATAACAGTCACTTCTCTGCCTTGTTTTGCATAATTTTGCGCCACAACAAATCCGTCGCCGCCGTTATTACCGTTACCGCAAACCACGGCAATTTTCTTATTATTTGTATCAATATTATCGCATATAATTTTATAAGCGGTATCCCCCGCTATTTTCATTAGTTCCAAAAAAGAAAATGCGCCGTTCTGGACGGCATTTTCTTCGGAAAGTCTTATTTGTTCCTTAGTCAATACATCCATACGGCACACACCTTACTTAAATGCGCTGTTAGCAATAAATTTTGGCAAAAACTTTGTAACTGCGCCTTGCATTTTTTGGTTTGGTGCAAAGACCAAATACTCGGCCTTTTTACCTTCTTTTTCATAAACCATTAAATAAGAGTCATCAATATTTGGGTTACAAGCAATTACCAAATACTTTTTATCAATATTTGCAATTTGTTCAGCATTGTATTTTTCAAGACGTGAAACATCCGAAAGGTCAAAACTTGAGAGGCGTTTACGGCTTGATTTGTTTATGATTTTATCAATATCCATAACTCCGTTAGTTACGATATATTCATACTCAACGTTAAAAAGCCCTGAAAGTTTAAAAGCACCGTAAATTATACCTGCAATAATAAAAACAAAAAACGAACCAATGTAACCCGAATATAAAAAGGTTAAAAAACAAAGGAAAAGCGCCGCAAACCAAACGCCTAATACACCGGCTATATATTTCCCATCTTTTTTAATTGCTACAATTTGCTCAAAGAAAGTATCCATAAATTTACTCCAATACTAAAAATTTATATATTTATTATACACCTTTTCTCTGCTACTTGCAATAGTTAAATTTTTGTTATATAATATATTAAATGAGGTGTTAAAATGAAGATCAAAAATGGATATTTCATCGAACAAAAGAATGAAAATTACATAATAAAGCCAATAAACAAAGAAATTTCACTCAGCGAAATCGGGGTATTTTTATGGGAAAGTTTAAGCAAACTTGACCTTAATAATAACCAACTTTTGAATTTACTGTTAGAAGAATATGAAATTTCAACCGTTTTGGCTTTAGGTGAAATTGACGCCTTTATAAAAAGTATGAAAGAAAATGGAATTTTCGAATAATGAAAAACACTAAAAACAACGTTTTAAAATGGATATATTCCATCTTTAAAACCCAAATTTTTTCAACCGCTGTAATGTGCATTTGCTCTGTTGCTGTGTCGCTTTCTTTCGTTTGGTTGGCATTTCTTTCTAAAAACGTATTAGAACTTGCCACAGGTGATAAAAACGGCTCATTTTTAAACTACGGTATATTATTTGCCGTGATAGTAATTGCACAGGTTTTACTCTCCGGTTTGCACTCACTTTTAAAAACTTCAATAAGCGGAAAGTTCACCATTTCTTTACGTGAACATCTCTTTTCAAAACTTTGCCGCAAAGAATACGGCGAACTGCAAAAATATCACTCGGGCGATATTCTAAACCGCTTCACTTCAGATACCGATATTGTTGTAACTAACATCGTAACACTTTTACCCGATATTTTTGGAATACTCACAAAAATCATTGGCGGTACGGTAGCGCTTATCTCTCTTGAGCCATACGTTGCATTCATTGTTATTGTATTTGGCATATTAGTTCCGGCAATTGGCAGAGTTATTAACAAACGTTTCAAGTATTTACACAAAGAATGTCAAAGAACCGAGGGTGAAAGCCGCTCATTCTTGCAAGAATGTTTCGAAAATCAAATAGTTATTAAAACCTTTAAAAGTGAATTACCCTTTATAAACAAACTAAAAAATTACATGGCAAAAAACTTTAGTTTTAAAATGAAACGTGCTTTTATTTCGGTTTTATCGCATATAGGTTTATATTCATTCTTTACCATTGGTTATTATGCGGTTTTAGTATGGGGCGCTACTCAGATTTCAAAAGGCGCACTTACATTTGGTACGCTAATTGCCTTTTTACAGTTAGTTTCGCAGTTACGTGCTCCTCTTCAAAACATATCCAGCATATTCCCAAAATATTACTCAATAATTGCCTCGGCAGAGCGACTAATTGAACTTGAAAACTTACCAAACGAACAAACCGAGCAAGTAGAAAATATTACTTTTGATACTCTTATAGGTCAAGATATCACTTTTTCTTACGATAATAAACTTGTTTTAAAGGATTTTTCTTTCAAAATTCAAAAAGACAGTATCACAGCCATAACAGGTGCTTCAGGTAGCGGCAAAAGCACGTTATTTAAACTCATTTTAGGGCTTTATCATTTAAATAGCGGAAATATCTTACTAAACTCAAAAACCCCTGTAAACGCCACTACTCGCAATTTGTTTGCTTACGTACCGCAAGGCAATATGATACTCTCGGGCAGCATCTCCGAAAACGTAACTCTGTGCGATAAAAGTATTCCAAAAGAGAAAATTGAAAAAGCATGTAAAATCGCTGAAATTCACGAGTATATTGCTTCCCTTCCAAGCGGATATGATACAATTTTATCCGAACGTGGCGGCGGTCTTTCGGAAGGTCAGGTACAACGGCTTTCCATAGCAAGAGCCATTTTAGCCGACACACCTGTTATTTTACTTGATGAAGCAACAAGTGCGCTCGACAGCCAAACAGAACTTAAGGTTTTACAAAATATAAAAGAGTTAAAAGATAAAACCGTTATTCTTGTCACCCACCGCAAACAAAGTATTGATTTCTGCGACAATATAATAAACATATAAAAAGGAAGTATCTTTCGATACTTCCTTACTTTTTCAATTTACTTTCAATATATTTTTGAACGTCACAAATAGGTATATTCAAAACTGCCGCCAACTCACCAAAAAGCAAATTTTCAGCAATTATCATATACTTTTCGTCTACATTGTTAAGCCGCTTCTTCTCGCTTTTTATAATTTTCTTCTTGTTATAGATATACGCAGTAAGTTCTACCAAATCTTCTAAAGTAGATTTATATATTTTTTCAAGATATTCTTCTTTACTGTATTCTTGTTTTTGTGTGGATTTTTTTATAATAGACGGAATATTTTCAATCAATTTTTCCGCTTCTTCTTTACTTATAAGGCAACGCATAAAAATTTTTGGATTGCAAGTTGGTGCATATATTATATTGTTTTCATTAAAAACAGGTTTTAATATATAATATTCTTGCCCTTTATTTTTCACAAATTCCTTATAACAAATATCAACTACTTCGCATACTCCGGTCTGCCCATAGATTATTTTTTCGCCAATTTTATACATAAAATGCACCGCCTTTTCTATTTATAATTATATCAAAATACAAATTTTAATGTAAGAAAAATTTTTAAAAAATCGAAAAAAATCTCCTCTACTTTTTTGTAGAGGAGATTTTTATTAGTTAACTACAACTTGTTTACCCTCAAGTAAACGTTCAAGATTTTTAAGAATTTTTGTATAGTCGGAAGAGCCAACTTTACCCATTGCCACGCCGTCAACACTATACTGATATCTGACAGCATTTTCTTTAGCAAAAGTAACTACAGTAGGTTCTTTATCCTTATTCTTGTAATTATAGGTAATTGTAAGTTCGGTTTTTCCAACATTCTTTTCGGTTTCAAAATCAATTGCCTGTAACATACAAAGATATTGCCAGAAAGATTGGAAATAACTCGATTTGAACGATTTTTTACCCATAGTTACTTTATATTTGTTTGTATCATCACCATTTGGATTAGCAGCAATATCAAAACTATAGGTGTCTTTTTGAGTTTTAATAGTAAGATTTGAAACGTCGTCGATATTTGTCATAAACACAGTTGGATTATACAAATCGGTGGTGGTATAACTTAAGAAATTACAATCTTCTAAAGTAACCTTTTTAACGTTTTTACTATCGTTACCAATAACCGCCCAATTGCCGTCTTTTTGCTTTTTAAACTTGTAAGAATAGGTGTAATCGTCAAATACTGCACTCAATACAAAGTCCGGCTTATCCAATTTCAACTTCTTCAAAGTTTCACTCTTAACATCATAAGAATAAGCACCGTTTGTATTAAAACCGCCTGTAAATACCAAGAATATTGTTTCAATGTTTTGTGCCATTCGTCTTTCGGGTTCAATAACCTCGTAAGAATTGAACAAAGCAACATCTTTATCGGTAATTTGCTTAAACACCATCTTTTCGGGGAAATTAACACCTTCGACAGTAACGTAATCCGCTTTTTCAACAGCCACACCGCTGCAATATTCAGAATATTTTTCAGGCAACATTAAAGCGGGTTGCGGTTGAGTACTAGCCAAGTCTATATCGCTAAAACTCAACGTTTCATCAATATCGCCGCCAACAAGGTAAATTTCGTCCTTACTTGCAAGTTTAACGTAAGCACCCGAATTATCTGGTGATTTTGCCCCAACATATACAGTTTCTTTCTTATTGTCGGTTGTTTCAAAAGTAGCGGTTGCCACTGGTTTTTCAAAACCAAAATCAACACCTGCGTTTTTATCTATAACACGAATTGCATCAATATCGATAACATTATTCACAATATTAAGAATTAAATCGCTATCGGTCAATTCTTTGTCATAACCTTTTATATACCAATTTATACTGGTCTCGGTTTCACCGGTTTCATTTGATTTGGTTTTTGTTTCTTCCCAGCAAAATTTAAAATTACCGTTTTTATTTTTAACAGTCATTTCCTTAATATTTTCCGATTCCAATGCCACAACTTCAATATCCTTATTGGTATCGGTCGCAGTTTCTTTTTTAGGTATCAACTTGATTACCGCAAAAGTACCGCCAAACAAAATTGCAACAACAAGAAACAAAGCCAATACAGTTTTATACCGTTTTTTACTTTTTTTAACGGTATCGTTATGTTCTTGAGGAGCGGAAAATATTGTTGAAAACTCTTCGTTAGTATTATTATTTTCTGGTAAATTGTTCATTATGAGTTCTTTCTCCTGATATATACGTAAATACCTGCCGCAATACAAAGCAACGGTAAAACAACCATAAAGATAATATCAATTGTTCTTGAAGCACCTTGTGTTACAGAACTTGCGAAACTTTCATCGGTTATTACTTTAGATACAAAAGAAATACCTGTTTCTTCTGCACCCGAAGCACGTTCAGCCACCGCAAAAGCAATATCTTTGTTACCAACGGAAGCGGATTCAGCATATTCAGAATAGATAAAATCTATACTACTGAACGCAAACACGTTATTTGTAATAAGATTATTACCGCTGTCGTATGCGCTTCTTTCACTCTTAATAACTGTTGAATAAACCGAATTTTTGTACTTTTCAGCACCCTTCCAACTGTTAGAAGTGCCTTTTGGTGCCTTTACAACTGAATTTGGTGTTGCAATAATGGTTTCAACCTTTCTGTATCCGTCTTCAGAGAACGCAGGGCTAATAGCAATATTGTTACCCGAAATACAGTAAGAAACACCGTTGATAATCTTATCTTCACTCAAAGGATATGATCCCAAAACGGTTGGTTTATCCGGAATATAGTTGCTTGAGTTTGTTTCAAAAAGAATACCCTCTGAAACTTCAATACCCCATTCTTCAAGGAAACCGTAGAAGTTAGGCAATTTGGGTGCAGATGCATCACCAAAATACACAAGTCCCTTGCCGAACTTTTCATCGTTATCAAGGAAATCAGAAATAGCGCTTAATTCGTTTTCAATAAAGTCAACTGTTGGCGCCACAATGAAAATTGCATCATATTCATTTGAAATTTTGCTAATCATACTATCTTTTATAACGTCAACTTCATAGTTGTTTGTCTTTAAAAGTTCACGGTATGATTCAGAAAAATCTTCTTTGCTATGTCCTGTAAGGAAAGCAATTTTCTTTGTATCACTGCTTGTAACGTAAGCGATTGCACTGGTTAGTGCGGTTTCAATGTCATTACCCTCAATTGTTGTAAAGGTATAACCGTAATCAGCATAAGTTTCATCTGTTTTAAGGTTATAAATATCTTTGAAATGTATAACCTTATATCTTTCGTTATCGCCTTGCTTACAACTTACAATAATATCGCCGTAATTAAGTGTTTCTTTTGAATATTTTGAAGATATTTCTGCGAATGAAGCATCTTGAGTATCAACAAACTTAACCTTAATTTTATTATTATAGTCGTTGTATCTTTCCATAAGTTTTACTGTTTGCTTATAGTAATCACTATAATTTTCAGTAATACCGTGAAGATTTTGTGCGTAATAATTCATCACTGCGCCATAATAATCTTCTGCCTTTGCACACATTGTAACAGTGATTTCTTTATCAACTTCTTTGATAAACTTAGCATTTTCGGCTGTTACAGTATTTGTTTTATTGCTTGACATATCGTACTCAAGCATAAAACGGTCTGATAAAGCCGTTAACAAAACGTTAAATACAATAATACCAACTAAAACAATTGCAGTAATTGCAACCGAATATGTTCCACGCTTAAATAACGCTTGGTTTTTAATCATATCCTTTTTGGCAAATTTAGGGAGTTTAAATTTCTTCATTGTAAATACCTCCTTTAAGCCCATCTTCTCTTCTCAAGCGCACGCACGCAAAGGAATAAGAATGCGGCTGTGATACTCAAGAAATAGCAAATATCGGGAAGTGAGAAAAGGTTTTCTGAAAAACTTGAGAATACATTTATAAATGCTAATTTTTCAATTGCAGTAGCAATCCATTGAACACCTATCATTTGTGCAAAATTAGACATATAAAGTACTAAAATATTGATTACCAAAGTAAGAATGGCAGAAACCACCGAACTTTCGGTCAAACTTGATATAAACATACCAATAGCAATTAAAGTGCTGCCCAAGAGCAAAATTCCCAAAAGCGAATAAATGAATGTTAAAATATTTACGTTAACGTAGGTCATTACAATTATTTCAAAAATAATTGTGGGAACAAAGCCAAGCGCAAAAACCGAAAGCGCTGCGAAAAATTTACCAAGAACAATTGAAATCAACTTAACAGGAGCAGTAAACAACGCTTGGTCAACTTTTTGGCGGCGGTCTTCACTCATAAGGCGCATGGTGATTATTGGCATAATAAAGATTGTAACGGTAAGCATTTCAGAAACTACCATTTCAACCTGCGGAATACCGCTTGAATACATAACAGAAAAATAAAGTCCTGTAAAGAAATAGAAAGCGGCTAAAACAATATAACCAATAGGAGTAGAAAAATATGCTTTAAATTCTCTTTTAAAAATTGCTAACATTTATTCTTCCTCCTTCACTTCTGCCGAAACGGCTTCTATTGTTTCTTCAACTATTTCTTCGGTTGTTTCATCAGTAGTTACCTCGTCTTCAAAGCCCAAAAGTTTTCTTGCTTCTTCGTAACTTCCGGCTTCGGTAAGGCGTAGGAATACCTGTTCAAGTGATAATTTATTGCTTGTTAGCGACAAAATAGTTCTGCCTTTTGATACAGCACATTCGAAAATCGCTTTACGAATATCAACGTCACCTTGTGGCTCAACAATAAAATCGAAACTTCCCTGCTCTTTACAGCCGAGTGACATCACGTTTTTAACACCCTTAACATTTTTAAGAGCCGCCAATGTATCTTTTTCACTGCCGTCAATTCTTGCCACTATAGAGCAGTCGTTTGAAAGACGGTTAGACAAATCATTAGCATTATCATCAGCAATAATTCTGCCTTGGTTGATAATAATAACTCTTTCACAAACTGCCTGAATTTCCGACAAAATGTGAGAAGACAAGATAATTGTGTGGTTTTTACCAAGACGTGAAATCAAATTTCTTATTTCAATAATTTGCTTAGGGTCCAAACCAACAGTTGGTTCGTCAAGAATAAGTACGTCGGGATTGCCAACAAGCGCTTGTGCTAAGCCCACTCTTTGACGGTAACCTTTTGACAAATTCTTGATAAGACGGTTTTGAACGTTATCAATTTTGATAAGTTTCATAATTTCGTCAATGTGCGCTTTTTTAGGGAACTTTACTTTTTTAAGGTCATAAATAAAGTAAAGATATTCCTTAACCTTCATATCAATATAAAGGGGCGGAATTTCAGGGAGATAGCCAATTCTCTTTTTTGCTTCTTCGGGGTTTTCCATAATGTCAAAACCGTCGATAGAAACTTGTCCTTGAGTTAATGACAAATACCCTGTCAATATGTTCATAATAGTAGATTTACCTGCACCGTTAGGACCAAGAAAACCTATAACTTCGCCTTTTTTGATGCTGAAATTAACATCATTTACGGCAAGATGAGTACCATATCTTTTAGATAGGCCTTTTACCTCAATCATACTTGAACCTCCATAGTTTATTCTAAAATAGTATAACATACTTATAATACCATTTTTTTAATAAAATGTAAATAAAAAATTGTATAAATAACAAAAAGAAGTATTTTCCTTAAAACACAGTTATTAGTTAAAGTTCAAAACCGTCACCTTCGTCTACGTCATACGCATTAAGCGTACTTCATAGTTTCATTTACTTCATTTTCACAAAGATATAATACATAAAAAACAGCACCCACTTTCGTGGATGCTGTAAATTTCGAAATAATACAAATTATCTCTTTGAGAATTGGGGTGCACGACGTGCGCCTTTGAGACCGTATTTCTTTCTTTCCTTCATTCTTGGGTCACGAGTTAAGAGACCTGCTTTTTTGAGTTGTGAACGGAGTTCACCATCAAATTGAAGAAGAGCACGTGAAATACCGTGACGGATAGCACCTGCTTGACCGGTAACACCGCCGCCTGCAACACGGCATACGATATCGAACTTATCAGTTGTACCTGTAAGTGTTAAAGGTTGACGAACGATAAGTTTCAAAGTTTCAAGACCGAAGTAATCATCAATGTCTCTGTCATTGATAGTGATTTTACCGGTACCGTTGTAAACACGAACACGAGCTACAGAAGATTTTCTTCTACCTGTGCCGTAAAAATAACTTTGTCCTTCAAACATTTCAAATTACTCCTTTCTTAAAATTCATAAACTTCTGGCTTTTGAGCTACTTGCTTGTAGTCAGCGCCTGCGTATACGTGAAGTCTTGTGAGTGCCTTGCGGCCGATTGTTGTGTCGGGTACCATACCCTTAACTGCGAGTTCCATAGCAAGTTCAGGACGAGTAGCCATAAGAGTAGCATATTTAACTTCCTTAAGACCACCAATGTAACCTGTATGACGGCGATAGAACTTGTTTTGTAATTTGTTACCTGTTAAAACTGCTTTTTCAGCATTGATAACTACAACGTGGTCACCGCAATCTACGTGAGGGGTGAACTCGGGCTTAACCTTACCGCGAAGTAAATCAGCAACCTTTGTTGCTGTGCGGCCAAGAGGTTTGCCGGCTGCGTCGATAATATACCATTTACGCTGAATATCAGCAGGTTTTGCCATGAATGTTGACATTTTAAAACCCTCCAAAAATATTAGTACTGCAACGGTTTCCCATTGCGTCAGCTTGAATATCATACCACAACCAAAAGCCACTGTCAACAACTTTTTTCAAAAATTTTAATTTACATTTAACTTTCTCTTGTTTTCTTTCGTTTTCTCGTGTTTTCTCTTGTTTTCTCACGTGCGATTTTACATATTTTTATGTTTTTGTATTGCTTTTCACACTTCCTTATATTAAAATATAACTATAAAAAGAAAGGAGAATATTATGGATAATAAGTTTAAATCAAAAAAG
>JAEIGA010020020.1_pt1 | contig 10198 bp, 15 predicted proteins | sample 9270691 | NCBI WGS metagenome assembly JAEIGA01 (sample SAMN17057246, study PRJNA624740) | gut metagenome | biome: biome; isolation source: fecal sample | host: Bos grunniens | place: China: Xizang | collected 2019
AAAATTTTGTTTTTGAGTTCTATAAAACCACATTTTTTGTAAAAATTACACAGTTTAGACATCATTATCTTTTGCATATTGGTACTGTCTCTATGCTCAATCGGAAATGCTTTAAGTGTGATTATGGGAGTTTCGTTGAATATACTTTTGATAATTGAAGGTAATTCCGACAATAGAAATTCACCAATACATTTATTTCTATAGGCAGGATAAACAACAATTTCAGAAACATAGTATAAATCGTTGTTGAAGAGATTCCGCACAATATTTTCATCTTTTAATAAATAAATTTGATTGGTTGCTTCAAGAACATCGTCATAGTGTTTACCAAGTTGTTTTGAATATGGTAATTTCTTTGCATTGCTTGAGCAAGAGCGATAAACAACGTCTTTATATTCACTTGGAACACGAATAATATTTATATAACCAATCTCTTGTTCGGTATTATCTTCTTCTGAATCTGAAAAAAATCCAATTAAGGAAACTTTAATACTGCTTGGGTTAGTACATGCTTTTCCGCTTGGATAAGTTATACTGGTGATGTTTTGTGTTGAGATTCGCAATTCCGCATCGCAAATCTTTTTATCTTCAAAGGATAAATTTAATTTTCTGATATCTGAAAGTTGCATAATTCAAACCTCGTTTTAAATTTTGGGCATCAATATTATATCATAAAATACCCGCAATGTCAACTGCAAAATATAATTTACAAAACCCTTGCAAATTCTTAAAAAATAATATATACTTTCATAAAACAAACGGAGAGGTGACAGGATTGAAAAAACTTTTAATAATTTTACTTGCGGGAATAATTGTAATCTTTGGCATAAGTTATCATGTTCTTGGTTTTAATTTCGATAGATATGAAAAAGAAGACCAAAAAAATACACTTACTTATTTTCATAAGTATGATGATTTAATTTATACATCTGAAAAAGACCTTGGAAACGAGAATTTTCTCGCATTAGTTCCTATGGTACATGATTTCTTTGATTTACTTCCTGATGAAACCGCAAAGCGTTTTAATGACGAAGGATGGAAAATCATTATTAGTTCTGAAAAACCACCATATATTCAAGAAATTGAAAAAGTTGTTGACTATAAGGTTGGTGGTAATACAGAACACAACTTGCGAATTATTTATTTGTTCCTAAATAATAACCAACCTGAATACTTGTTGTCTGATTTTGTTCATGAATTTGGACATTATGAAGATTGGGAAAAGGGCATTCTATCCAAGTCCTCATCTTTTAAGAAAATTTTTAATAACAATCAAGGATATAATCCAGAGGATACTTTTTCCGACGAACATTATCATTTAAGTAGTTCGAGTGAATTTTTTGCTTGTTGCTATAAAGATTATTTCTTATATAATGATAAGTTAAAAACTGAAGCACCAGAAGTTTATCGTTATCTTGGAGATGCTATTTGGCGAGGAAATAATAATTTTGAAGCATTTTATGTTCGTGTATGGAATTATTTTGGTTGATAGAAAGGTGATTATGCTATGAAAAAAATTATTGGTTTATTATTGGTTTTGATTTTAACTGTATCAGCATTTACAGGTTGTTCTATATTGAAAGACAATGAGATAATCGATGACCTTAAAGAGGGTATTGTCGATGGTGTTCTTGGAGAAGAAGTTATTATTGACGACAATACAAAAGTTAATAGTAAATTGGAAAAACTTACTCTCGCACAAAGTCCTCTTGAAAGCATTCTTGAAAAAGAAAAAATTTACGAAGATTATGTTTTTCTTAATGGTCGTAAATTAGGTGACAAAAACATCGAAGATTTTCATGGGATTTTGCTTAAACTCAAAAAAGATAATGGTGTTTTTATTATTAGTAAATTCGATAGTGTTCCTGCAATTAAGTGGGGCAACGGTGATGCACCAATTTCTTGTTTTATTGGCGAGGCAGAATATAAAGCACCAACAAATACAGCAAATTTTGTGAAAATCGATAGTGGAGATGGCGATAATTTTAGATACGATGTCTATCGTTATACTGGCACTATTGACCCAACCTCTAACGAATACTATTATTATATTGATTATGATTGCGAAGAATGCATTGTTACAATGCGAGTTACATTTTGGTGGGAAACTTGGACAGAATTGAATGGGGATGACGATTTCGACAATAAAGCAAAACTTGTGATGGAAGAACTTGCACAATTCCTTGAAGTTCGTTGTTCTTGTTGTGATGAGTAAACAAAAAGCACTTGTGAAATTCACAAGTGCTTTTATTATTGGTAGGCGGAAGCGGATTCGAACCACAACAGACATTCCGATTTATCATCTCCGAACTATCCCATACTGCTCTCTATATAGGGTAGAGAATTTAAGAAATGGGACTCATCCATCAAATCCTAACCGACAGAGGATATCTCATTCAAGAGCATTAGTTATCCCTACATAACCCACTCTCGAACCCCTTCTCCAAGCGACATATAACGGCAGTGTCGTCTAGAAAGACACCGAGCGCCATTTTGCCGAAGCAAACTTTCCCGTCGAGGGAGTCGCACCTTTCCCATGGTGCCGCCCATATAACAAATTAAGTTACATAGTAATATTTGCGAGACTTGTACTTGGATTCACGAGTAATACCATCTTGTTCTCCAAGTTTTCTCTTAAACTTACTTGAATCTACTTTTACCACAAAGAAACGGAACTGGGAAATATCGAGATTACGTCTTTGTGCTCGCTTATGAAATTCATCTCTGTGGATGATACACATATGCCGTGCGAAATCTTTTGCCTCTTCGAGGTCGGTAAAAACAGGAATACGATATTTTCTATCGCCAAGGTCGTCAGACACTAAAATACAGGCCAGACCGTACTCGCCATAAGCAAAAATACCGTCGCTAATTTTACCGTCATTTTCTACAACTCTTGCACCAATTGTATATCTCATAGATATTCCTTCGCTCCTTTCTTTAGTGTAAACTTATTATATCATAAACCAACACATTTGTCAACTACTTTTTTATAAAAAAACAAAAATCCTTGTTGTTTAACAACAAGGATTTTGCTATTACTCAAAATTAAAGAAGGACAAAATTTCATCAGCACCGTTTGCATCAAAAGAAGTTGCTGTAATATACACAAGGTAATTACCTCTGTTGAAGGCAATCATTTTTTGGTACAATTTTGTTCCACTTACTGTTGAAGTGATAGAAACTCCATCGAATTTCTGTCCATCGACTTCGATTTCGATGTATTTGATTTCATCGACAGAAGCACCTGCGCTTTCCAAAGATTGTTCAATTGTGGTGAATTGCTTCTTTAAAACTTCTTCAACATTAAGGTTAGAAGTCATATAAGATGGAATTTTCTCCAAATTGATATTCACATTATCAGCAGTGCTTGCATTGGATGCATACATATCATAAATTACGTTTGCATTTTTAAGTTTTTCTGCGATGTCATCATCCATTGCATCGAGTGCAATGTCGTTGAGTTCTTTGATAGATTCCTCATCAAAAAAGTCCCAATCTTCTGGAATTGTACAAGAAATGCCAATAAAGTCGCTTTTATATTGTTTTCCATTTGTGACACCAAAGGCAAATTCTTTTTCTTCCTTGTCTTCTTCTTTATCATCTACGGTAGGAGTAGATGTTTCATTGTCGTTTTTGTTTTCTGTATCATCATCTACAGGGGTGGAAATTTCTTCTTTAACACCGTCCTTGAAACCCTCTGCAAAATCTTCAAGTGCAGAGCATCCAGACATTACTGAAACGATACAGAGTAATGCCAATAAAAGTGCAATAATTTTCTTCATAAGATTTTTTCTCCTTTTCTGTTATAGAGTTGCTCGTAGAGACTTGATAGTGTCAACTTCCATCATACCAGTTGTTTCGTCTCCGTGCTTTACATTTTTTTCGATTTGATTTGCGAGAACAATCAGTTCTTTACAAACCTCTCTTCCACATGCTTTGATGTTCCCATCTTTATCGAACACCAAATCATACAAACCTAAAAATCTCTGTTTCATAAAATACACTCCTTATTTTGAAATTTATATCTTAAATCGTCGATGCAAATGAGTTTATCATTTCTTTTGATAAAAAAGTATGACCAACCGTTATTATTGCTTTTGTTCAATAATTTTGCTGACAATTTGTGTATGGAATATTCTTCGTTTTGGTATAATACTTTGTTGTTTTTTGTTATTAAAGCAATTTCTTTGCCGTTTTTATCGTATAATACTTCGTGTTCAGAAATATAACCAGCATCAATAAGTTGTATTAGTGATACTTTTGGCGGTTTTATTTCCAAGGATAAATTGGAAATTTCATTGGAACAAACTTTTTGATTTTTAATTCGCTCGCCTGCTCCTTGTATGTATTTCTCTTCTCTTTCGATACCAATAAAGTTCCTTCCATATTTTTTAGCAATGGCACCCGTTGTACCTGTTCCAAAAAATGGGTCCAAGATAATATCATTGGGTTTTGTTGAAGACAAAATAACCTTTTCTAAAAGACTTTCTGGTTTTTGTGTTGTGTGAAGTTTTGTTCCTGTTTCGTCTTTTAAGCGTTCATTACCTTGGCAAATGCCAAGAGTCCAAATACTTTTGTCTTGTTTGCCACCATTAAGATGCTTCATTGTTTTATAATTAAAAGTGAACTTACTGTTTTCAGATTTTGCACACCAAAGCAATGTTTCGTGTGCATTACAAAACCTTGTTCCTGCCATATTGGGTGTTGGATTTGTTTTTGACCACACGATGTCATTTAAAATCCAAAATCCAAGATTTTGCATTATATAACCGATACGATAAATATTTTGAAAAGAACCAATTACCCATATAGTACCATTCGGTTTTAGAATTCTTTTGCATTCTTTTAACCAATTGTAGGTAAAATTATCGTATTCTTTATAATTTTCATACTTATCCCACTCATCATTACAACCCTTAAATTCACCTGTTCCATCTGCTCTTTGTAAGACACCAGATGTTTGCATAAAATAAGGTGGGTCGGCGAATATTGTGTCAATAGAGTTGTCTGGGAATTGCTTTAATGTTTCAATAGCATCACCTTTAATTATCGAATTTAGGTGATTGTTTAACATTTACTCTACCTCGCTAATTGCCTCAACTGGACAGTATTCTGCACAAATAGCACAACCAATACAAGTTTCTGGGTTGATAGTGTATTCACCATTTACAAATTCAATTGCTGCATTAGGGCAAACCTCTTTACAGGTGCCACAAGCGAGGCAGTCGTCTTTAATAATTTTCATTAACATAATATAACACTCCTTTTGAAAAATTATATTAAAAATATAATAAATCTAAAAAGAAATGTCAAAAAAACTACACAATAAGCAGTCGTTAAGACTGCTTTTCTTCTGTGTTAATCATTGATTTTAGTAATTGTACATACCAAGTGTTTTCAATATCCTCGTCAGAAATATTAAAATCTGACAAATCATCTTTATTCGTGACTGTTGCCCACCACGATTCGTAACCATAAATGATTTTCTTTAATTCGGGAACAAAAATCGCAGGATTTGTCATTGCGCCGATATTTAATTCGTTGGTTTTATTGTCATGCGAAATGTGCGGAGAAACAATTAAATCTCCAAGCAAAATTCCGAGAAAAGTTTTCCCCTCATATTCTTTACCGCAGGGGCGGACTTTTACGATTTCGCCAACACGCTTTGAATAAAGACCTTCTGTGTTGAAGTGTTCTGTGTTGATTGCGGAAACCTCAATCGGATATTCGATGTATCGAGAAGAAAAACTTTCGCAGTTTTCACAAATGCTATCCTTTTCGATAATCTCTTCTGTTTTCATACACTTATATACTGCTTTTAAGCCACCTTTACCTCTTGTTAGGTCTGGGAAACAATGCCTGCATTTTTCTTTTTTTGTCATTTTTTCTTCCATAATCATTCTCCTTTCTTTTATTACATTATATCATAAAAATTACTCAAAGTCAACGATTATTTCTTACGAAAAGTGGTTGACATTGGGATTGATTTGTGGTATAATTATATCAAAGAAAAACACTAAAAGGAGAATGAAAAATGAGACAAAGTTATGGTGGAAACATTATTTACAATAAGAACAACGAGTTTGTGGGTGTTAATCTTGGTGCTGATTTTTGTGCCGAACACGAGTGGGGTATTCAGAGAATGTGTACTCGCCTTGGTGTCGCCAACAATAGCATTACTGTTGGAATTGACCGTCGTAAAATTACAAAGGGCGAAAGTGTTGATGGCGGGCAGGTAACTATTAAGAAAAAGAAATATTTTTACATCTATTCCGAAAATATCAATTATTTGATGGATAAGGATAAGATTACTTTAAGAAAAATTATGGACAGTCTTCACATGTATCCTGGTGAAATGACTCTCGAAAAGTATGGGTTTATGTCTTTCTGGGATGAGGGCGGTTTTCAGTTGCTTTTTGATGAAAAGTATATTGAGTTTGGTAAGGAACTTTTGAATGCAATTAAGACCAACGATGCCTTGCTTTTTGTTGGTAAGACGAGTAATCCTTTTTCTCGTGGTGGTTTGAATGTCGTTATTCTTTCTCGTATGGATGAAGAAGTTTTAAATGAGATGAAAGAAAAGGATGAAGACCAGAAGCGACTTGTTATTCGTGCAGTTGATACTGGTATTTTTGAACTTCTGAAAAAGGCAGGAAAAAGATATTTTGCTCTTACCCCTCGATGGAAAGACGAAAAGAAAAAGGAAGTTGTTTTCTGGTTGAACCCTATGGAGCAACATCGTTATAACTTCGGATGGTTCTCTGTTAAAGAACTGCAATTGTGGGCGAAGGATAAAGGACCTGTTATGAAAAAGGAGAATGGATATGAATAAGTATGTAAGAAAGATTCCAGAGGTTGTTCGTGCAGAGCAAATTACCGATGAAAAATATGATGGTTATGTGACTGTTTGTGCACATCATCTTGATTCTCTCCTCTTTATTGATGAACGGCGAGAAGAAGAAGCATATCGCAATTCAGATTTTCGTTGCGATTATGAAGATGATGGACACTGCATGAAAGAATGCGGCGGTTGTGAGCATGCCAGAAAAATCGGTTATATCAGATTGTCTGACCATAGACATGCATATCCGATGGTCGGCGATTATATGGTTGTTGACGAAAACAATAAGATTTGTTTTTTGTCGGCAGAACGATTTGAAACGCTGTACGAAATTGCACCGCATGAACCAATTGAAGATTGAGGTGATTGTATGAGAAATGCACAAAAAATTATCGCAAAAGTTCAACAACTTTTGAAATATCATCCTGATTGCGGAGATGTGGTAACCAAGGGCAAGGTTAATGTAGTATACACTACTCCAGCGGACAATCCTCTTTTGCCTATGACTTTGGAACGAATCGAGTTCGATTACTATGTTAGAGTTGTTGTAACAGATAACAAAATCGAGTACATTGACCACGGCGCGAAGAAGTTGTTTGAATACAATGGTTGGCGTAAGTTGATGAAATTATAATATAAGCAGTTGGTGTCATTTTGTCACCAACTGCTTTTTTCTATTGACTCTGTTATGGTTTTGTGGTATAATAATATCAAGGAAAGGAAGTGAATAATATGCCAAAAGCATATAAAATGTTTAGATTGAAAAAGAGTGAAAAAGGAAAATTGTTTCCGCTTTTTGTTTTGAGCGACAAGGAAACTGAAATGCAAAAGTGGTTGCCTGCAGAATGTGGTATAAAGGTTGGAGAGAAAGTAAAATCCAGACTTGGTCCGCTTGCTTTTAGACCTGCTTGGCATCTATCCGACATCCCTCTCGCTGTTCATATCGGTATGAAAGGCGACAGTGGTAAGATTGAATACATGAACCCAGAACATGTTTGGTGTGAAGTATCCTACAAGGATAATGTAGACTACCAACCGCTTGCTAATGAACAGGGTATGATTGATGGTAAGTTAGTACACAAAAAGGCATATTTGGATTATGTGCCTGTTAATGGGTACTATAAATATAAAACAAATCCACAGCAACTTGGAGAGTGGATTTTGTCTGGTGAAATATTTATCCACCGTGTATTATCTGATGAAGAAGTGCGTCAAATCCTTATCAGCGAAGGTTATGAACCTATGCCGAGAAAGGGAGGAGATATTGATTTGTCTGAATATGGTTTCTAAAAATTAAAGAAAGGAGAATAAAAATGCAATATATTGATACACATTCGCATTATATTCATAGATTGTTTAATAGCGATAGAGATGCTTTAATTAAATCTCTTTTAGAAACAGACCTTGAGTATATTGTTGAGTGCGGAACAGATACAAATTCTAATAAAAGGGTTATTGATTTAATCAACAAGTACGACAATGTATATGGTGTTATTGGGTTTTTCCCAACCAGTACAGAGCAATTGGAAGATAGAGATGTTTTTGATGCCTTTGTTAAACAATTGTCGCATGATAAGATTATTGGCATTGGCGAAATCGGACTTGATTACTACCACAAAAACAATCCGCCACAACAGAAAAAGTGGTTTATCGAACAATTAAAACTTGCAAAAAAGATTGGTCTTCCAGTATGTATTCATTCGAGAGACGCCGAAAAAGATACTCTCGATATTCTTAAAAACAACGGTCAAATGCTCGGTGTTATTCACTGTTATGCATATGGTGTGAAGACTATGCAAGAACTCGTTAAATTGGGTTATTATTTTGGCATTGGTGGTACTTGCACTTACAAAAACAATGTAGAATTGCGAGATGCTATTCGTAAAATGCCACTTGAAAGAATTGTACTCGAAACAGATTGTCCATTTTTGACACCAGATGCAGTTCGTAGACAGCGAAACGACTCTGGTAAGATTAAATATGTAATTGAAGAAATTGCTAAATTAAAAGGTGTATCTGTTGATGAAGTTATTCGCATTACAAACGAAAACGTTCGTAAATTATATCCGAAAATGTTTGCAAAAAATTAAGAGAGTAGGTCGTTCGAGAACCTACTCTCTTTTTGTATTACAATTTGTTTACAAGCACATCTTCAATGGCATCGCACAGTTTAGGGTCAGCAGAATCTATTCCAGTGGTAAACGCCAAAGTTCCATTCTTATAAACTTTTGCAATTACCAGACCTTCTTCATTACCATCTTCTGTTTTCCAAGCATCGATTGTGTAACATTCTTCGTCTTCGTCAAAGTTGTGATTGGACACATGAGAAAAAGTGGATGTGTTGTTTGTAAGGGAATTTGCTTTATAACAAATATCTCTCACAGAACAGGCCTCCTCAATATCGTCTTCTGTGATTTCGCCGATGAACTTATCAACCATTGCTTTATTTCTGAAAGATGGATTGATGCGGTCACACTTGTCGATGATACGATAAGTTAGGTGGGTAGTAATTGTGTGTCTAATGCGAATATGAAAACGAATAAAATTACTAAAATTCGTTATATGCTTTCTAATGGTCAAGAAAATGTATTGAAAATCGCAATCGATATTTTCATCTTTTACATGCTTACAATGCTCCAAAGCATCCTGGTTACTTTCAAAAATTGTGTCTCCAATATCGGAGGTAAAAAAGAAACCAGTAGAGGAATCGCCAGCATATTCATAGCGAACATTGTTGCTGTGGATTAAAATTTCGGTAATGCGAATGGGTTTAATTTTTGCTCCGCTTGTAGAGACATTTTCAATTTTCCATGCTGTGTCATTTAGCAGAAAGTCTAATTCAATCTTTTTCTTTGCCATCTTAATTCTCCTCTTTGATATATTCTGCAAAAATGTGGTCAGAAAACTTATCGTTAATGCATTCGCAGGTTTCGTTATACATTCTTTCAAGTTCCTCATCGCTTGTGGTTGCTGGTACATAGGCATAACAATGCTCAAAAATAGCATTTTCCCAAGGGTCTGCAGAATTTTTGGGGTACACAATGCCAGAAACCAATTTGCAAGATGCTTTATCAAAATTTCTTACACCTGCGACTTTAATTAGTGATACATAATTTCCAATTTCACAGGAAGTGCTTTCTGTCTTTTCCCATTCTTTATATGTGGGGAAATTGAATTTCTTTACCTCCATAATCTTCCTCCTTAATAAATTGCAACCGTTTTGCCATTTAAGAATGGTGTTACTGTAATATAAACACCGCTTTCTTCAAGGTCTTTTTCAGTATGCTCTTTTTCTTTAAAATACGCATCGATAACTTGCTGTTTTGCTTCTTTTTCGGAAAAAGCAATTGCCAT
>JAEIGA010020021.1_pt1 | contig 10197 bp, 11 predicted proteins | sample 9270691 | NCBI WGS metagenome assembly JAEIGA01 (sample SAMN17057246, study PRJNA624740) | gut metagenome | biome: biome; isolation source: fecal sample | host: Bos grunniens | place: China: Xizang | collected 2019
ACACCGCGGCGCTCGAACATATGTGTCGCGGCAAGAGCGCGCCCGAGATTTCCCGCGCCGACGATTACCGCGCTAAATCCCGACGAAACGCCGAGCAGCTCGCTTATCTTTCCGTATAGATATTTGATGTTATAGCCGTACCCCTGCTGACCGAAGCCGCCGAAGCAGTTGAGGTCCTGTCTTATCTGCGACGCCGTTACGTTCATTATCCTCGAGAGCTCTGCCGAGGATATGCGAAGCTTGCCCTCGCGAAGAAGCTCGCCGAGGTATCTGTGGTATCTCGGAAGCCTTTTTATGACCGCCGCAGATACCGTGGGCTTGACGCTGTCGGAGTAGCGCTTATCAAAAACTCCGCCGATTTTATCGATACTTTCCATCTTTATGTAAACCTTTCATTACATTTTCAACTTTCCACTTGCAACTTGCAACTTGCCCCCTCAAACTCCGTCCTGCGCGCTTGCGTTCAGCGAGGAGTCTGCGAGATTTCCCTCAAGGTATTCGTAGTATGCGGCGGCGGCTATCATTGCGCCGTTATCTCCGCAAAGCGATATCGGCGGGATAAAAATATCCCGTCCGTGCCCCAGTGCAACCTCGGTAAGTCTTGCGCGAAGGTGCGAGTTTGCCGCAACGCCGCCCGATATAACGAGGTCACAGCCCTCGTTCTCATCAAGTGCCATAGATATCTTTTTCGCAACCGCCTCGATAGCCTCAAAGGTGTACCTTGCGGCAAATTTCGCCCTGTCAAGCGGTATGCTCCTTTGCTCGTAGCGGTGCATCAGATTGATTGCCGCCGTCTTAAGTCCCGAAAACGAGAAGTCGAGGCTTCCGTCCGAGAGTGCGGGCGAGGGGAGTGCCATTTCGGGGTCGCGGTAAGCCGCGCTTTTTTTATATTTTGAGTAAAAATCCTTCTCGTCGCCCGTGGCGGCAATGAAGCCCTCGCGGGATAGCGCGTCGAAGCCTGCGCCCGCAGGGTAGGGAATGCCTATCAGTCTTCCTATCTTGTCGAACGACTCGCCGATTGCGTCGTCGCGCGTCGTGCCTATCATACGAATGCGCGTGTAGTCCTCAACGAGGTAGATTGCCGTGTGTCCGCCCGATGCCGCAAGAGCTACGAACGGTGGCTTCGGCACTCTGCCGCCCTCGTCGAGATAAGCCGCCGCGATATGCCCCTTGATATGGTCGACTGCTATGAGCGGCTTGCCGTTTGCCGCGGCAAGAGCCTTCGCGAAATTGACTCCGACGAGAAGCGCACCTATGAGCCCGGGGTTTGCCGTAACGGCGATAGCATCGACCTCGTCGAGTGTTACCTCTGCCGCCCCGAGCGCCTCGTAGGTTATCCTCGATATCGCCTCGATGTGGGCGCGGCTTGCAATCTCGGGAACGACGCCGCCGTAAAGCCTGTGCGTTTCGATTTGCGATGCCACGATATTTGATTTTTTAATGAATTTTCCGCCGCAAACCTCTACAACGGCGGCGCTCGTTTCGTCGCACGAGCTCTCAAATGCTAAAATTTTCAATTCGTCACCTTTAATTTTCAATTTGCCACTTACAACTTGCCACTTGTACCGGCGGGATCAAGCCCACGCCCTACGGTTTTCAATTCGTCAAATCTGCTTTGCTTGCTTTAAGCATTACAATCGCATCGTCATCGGGATTTTTATAGTATCTTTTCCGCTCTCCGACCTTGACGAAGCCGTAGGAGCGGTAGAGCGCCAGAGCGGGCAGATTTTTCGAGCGCACCTCGAGAAAAAGCACCTCGAGCCCCTTGCCGCGCGAGGTCTTGACGGCGTAGTCAAGAAGGCGGTAGCCGATGCCGCGCTGTCTGTGCTCGGGGAGCACTGCGACCCTATAAATTTCGCCCTCGGGGGGTATTATCCTGCCGAGCACGTACGCAACGAGCACTCCGTCCTTGATCGCAGAGAAGCACATCGAGCCCTCGTGGGTAACGGTGTCGGAAATATCGCGCTCGCTCCACGGGTCGGGGAAGATGCGAGCCTCCGCATCGGCAATTGCGGGCGCGTCGTATGGTGTCGACCTTCTGAATTCCATATCAGATATTCTTTGCAAGCTCCTTGATGAATTTTTTGAAATCCTCACCTGTTTCGGGGTGCTCAAGACCCTTGACGGCGTTTGCCATAAGGAAGCCGAGCTTCGAGCCCATGTCGTATCTTTCGCCCTCGAATTCAAGAGCGTAAACGCCCGAGTGACGAGCAACCGTCGCCATAGCGTCGGTGAGCTGGTATTCGCCGCCCGCGCCGGGTGTCAGACTGTCGATAATATCAAAGATATCGGGGGTTAAGAGGACTCGTCCGAGTATCGAAAGATTGGAGAACTCCTCGCCGGGCTTCGGTTTTTCTATCATATCGGTGCAATAGCTGACGTTGCTCTCGCCCTCAATCGGCTCGACCTTCAGCGAGCAGTACTTCTGCACCTGCTCGATTGGCACGGGCTTGACCGAAACGACGGGCTTTCCGTATTTTTCATAAACTTCCATCATCTGACGGCAAACGGGCGTTTTTGAGAAGATAATATCGTCGCCGTAGAGCACGACGAACGGCTCGTCCCCGACGAAGGAGCGCGCTCTGCCGACAGCGTGTCCAAGTCCGCGCGTTTCCTTCTGGCGAAGGAAGAATATATTCGCCATGTCGGCGATAGAGCGAAGCCTTTCCGCCTCCTCGGTCTTGCCCTTCAGGGTGAGCGCCGCACTGTATTCTATCGAGAGGTCGAAGAAATCCTCCATTGCGTCCTTGTCGCGGTTAGTGATTATAAGTATATCGGTTATCCCACTCTTGACAGCCTCCTCAACGAGGTAAAAAACCGCAGGCATGTCAACAATAGGTAACATTTCCTTGGGTACTGCGTGGGAAATTGGCAGCATTCTCGTCCCGAGCCCTGCTGCGGGAATTATTGCTTTCGTGATTTTTTTCATATTCCGCTCTCCTTAAAAAGCCCTTTCAACCTCGCAAAGAAGAAGGCTTGCCGCCTCGTCTATGCTGCCTGCCGAAACGCTGCAGCCCGAGGCTCTTATATGTCCGCCGCCCGAAAATTTCTTGGCAATCTCTGCCACGTTTGCGCCGACCGAGCGGAGAGACGCCTTGTATTCGCCGCTGTCACCCTCTTTTATAATGAAGGCAATTTCTGCTCCAAGGAGCGAGCGGACGATATCTATCGCGGTCTCGAAATGCTGGGGCTCGAGCGAAAGACTCTCGCGGTCCTGCTTTGAGATAACTGCGTAGGCTATCCTGCCGCCAAGGGCGGTTTTTATTTTCGATGCCGTGAAGCCCTCTGCGCGTATCTGCTCTTCGGATTTCGAGTGGAAGAGCTTGTGATTTATATGCGCGTTGTCAACGCCCGATTCCATAAGGTCGGCGGCGCGCCTGAGGGTCGTCGGGGAGGTGTTCGAGAAAACGAAGCCACCCGTGTCCGAGCACATTGCCGTATAAATCGCGCTCGCTATTTTGAGGTTCATTTCAAGCGCGCCCATTTTGATAAGCTCCTCTGCGACGGTGAAAAGCACCTCGCCCGCGCTTGACGCGCCCCCGATTACATAATTGTCGGCAAAGGGAGAGCCGACCTCGTGGTGGTCTATCATGAGCTTCGGCGTTATCCTGCCGTCGAGCTCGCCGAGCTGTGCGGGAGATGCAACGTCTATCGCGACCGCGTCGTAGTCGAAATAATTTTCGGCATCGGGTGCTTTCGTCAGCCCCTCTGTAATGAAAGCGAGTCTGTCGGGAATTTTATGTGCGCAAAGATAGACGGGCGATTTTCCGATAGACGTCAGAATATGCATAAGAGCCGCGCCGCTGCCTACCGTATCGCCGTCGGGGCGGATATGCATTACAACCGCTGGCCGCTCAAGTGAAAGAAGCCTTTCGGCGCACTCTCTTGCGCCAAGCCTTTTGAAATCCTGCATGGTCAGTTACCCTCGCCGTCCTTCGAGCTTATCTCGTCGAGAAGTTTCGCTATTCTCGCGCCGTGCTCAATAGAGCCGTCCTTGACGAAGTTAAGCTCGGGTGTTATTCTGAGATTGAGCTCTGTGGCGAGGTGGTGGCGGAGCATTCCCGTGCACTTTTTGAGACCCTCGCCTGCCGCCGAGGAATCCCCGAGGCAGGAGAAATACACCGTCGCGTATTTAAGGTCGGGTGCCACCTCTGCTCTCGTGATGCTTATGAAATTATCGACCACCTTCGGCTCTCTTACGTTGCCAAGGGCGATAGCAAGCTCCTGCGCCACCGCGTCGTTGATGCGTCCTCTTCTGTATTTTGCCATTTGTTTGTTCTCCTGTTTTTTTACTCCGTGTAAAGAATTTTTCCTTGTTCCTTGGCGGCGTATCTTGCGGCAAGCGCCGCGCCCTCGTGCGCCGAGGATATTATTTCGACACTCGGCAAAAGCCGAGCGACCGTTTCCATGATATAAGGGAAGTGCGTGCAGCCGAGCACGAGCGTGTCGGTACGCTCCTTCATAAATGGGGATAAAAGCCCCAAGAGAAGCCCGTATCGGTCTTCCGTAATATTGCCGTCGCGCATACCGCCCTCGATGAGAGGAACGAGCGGACTTGCGGGGATTTCGGTCACGAAAGCACTCGGCAGATGCCGTAGGATAGCCCTTGAAAAGGCGCGGCTCTTGACCGTTCTTTCGGTCGCAAGTACCCCTATTCTGCCACTTTTTGAAAGCCTTGCGGCGCGCGCCGCTGTCGGCTCGATTATAGGGAGGCTTACCGCTCGCTCACAGTCGCCCAGTCTTTCGTAGACCGAACTTGCAGTACAGCAAGCGATTAGTATTCTTTCAGCACCGAGCGCACGCAAGCGCGCGATGCTCCTCTTAGCGAGCGATGCCACCTCGTCCTCGGAGCGCGTTCCGTAGGGCGCGTTTTTTCTGTCGGCAAGAAAGGCGATATCGGTAAGCGGTGAAAGCTTTCTTAAAAGCCCGACGGTCAAAGCACCGCCCGCGCCGCTGTCGAAAACTCCTATCATGCTCGCCCTGCCGCCCCCTCGGCAAGAAGCGATAAAAGCCTGCCTATCGGGTAGCCCGAAGCTTCTGTGAGTCTCGGAAACATACTGACGTCGGTCATTCCCGGCATCGTGTTTATCTCGTTGAAGTAAAGCTTGCCCTCGCGAGAGAGAAAGAAATCCAGCCTCGCAAGGTCGCGGCAGCCAAGCGCCGCAGTGATGTCTTTTGAATATCCGACAAGAGCCGCCCTTGTCGCCTCGTCAAGCCTCGCGTCGGTGATTATATCGGCTATTGAGTCCTCTGAATATTTGTTGTCATAATCGTAAAATCCGCTTTTGCAGCGTATCTCACCGACATTTGTAAAGTATTGTTTGCCGTTTATCTCAAAAAATGCACATTCAAGCTCTCTTGCGCCCTCGATATACTCCTCAATCATGGCGAAGCCTGAGCCGAGCGTCAGGGCGTCCTTCACCAGCCTTGAAAGCTCCGACGGGCATCGCGCAATGCCTGCGCCGACCGATGAGCCGAGCCTTGCGGGCTTTACGAACATGGGATATCCGAGAAGCTTTTCGGCGTCTGCTAAGGCACTCTCGTCCGAGTGCGCGTTAACGGTGACACCCTTAACTGTCGGCACACCGAGCGAGGCTGCCACAAGCTTCGTATAAGCCTTGTCTTGCGAGATTGCCCCTGCCACAGTGCCGCACCCGATATACGGAATACCCGCGGTATCGAGAAGTCCCTGAATGCGTCCGTCCTCGCCGAAATCTCCGTGCAAAAGCGGTATTACCGCCCCGACGCTTATCAGCCGGCCACGGCAAAAAAATCCGCGCCTTTTACCAAGTCGAATCGGGAAGGTTGGCTCGAGCAGTATTCTGCCGCCCGAAAGCTCGCTGACGCTCGCGCGCTTATTCCTCGCTGAGTACCAGCCGCCGTCTTTTTTTATGAATATCGGGAAAACCGAAACGCCCGCCTTGATAAGTGCCGCCTCGGTATCGATAGCGCCCCTGACGGAAACCTCGTGCTCGCAGCCCTCGCCGCCAAAGAGCAGAGCCACTCGAAAAGCACTTGCTTTTTTCATTTTCACCCCTCCTTTTGTCACAGTATATGACACAAGGGGTGGGAAGTTGCAAGTTGCAAGTGGCAAGTGGCAACTTATCCCGCTCTGTACACCGCGACTCTATCGTTGCCTGAAGTGTCCTTCAGTATCTCGACCTTGAGTCCGTGCTCCGCCGCAAGTGCCTCGGAAAGCTCCCTTTGGTCGAAGCCTATCTCGAACGCGAAAAAGCCCTCGGGCTTTATAAGCCTCTTGCACATCGGAACGAATCTTCTGTAAAAATCGCCGCCGTCCTTGCCGGCTAAAAAAGCGATACTCGGCTCGTGCGCTATTTCTGGCGCAAGCTCTGCGTATGCGGTGCACGAAACGTAGGGCGGATTTGAAAGCACCGCGAAGGGCGCAAGTCCCGTCGGCTCGTCGGTCATAAGGTCAAGCCGAAAAAGCTTAAGCCTATCCGAAACACCGTTTTCCTCGGCGTTCTCCTTCGCTATCTTAAGCGCCGAGTCGGAAATGTCGTACGCCGCGGCGCTCGTGCCCTTGGTGTTCGCGAGCGTGGATATCGCAACACAACCCGAGCCGGTGCAAAGGTCGAGAAAGCTCTCGCCCTCGGGAATATGAGACACGGCGTAGTCAACGAGAAGCTCGGTGTCCCACCTCGGAATGAGGCAGTCGGGCGTGACCTTGTAGCTCTCGCGGTAAAAATCGACTCTGCCGAGAATATATTGCAGCGGCTCTCTTTTGGCACGCCTCGATATAGCCCTCGCAAGCTCCTCGGAGTCAGAGGAGGCGTCCGCGCCGATAAGCGCGTGCCTTGGGTAACCGCCTATTTTCTCGAAAAGCACTCGCGCATCGCCAAGCGCACTCTCTATACCTGCATCCGCAAGAAGCTTTGCGGCTTCCCTGAGCGTCATACCTCGGTGTTCTCCGAAAGCTTTATATCGGCGGTTTCCGAGCCGTCCTCGCCCACAAAGTGGGGAAGATCCGCCGCGCTTTCTGCGAAGTTTTCGTCCGAGTGGGGCGCGTTTTCTTCGTTTTTTGCAATTTCTGTGGAGTTGTGGAGAATTGCCTCTAAATTATTGGAAGTGTCGTTGCTGATGTGGGGTTGCTCGCCCTCATTGTCTGCGTTTTCGCCGTCCAAGTGGGGCGTGTCGCCCTCGGAATCGTTCTTTTCCCACTCTCTGTTGTTGAAAAATTCCATAAATTCGGGGAAATCGTCGCGCATTGCGCACTTTGTAGAGGTTATCGCAACCTCAAGCATATCGAGAGTCGGCTCCTTGGTCGTTATTCTTTGCATCCAAAGACCGGGAGCGGAGAGTATCCTCGTTAAAAGGTTCGGGTGCTTGCCCGCGTACATTATAAACTCGTAGCCGATGCCGATAATGGGCAGAAGAATCGCCAAGCGGATACAGAGGTAGATCCACCTGTTGATATCGGGAAGCCGGAATCTTATAATGAAGCCCGCGATGATGCCGAGAAGTATCATAAAGAACATAAAGCTCGTGCCGCATCTCGGGTGGAATCTCGAGTGCTTCATAGCGTTTTCGGGGGTGAGCTCCTCGCCCGCCTCAAAGCAGGCAATCGTCTTGTGCTCCGCGCCGTGGTACATAAAGGTGCGCTTAATGTCGCGCATCAAGGAAATGAGCAGAAGATAGACTACTAATATAGCGACCTTTGCTCCACCCTCGACCGCCGCGCGCCACGCGCCGAGCTTGCCGTCCGCGAGCCAATCTATAAGCTCTGCTAAGAGAGTCGGAAGAAAGAGAAACAAGGCAATCGCAAGAGTAAAGGCGAGTATCAGCGAAATTATCATAACGGTATGCGTAAGCGCGCCGCCGGATTCCTCCTTCTCGTCGTCAAGCCCGAGGGCGTTTGCCGAGATTTCGAGGGTTTTAAACGACAGCATCATCATTTCAACGAAATTAACGATGCCGCGAAGTATCGGAATGTTTAAAAATTTATTCTTTTTCCTGACGGAAACGAAGCGGTCGTCCGAAACGATAAGACTGCCGTCTTCCTTGCGGCAGGTTGTGACGGTGCGCTCGCCCGCCTTCATCATAACGCCCTCAATCACCGCCTGACCGCCAACCTTGCCAAGGCGGCAGGAGCTTTCGAAATTACAGTTTTGTTTGCTCATTTTTTGCCTTTCAATTAACGAAAATTAACGATTTTAACAATCTTAACAGATTATCTTAATAGATTATACCATATGCATAATTAAAAATAAAGACTTTTTAAAAAAATTAACAATTAATTTTAGAGTATCGGTAAATTTTTCGCGGCTCTTGACAATTCGCGCTCCATGGGTGTATAATATTGAAAAGAAATTTTAGGAGAAAGAAATGAAAAAAGCATTTAAGCTCACTCCTGGTCTGCACGATAATCTTTGGGGCGGAAACCGCCTGCGCGATTACGGCAAGCACTCGGAAAAGGACAGAATAGCCGAAAGCTGGGAGCTCTCGTTCGTTCCCGGTGCGGAATCGAGGGTCGCGGACGGAAGATTGATTTCCGAGGCATTTCCTCGCGAGAGCTGGGGTAAAAACTGCGAAAAATTTGAATTTTTCCCCGTCCTCGCAAAGTTTATAGACGCAAGAGAGAAGCTCTCGGTGCAGGTGCACCCCGACGATGAATACGCGCTTAAAAACGAGGGACAGTACGGCAAGACCGAGATGTGGTACATAGTCGACACAGAGGGCGACGACCCCGGGCTTTATATGGGTCTTAACGGAAAATACACGAGGGAGGAGTTCGCGCGTGCGGTTGCCGACGGGAGCGTCGAGCGTATGCTCAAAAGAGCAAGCATCAAGCGCGGCGACGTCTATTTTATCCCCTCGCGCACGGGGCACGCTATCCTCGAGGGAGACCTTATCTTCGAGATACAGCAGAACAGCACCCTGACCTATCGCCTCTACGATTATATGCGCCGCGACAAGGACGGAAATTTGCGCGAGCTGCACGTGGAAAAGGCTATGGCAGTCACCGAGCTTGACGTCTATAAGCCGACCGAGTTTGACACCGACGACAGCTCGCTTATCGGTAAATGTGAGTACTTTGAAACGCGTATTTACAAACTAAACTTTACAAATATGGCGCTTTTTGCCGACGATAGCTCGTTTATCTCGGTCACCTGCGTTCGCGGTGCGGGAGAGATTGACGGCGAGCCTATGAGCGCCGGCGACACCTTCTTTGTTCCTGCTGGCGCAGGTGAGGTCACGCTTTCGGGCGGTAGAGATTTCGAGGTGATAGCGGTCAGCGTGCCGTAAGTGGTGACGGTTGTATATATTGACGTATGCTGCGTTGTCGGTCGACTCGGAGTAGCAAGTGGCAAGTTGCAAGTGTAGGGCGGGGGCTTGCTCCCGCCGTTTTTCTCTAAATCGGATAATTTTGAATAATCTCTCTTTTTTTGGTGATAATCCTCTTATCACACGAAAGGAGGGTGAAGTTATGACACTCACTCAAAAGGAAACGACCCTATTATCAGACCTCAAGTCGCAGGAGCAGCTTTGTATCGATAAGTACACCAAGTACGAAAGCGAGGCTTGTGACGGTGCGCTCAAGAATCTTTTTAACGAGATAAAGAGCACCGAGCAGGGACACCTCAACACCATTAACCGCATTATGGGCGGCGAGGAGGTAACGATGCCGGCGGCGCCGACGGCGGTATCCGAACAGGGAAGCTTTACGCAGTCATCCTGCCCGGCGGCGGCAAAGGAAAAGGACGCCTTTCTTTGTAAGGACGCCCTTGCAATGGAGAAGCACGTTTCGTCGGTTTACGATACCTGCGTTTTTGAATTTTCAAGCCCCGTGCTCCGCGACACTCTTTCGCATATCCAGAAGGAGGAGCAGAACCACGGAATGAGGATATATGAGTATATGAAAGCAAACTCCATGATTGGATAAATTGCGTAATACTGCGTTAACGCATCGACTTGTCGCCCTCGACATAGGTAACTATGCCGTCGGGCTTCGCGCTCGCTTTGCCTTGTCTTACGCAATTTCTCCTAACCATGCCCCTCTTTAAAAGTTCTTGGGGAGAGCGCGAGAGGAACTTCTTACAAGAAGTCCCTCTCGTCTTGTTTGAATAAATTGCGTAACACTGCGTTAACGCATCGACTTGTCGCCCTCGACATAGGTAACTATGCCGTCGGGCTTCGCGCTCGCTTTGCCTTGTCTTACGCAATTTCTCCTAACCATGC
>JAEIGA010020022.1_pt1 | contig 10196 bp, 8 predicted proteins | sample 9270691 | NCBI WGS metagenome assembly JAEIGA01 (sample SAMN17057246, study PRJNA624740) | gut metagenome | biome: biome; isolation source: fecal sample | host: Bos grunniens | place: China: Xizang | collected 2019
GGTGAAACCTACGGCTATGACTACGACAACGTTGGCAACCGCCGTATGTCCATGGAGGCAGGTGATTACGCCTTCTACGAGGCTAACGAGCTGAACCAGTACACGGACATCACCGGCTCGGAGTACGAAGCGGACTTCAGCTTCACGCCCACCTTCGATGCCGACGGCAATCAAACCGTCATCAAGACAGAGACCGGTATTTGGACAGCTGTCTACAACGCAGAGAACCGCCCCGTCAGCTTCACCAATGAAGCCACCGGCACTGTAGTTACCTGCGCCTATGATAGCATGGGCCGCCGCAGCTTTAAGCAAGTAACCGTCAACGGCACCGTCACGCTGCACCAGCGTTACCTGTACCGTGGTTACCTGCAAATCGCCTGCATCGACCTCACCCGCAGCCACCACCCGGGGCTTTGGCTCATCACGTGGGATCCCACCGAGCCCATCGCCACCCGACCTCTGGCCATCCAAAAGGACGGCACCTGGTACACATACGGCCTTGACCTCACCAAGAACGTGTGCGAAGTTTTCGGCTCAACCGGCTACATCGCCACCTCTTACACCTACTCTCCCTACGGCTCCGTAACAGCTACAGGCTCCGTTACCCAGCCTATCCAGTGGAGTAGTGAGGTGTGGGATAGTGAACTCGGCATGGTGTATTATAATTATCGTAATTATAATGCAATGATGGGTAGATGGATTGAGAAAGATTGGCTTGAAACAACTCAGAGAGAAAACGTGTATTCAATGTGTCACAATGCCCCAATAAATTCCTACGACTCTCTAGGGCTAAAAAGCAGAAAACAACGCGAAGATGACAGAAAAAAAGCGCATTCGAGGGAGCGTACTGGCCGAGCTCTAAATAAAGACGCTAAACGTACTTCTGAAATGTTGAATAAGATAAATGCTCAACAGGTTAAGATCAACGAGCTAGCTAAACAAAATACAACCATTCACACAAGAGGCGTAGGTTTACCAGCATCAGCAAATGCTATAAGTATCTTTGTGGAAGGTTGCTTAAAATACGAAGCTATACGAGATCTGGACACAGTCTACGCAATTACTAAAAATATTGATATACTTTGCAAAACAGCAAAATATAAAGAATCGCCAAAATATGAAGGCGATGGGTGCTGTGTTGTTCGATTTCTATTTCAAGTATATTACATAAATAATAGTAACCACTATGATTTGCTTACGGATACCATCACTTATTATTCCATGCCGTGCAGGAAAATGAGTTTTGCAGACCGCAGGGTTCGAATGCAAGAAATAGTTTACATAAAAATACCTATGTTTAGCAATAAATTAATCATTTAAAATTTTGTTAATAGAAGCGTTTAAGAGAGAGGGAATATTCCCTCTCTCTTTGGGCAGGCACCATTTTATGCCTCTCCGTCATAACATTTGATGGATATAGTCTCCCTCGGGAGCCCAACACCCTAGCCCGGAAGGGATGTGGGGAAGGACGGCAATGAGTCTGTCCCCAATTCTAATAAAAATCTGCATTTCCTGTATGCCTGGCCTATCTCTAAATCAAATACCTGCTCCCTGTTTCCTTAAACGATATCTAAAATTGTTATAAAAACAGGGATACTGTCATAAGCTTCCTTATATTCACCGATTCTTACAACTTTTTCTGTATATTTTCTCCACCTGAGATATGGGATAGCCATTCTCCACCTCCATCGGCAGTGCCGAAACTCGAACGAAAAAGATAGCTAAACCGCTTTCAATCATTAAGTAAGGATACCATTGTTCGCCATCAACAGATATGAACAACTCATTTCCATTGAGAACGGCATTAGGCAAAAAATCGATATCGGCGCGGGCTGTATGAATGCCATGTTCCGTAAATGGAGCCCAGGACAATTCTGTTTTTTGAATAGTGCCCCCTTCAGATGATATGTATGACAGCTCAGTCGGTCTATTTTGCACACCATCCGTTACAAAAATCAACCTAAAGCCACATGTTGCATGTTCTGCAGAATCAGAATGAGTCACGCCGCCTATTCCGCCCATTAACGCCAAACCTTTATGGGGTGTTTTTTGGTTGAGGTAAAGATAGGACACATACATCGGCAAGTTACTTTCTGTAAGCTCTGCCGGTAATTCGCCATCATTTAACACGGGATACGTTTTCTGACGGCAAGATGGCAAGATAACGGATACAGCAAAAATAACAACACTTCCAATGAAAAGGATGAGTGAGAGAAGAAAAATACGATGATGCTTTGCAGAGGTGGAAGAACTCATGTCTCTTGTTGGTTCGTAGTTCCCGTGCATTCTAGCAAAACAGAAGAATAAATCAAGAAAAAAAGCGGAAATAGGGATTAATTTCCATAGCTGTCCAAAAAGCATTCTAAAGAAAGAGGGCATTATGAGGGGAAAAATATCAACGAAATATAAAAAAACAAAAAAGGAGATTGAGTTCTGGGGTGCCAGCGATTAAACTGGCGGTGCTCAAAAAACAATTGACATAGAGCAACATCTGTGATAAATTAAGTCTATGAAGGTCATTTGTAACATGATTCTCTTTGGTGCTTTTTTTTATTTGCCGACCTATAGCGTTCACGCAGGCAATCTAAATGATGATAATAATAAAGAACGACTTAAAACCACTCAATTATTAGATTCTTACCTTAATCTAAAGGACATTATCTCTGAAATCATAAAGAAAAATGATTATAAAACGCATGAAAGAGAATATAAAAGAGCACTTTATACTTTTGCTGCGGAGTCGTGTCGGGCAATAAGGGACTCAACTATCGAAGAATTACAAAAAGAAACAGATGAAATCAGCATTTTTAAACGACTCATTCAGTCGGATATAGATATTTTTACAAAAAATTATAGACTTATGATTTCCATACGAAGGGAACAGGGGTATACAATTCCGAATGACCTAAAAGAGATGGAAGACGTAGTGATATTTGCTTTATTAAGTGAGTGGTAGTTCCTGTTGACTTTCCTTGCAAAAGATGCGTTTTTCACGGAAGATTCAATCAACGATAGAGACTTAAAACCAACACTAATCAGAACTTATTTTATGTTTCTCCCTGTTATATTGTTAGTATTATTGTCATGTATTCTTTTTGTCCTTCTTTCAATAGGTATGTTGATATTTTTAGCGTACAAGGTGAAAAGGATATCGCAATTCCTTTTATGGTGCTTGCTGTGTTTTCTCTTTTACGCGAAAGCCTACTTTATGTTGTTTTTCGATGCAGTCAGTTCATATTTTCATTTACGCGTATTTCTCATCATTTTTCTTTGTTGCATAGTTATTCCGTTATGCTTCCGAGGCTTATTCGCGTTCATCAAAAAAAGGTATAGCGTCGGTGATTTGCATAAAGCCACGGATATCAGCAACGAGGCTCCCGATGTCCGCTCAGAGAGTTAAGCTTATCCGACGACGCCCTGCTCTATTTCGAACTGCACCAGCTCGCGCAAGGGGGCGTGCTGAGGGAGCTTTAACTTACTCGCCATATTTTGATACATCAAAAGAGAGTCCTACTCAAGAAGAAACAATTTTGTTCAATATAATATTTTCAGCAACATACACAATTATGTTTACTAATTCATTTTATTCGGTATCTGACCACACATCAAAAACAACCCAAAATAGAAAAATAACAAAACACAAAAAGCCAGAGTTTTATTCGTTTTAAAAACAGGATTTAAAAATCTCAGCAACGAAAGTAAAGAGTTGCCGAGAAAACAGGAAACACTACACCAAAAAGAGATAATCAAAAAATTAAACGTTGTCATGTTAATACATGGCCATAATCTGATAGGATCTACGTAGATGATAATACTAAAAAGAAGAACAATATTAGTATATATAAGCGCGTATCTTAATATCAAATCACGAGGAACAAAAAAATACAATCGTTCATATAATAGGCCTAAGGGTACTACAAACAAAAGAAAATCAGACAACACTCTTAATGCACTATCACTACATCCGTAAAGCAATCCACGAGGTAACACCAGACAATCGAAGCATTCCAACAATAACGAAACAAATAGAAACACAAAAAATAACAATTGGAATCTAATTGAATAAACGAACTTGAAAATCATATGGGACTTAATTAGAGGTTGAGATTGCTATCCAGCGCGAAGAATAGCATTTTCTTTATTTAAAGTCAATCCGATTTTTAGGGAAACGCTTATTTATGTGTGTTTCTCATCATTTTTCTTTGTTGCATTATTATTCCCGTATGCTTTCGCGGGATATTTGCTCACATCAAGAAAAAGCGTCAGTGATTTTGCATAGAGCGACGCTAAAGGAACAACTATTTCCCCCTGGAGAGAATCACCGGGCGATTAAAGATTAACCGACGACGCCCTGCTCTAATTCGAACTGCACCAGCTCGCGCAAAGGGGCGTGCTGAGGGAGCTTTAACATGGGGTCGGCATCGAGGATGGCGTTGGCATCGCGGTTGGCGCGGTGAATCAGGCGCGTATCACTCAACCACTCTGCAAATTGGACGGCGCCAAGGCCACTCTGCGCTGTGCCGAGCACATCACCGGGGCCACGCAGGCGGAAATCTTCCTCCGCGATTTCAAAACCGTTGAGCGTACGGCAGAGCACCTCAAGCTTTTCCCTGCCGGGCTCACCCGCGGCGGCGTCCGACAAGAGAATGCAGTAGCTTTTGTGCTGACCGCGGCCGATACGCCCGCGCAGCTGGTGCAGCTGGGAGAGGCCGAAGGTGTCGGCATCATTGATGAGCATGATGGTGGCATTCGGCACGTCCACACCCACCTCCACCACGGTGGTGGCAATCAAGATGTGGGTGGAATTACTGCGAAAATCCGCCATGACGGCATCTTTTTCCTCAGGGGAGAGGCGGCCGTGCAGCAAGCCGATGGGCTCACCGGGGAAAATCTCTTTCCATTTTTCCCACTCGGACACGGCGGCGGTGCGCTCCGTTTTTTCGCTTTCCTCGATAAGGGGGGAAACGATGTAAATTTGGCGTCCGGCATCTAACTCCGAGCGCATGAAAGCGATGATACGCTTCATGTTCTTCGGGGAGCGCAGCGCGGTGATGATTTCGCCACGGTTGGCGGGCAACTCATCGATAATGGACACATCCAAGTCACCGTAGAGGGTCAGCGTGAGCGTACGGGGGATGGGGGTAGCCGTCATTACCAGCACATCCGGGTTGTCCGCCGTGCAGGTGAACTTCTCACGCTGGGCGACACCGAATTTGTGCTGCTCATCAATGACGGCTAGGCCGAGATTCTGCGGGCGGTGCTTTTTGTACAGCAGCGCATGAGTGCCGACAAGAATACGCGGTGTAGCATCCGCCGATTGAGGGTCATCCGCCACGTAGCCGACGTCATCCGCACGGTCGGAGGTACGCAGAGACAGGCGCACATCCATAAGGTGCAGGAGTTTGCGGAAGTTGTTGTAATGTTGCTCCGCCAAAATTTGTGTAGGGGCAATCATGGCAGCCGTTTTACCGCTCTCCACCGCCAGCAGCATGGCACAGAGTGCAACCAAGGTTTTGCCGCTGCCTACATCACCCTGTAGCAGGCGGTTCATTTGCTGCGGGCGCGACATATCCGCCCGAATCTCCTCCACACAGCGCATTTGGGCTGCCGTGAGGCGGAACGGTAGGCTCTGCAGCAGCTCCTGCAGGTAGCCATCCCCCACAGCGGTGATGAGCCCGGGGCGCCCCTGCGATTGACGCCGCCGCCAAGCCACGCGGAATTGCTGCTGAAAACACTCCGCCAGAGCGAAGCGCATGCGGGCTTTGTGAGCGAGCTCCGGCTCCGCAGGAAAATGCAGGTCTTGCAGGGCTTGGCGGAACGGATAAGCCGGAGCAACATCATAGCCCGGTTGCGGCAGCTCCTCCGGCATGAGCTGCAGCAACTTGTACACCAAGGCTCGGAATGAACGGGGAGCAATACCGGATACCGCGCGATAAATGGGAACAATGCGGTGCGTATGGATGTACTCACAGGATTCCGCAGACTCAGTTACGGGGGAAACCATGCCCCCCATGGCGCGCTCCACCAAACGCGCGCCGACATCCTCATCTTCCATGACTTCAAAATCCGGATTGGTCATGGTCAGCTTACCGGCAAACTCTTTTACCTTGCCATAGACGGAGAGATTCATGCCCACGGCGAGCATTTTCGCCACGTAAGGCATATTGAACCAGCGCAAAAGCAGGCGCGGGCCATAGGGCTCACCCTCCGCCCCGGCGCTGACCTCAAAATAGCGCTTGTAAGAGAAACGCCAGCCTGCGCTGTACACATGCAGCTGCAAGCTGGCGGTTTCGCCACTCAGAAGGGCGTTGATGGGCTTGGTGCAGCGGCGGTCCTCATAACGGCGGGGCACTCGCAGCAGCACATCCCCCACGGTGGTGTAGGAAGCCGCTTGCAGGGCTTTGAGCTCGCGCGGCGTCACCCAAGCGAACTCACTGAGCGCTTGGGTGAATGGCTGGGGGACGAAATCCGACATCAGCGGTTGGATACACCGTTGTTAATGCAACGGTAGTAATAGTCAATGCGGGAAAGGAACCACATCCACTTCGGGCCGGGTCGACCATTGCTCATCAGCGGAGCGGGACAATTCTTACCGGTCCAGTGATAGTGGGGCACCACGTAACGCATGCGGACGCCGTAGCGCTTCATCAACACGGCGGTAAGCTTGGCGGCGCGATCCCACGTGCGGAAGTGGTTGTGACCGGTGCTCTCGCACTCGCACATCTCGATGCCGATGGAGTTGTTATTACCCGCGCTGGAGCCGGCATGCCAGCCGGTTTCATGCAGGGGCAGGTTCTGCACCACCATGAACTGATCCACCGTGAAGTGCCAGCTGCGGTTTGTGAACGCACCGCGGCACAAAGCGCGGGAGTGCTGCATGGCGGTAGAGGTCGGGGAGTGATTCGCCGTGCTGTGAATGGTGATGAAAGAGGGACGCAACCGCTTGGAACCACGGCGCTGACGAGAGCCGGCGGGCATCAGGCGGATTTTGATATTAGCCTCCTTGGCCAAACGAGTGATAGAGCGCGGCATCAAGGGAGTGGTATCCGTCTTAAAGTTGTAAACAGGCGGGCGCCTGTAGCTGTTCGACCCTTGCTGGCAACCGAGCATGCATGCCACAGCAAGGATGATAAATGCAAAAAAAGTACGATACGCCATGGCTTTATTTTGCCATTTTCCGCCCCCTTTAGCAAGCGTAATTTTTGTAATAACACCCATTTTTATTTCACTACGCGCGTGCGACGGAATGTTTTGCGCGCAGGAATTTGCCCGAACAGCGAGAATTTAGGCTTGAAAAAAAGGCGGAATAGGTGTATAAGGCGCGCATGTCAACGGCTATACGTACACGTTTCGCACCGTCGCCCACCGGCTATCTGCACATCGGTGGTGCACGCACCGCTTTGTTCAATTACCTCTTCGCCCGCAAGATGGGCGGCACGTTCATTCTGCGCATTGAAGACACGGACCAAGAACGCCATGTGGAGGATGCCATGAAGGCTATCTTCACAGGCATGAGCTGGCTCGGGCTTGATTGGGATGAAGGTGAAGGCAAGGGTGGCCCCTGCGAACCGTACTTCCAGAGCCAACGTAAGGACATTTACGACCGTTACTTCAACAAGTTGGTGAAGATGGGGCGCGTGTATGAGTGCCCTGCCCCCAACAAGCGCGACAAGAACGGTGATGAGATTCCCGGCACCAGCGAGGGCACGGTGTGGCGTTTCCGCTTTAAGCGAGAGGGCGTCATGACGCTGCATGACCTTGTTTGCGGTGATATTTCCGTGGACTACACCAACGAGGACAACACCCCGGACATGGTGGTGAAGCGTACGGACGGCTCCTACATCTTCCACCTCGTGAACGTGGTGGATGACATCGAGATGAAGATTTCACACGTCATCCGCGGTGAGGACCACATTATGAACACCTTCAAGCACCTGCAGCTTTTCGACGCATTCGGCGTAGAGCCGCCCGTGTATGCTCACATTCCGCTCATCCAGAACCCGGATGGCTCCAAGATGAGCAAGCGCGACGTAGGTGCACAGCTCGGCAACTACCCGGAGGAGGGCTTCCTGCCGGATGCCGTTATCAACTTCATTGCCCTGCTCGGCTGGAGCAGCAAGAGCGATGAGGAGGTGTTCACCAAGGAGCAGCTCATCGACCTCTTCTCTCTGGAGAATGTGAACCGCGCCGCCGCTAAGTTTGACATCACCAAGTGCAAGTGGATGAACCAGCAGCACATCATGAAGCTGGAGCCCGCTCGCTTTGTGGAGTTGGCTATGCCCTTCTGCACGGCTGCCGGGCTGCAGGATACTCCGCAGCTGCGCGAGGTGCTGCCCGCCGTGCAGACCAAGGTGCAGTTGCTCAGCGAGGTACCCGCATGGTGCAAGTGGGTACAGGTGCTGGAGTACGAGCAGGACAACATGGCTAAGCTGCAGGAGAACGCCCGCGAGATGCTCGGACACCTGACGGCAGCATTCAACGGCATCACGGACTGGAGCGGTGAGGCAGCATTCCAGGTTATCAAGCCGCTTGCCAAGGAAAACGGCGTGAAGGTGGGTGCTATGATGTTCCCTCTGCGCATGGCGCTGACCGGCACACACGCCGGCCCGGGCATCGATGTCATCATGCAGGTGCTCGGCCGCGATGAGGTACTGCGCCGCATCTCCGTATTCCCCTGCTGATTTCACCATCCGTAAAACACCATATTTCAGGGCATGGGCGCGCGTACACGCGCCCTGCTTTTTTCAAGAACCATGCGAACCATTGACTTTGACTATCACTTACCGGAGGAGCTGATTGCGGATCGCCCGCTGCCGGACCGCTCCGCCAGCCGTATGCTGGTGGTGCACCGCGATACCGGACTCATCGAGCACCGCCACTTCTCGGATATTCTGGACTACGTGCAGCCCGGTGATCATTTTGTGCTGAATAACACCAAAGTGGTGCCCGCCCGTTATTTCAGCAATGATGGTTCCATCGAACTGGTACGCGCAGGCTTGGCTCAGGAGCTCGTGTGGAAATGCATGGTCCGCCCCGGCAAAAAGATGAAAATCGGGCGCACCGTTCAGGTGGGAGATGCCACCGGCACAGTCGAATCCATTGATGAAGAGGGCTACCGCTACATCCGCTGGGATAAGTTCGTGGACCCCGAGGTATATGGGCGCCTTGCGCTGCCGCACTACATGAACCGAGAAAGCGAACCGGCAGATAAAGAACGCTACCAAACCGTATATGCGGAGCATGAAGGCGCCATTGCAGCCCCCACCGCAGGACTCCACTTCACCCCGGAAATCCTGCAGCAAGTGCCGCACAGCTTCGTCACGCTGCATGTGGGCGTCGGTACCTTCCGTCCCGTGAAGGCGGAGTTCATTACAGACCACCACATGCATTCCGAGAGTTTCACCATGCCGCAGGACACGGCAACAGCTATCGAGGCAGCCAAGCGAGTTATCGCTGTGGGCACCACCAGCGTGCGCGTGCTCGAGACTCTGGCAGCACGCCATGGGCGCCCCTTGCCCGCCTGCAGCGGTGATACAAACATCTTCATCTACCCCGGCTATGAGTACAAAGTAGTCGGCGGCTTGCTCACTAATTTCCACCTGCCGCAAAGCACGCTCATCATGCTGGTGTGCGCGTTCGCCGGCAAAGAGCTCACCATGGAGGCCTACCGCCAAGCGGTGGAGCAGCGCTACCGCTTCTTCTCCTACGGAGACTGCATGCTGATTCTGTGAGCACTCCGAGCGCCCCTCAGGAAGCCCCTTTTCAGGGGGCTTTTTTTGAAATCTTCATGCGCGGTATAAGATACGCTCCGGTTAAGTGTTTAGTTGAGTTCACCCTGCTCGAGAAATCGGAAGTTGGAGCACCGTCAGGTGCTCCTCGCGTGAGGCCGTTAGGCCGAACGTTCGCGCGAGCGACAGCGAGCGTTCGCGTGTAGGGGCGTAAGCCCCAAGCGTTCGCGTGAGTGACAACGAACGTTCGCGTGAGCCGTAGGCGCCAGCCTCGGCGTAGCAAGCGAGTGCAGCGAGACGCGAAGACGGGAACTGAAATGTGTATTACCGCGGGCGCATGCCCGCCTAACTTGAAGCCCCGTAGGGGCGACGGACGTTAGTCAGGCGGTGGAGTGAGCGTCAGCGAACGAAACCCCTGTATAGCAACAAAAAAGGAAATGGAACCCAGGGAACCTGTGGTGACATATA
>JAEIGA010020023.1_pt1 | contig 10196 bp, 8 predicted proteins | sample 9270691 | NCBI WGS metagenome assembly JAEIGA01 (sample SAMN17057246, study PRJNA624740) | gut metagenome | biome: biome; isolation source: fecal sample | host: Bos grunniens | place: China: Xizang | collected 2019
ATTGATTGCGGTTCTAAAGTTGTTGAAAAAGATAATAAAGTATTATATTTAGCTTTATCAAAATTCCAAAAAGAAATTGAAGAACATACAGAAAAAGTTAAACATGAATGGAGAATTAATGCTCAAAACGAAACTTTAAAATATTTAAAACAAGGTTTATTAGATAGAGCAGTAACTAGAGATTTAACATGGGGTGTTGATATACCTTTAGCTGGTTATGAAGACAAAAAAATGTATGTTTGGATTGAAGCTGTAATGGGATATATTACAGATACAATGAAAATATGCGAAAATAGAACAGATTGTACTTGGGAAGATTTTTGGAAAGAAGGACATAATAATAAAATTTATATGTGTCATGGAAAAGACAATATAATGTTCCATAGTATCATATTAAATGCATTATTATTAGGACAAAAAGAAAATTATCATTTAGTTGATACAATTGTTTCAGCAGAATATTTGAATTTTAATGATCAAAAATTCTCAAAAAGTAAAGGTATAGGAATGACAGCTTTAGAAGCTTTAGATTTATATGAATCAGATTCTTTAAGATTCCATTTATTATCAAATGGACCAGAGAAAAAAGATACAAACTTTACTATTGAAGATTTTGAAAATACTCATAATGGTGAAATTTTAAATAAATTTGGTAATTTAGTAAATAGAACTTTAAGATTTAAAGGATTAGAAGAAATTCCAAATGGTGAATTAGATTCAGAAATAAAAGCTGAAATAGAAAAAACATATGAAGAAGTTGCTTCATTAGTTGAAGGATTAGAATTTAGAGAAGCAATTAGAAGAATTATGCAATTAGTTGAGCTTGGAAATAAATTCTATGATGAAAAACAACCATGGGTAGCTAAAAAAGAAAATATAGAAGAATTTAATAATATTATTTATACATGTAGTGTTGTAATAGCAAACTTATCAAATTTATTTGATATGGTAATGCCAACAGCTTGCGCTAAAATTAGAAATTACTTAAATTTAGGTGAAGCTAAATGGGAATTTACAACAGTTGAAAAAGGTTTAAAATTAGAAAATATTGAACCATTATTTAATAGAATTGAGAAAAAATAATATTATGAGGGACAAAAATTATGGGAAAATTATTTGTAATTGATGGAACAGACGGTAGTGGAAAACAAACACAATTTGATTTATTAAAAAAACGTTTAGAAAGTGAAGGAATAGCTTACAAAACAGTAAGCTTTCCAAATTATGATAGCCCATCTTCATCACTTGTAAAAATGTATTTATCAGGTGAATTTGGAGAGAACGCTAAAGATGTTAGTCCATATATAGCTTCAACATTTTATGCAGCTGATAGATATGCTACATTCAAAAAAGAATATCAAAAATATTATGATGAAGGTGGAATAATATTAGCAGATAGATATACTACAGCTAATATGGTGCATCAAGCTGGAAAAATAAGTGATCCAGAAGAAAGAAAAAAATTCTTAGATTGGTTATTTGATTTAGAATTTAACTTATATGGATTACCAGTACCATCAAAAGTATTTTTCTTAAATATGCCACCTGAAAAAGTTAAAGAATTAATTAAAAATAGAGAAAATAAATTTACTCATAGTGATAAAAAAGATATTCACGAGAGAGATCAAAAACATTTAGAAGATTCATATAATGCAGCTTGTAGTTTAGTTAATGAATATGAATGGAATGAAATTAAATGTGTTAAAGATGATGCAATTAGAACAAGAGAAGATATTCATGAAGAAATTTTTGGAATAGTTGCAGAAGAATTACAAAAGAAATAGATAAAGACTCATGAGGGTATTTGTATGAGAGGTAAAATAGTTAATTTATGCATTGGTTTTATGAATATAGCTATTGCAGTTTTACTGTGTTTATTTACAGTAAATGTACCACAAGATAAAACTTTACTAACAGTTCAAGAAAATACTGTTGTAGGTTATTTAGTAAATGTAATATACATATTACTTGCAGTTGTAGCAACAATAAATGCTATACAAAGTTATAATCATAGAAGCGATACAGTTTTTAATACAGCATACATTATTGGTATTTTTTGTTTAAGTTTTATTTTTATTAAAGAACCAATAATAGCAGCATTTAATTTAATTGCTGGTGTTATGATATTATTTAAAAGTTTAATCGAGAATTTAGTTGAGATAGATAGTACAACAGCAATTTCAGTTTCTCTGGTAGTAATAGTTGTTACAGTAATTGTGGCAATACTTTCACTTTGTTATGAAAATATTGGAGAAAGTATTAAAAATAGGGAAAATAGAAATGAATTAGCATATAAAACTGATTATTTTAAGTATATAACTGAATTAGGTGATTCTTATGTTGAACCATTTATAAATGTGAAGAAAGATGGAAAATTTGGATATATTAAACCTAATGGAGAAGTTGTAATTGATTTTCTATATGATTATGCTAGTCCATTTGTTGAAATTACAGCTTACGGTAAAAAGTTTTATATAGCTTTAGTATGTAAAGATGGTAGCACATTAGTAATATTAAAAAATGCTAGAAAAGTAATGACTTATAGAAGTGAGTCTGATGATCAAAACTATGCTGCAAAATTAAAAGAATTGGAAGATATTTATAAGAATACATTAGATCAAAAAGGCGAAATGAAATATGAAATAGGATACTATAATAGTAATAAAAATAGTGTACCAATTTATCAAGAAGAAGCTACAGAGTATACTTATAGATATGATTACAATTATGAATATGATTTAATAGTTACAAAATCTAGTTTAGGTCTTGGTGATAAATATGAATTTGCTAAAAAGAATGATTTAGCAATACGAATTGAACTTGACACAAACGATTTAGATTATGATGAAAATGCATTGTATTTATATTCTAATGGAACAATTCCATTTTATGAAGTATCTAAAAGAACTCAAGGGTGGTTTACAAGCTATGGAAAGAAAAGTCCAATGATTGGAAACGCACAAATTTTAGATTTCTTTGGCGAAAGAATGCTTCTAAGAAATTACAATGACAATACAGTATATTTTATTGATAGTGAAGGAAATATCTTATCAGAAGTATATAAAGACATTTTTGTTTGTGGTGACGGTAGATATGTTGTTAAAGATAAAGATGGATTCTTTAAAGTAATTAATGATGATTATGCATTATCTTTTGATAGTAGATTTGCTGCAATAAATCCAAGATTATCAAGTATAGGATTGTATTTAACATTAGATTCAACTCAAAATATAAAAACTAATGATTATAATTTTGCAGAAATGAATTGGAAGCTTGTTGGCTATGATGGAACTGTAATATTAGAAAATATAGAACAAATTTATGATCAAGCTTATCAAGTAAAAGATATCAAAGATAAAGATGTATATTCAAATTTTGAAGAAGATTTGAAAAAACTAAATTATGAATTTGTTGGAGATAGATTCTACGAAGAATATCGTAAATAAAAATGGTTAAAATAGTAAGGTAAAGTATTAAATACTTTGCCTTATTTTTATTTTGGAGGAATGTTATGGATAATAAAAATATTAGATGTAATGTTAAAAGCTGTGAATTTAATAATTGTAATAGAGAATTATGTAGTTTAGAAAAGATTGAAGTAAGAGCTTGTTTGAATAATCAATCAGGACTTGCAAGTGATGAATCTATGTGTGGTAGTTATAAATGTAAATGTGATTGTTAAAAGAAAATCTAAGGGTCATTAAGCCCTTAGATTACATAGTTTTAACGTGTTTTGCACATAAAATTCACTTGACATCAAAGGCTTAAGATTATACAATGTAGGAAGTAAAAAATAAATTAAAGGGGGAATAAATAATGCCATTAGTAACAACAAAAGAAATGTTCGAAAGATCAATGAAAGAACATTTCGCAATAGGAGCTTTCAATATAAACAATATGGAGTTTATACAAGCTATAACTGATGCAGCAGAAGAAGCAAAATCACCAGTGATTTTACAAGTTTCTTCAAGTGCTATAAAATATGCAAGAATGAATTATTTAATTAAAATGGTGGAGGCAGCTGTTGAATCAACAACTATTCCAATCGCACTTCACTTAGATCATGGTCCAGATTTTGAAACATGTAAAAAATGTATCGATGCTGGATTTACATCTGTAATGATTGATGGTTCAAAATATGATTTTGAAGAAAACGTAGCATTAACAAAACAAGTTGTTGAATATGCACATTCAAAAGGAGTTGTAGTTGAAGCAGAATTAGGAAAATTAGCAGGAGTTGAAGACGAAGTTAACGTTGCTGCTGATGATGCAAGATATACAGACCCAGATCAAGCATATGAGTTCGTAACAAGAACTGGATGTGATTCTTTAGCTATCGCTATAGGAACAAGCCATGGTGCTTATAAATTTAAAGGTGATGCAAAATTAAGATTCGATATCTTACAAAAGATAAAAGAAAAATTACCTAATACACCAATCGTATTACATGGAGCATCTTCTGTAATACCATCACTATTAGAAATGTGTAACAACAATGGTGGAAACATACCAGGAGCAAAAGGATGTCCAGATGAAATGTTAAAAGAAGCTGGATTAAATGGAGTTTCAAAAATAAACGTAGATACTGACTTAAGACTAGCTATGACAGCTAATATCAGAAGAGTTTTCAACGAAGACCCATCTGTATTTGATCCAAGAAAATATTTAGGCGCAGCTAGAGATTCTATAAAAGAAACAGTAGCACAAAAAATTAATGATGTGTTCTGTTCAGCAAATAAAGCTTAAGGATAGTAATTATTGCCAAAGTTAAGTAAAGAAGAATATATAATCAAAGCGGCTAAATTATATGGCTTAGGAGAGGTTGAAATCGGAGCTCTAAGAGATCATTTAAGTGGAAGAATGCCAAATGACTTCATTGTTAGAAGATGTCAGTATTTATTTGATTTATATGATATTTATGTAAGTACAGAATATAATGAACCTATAGACCCAGATGAAAAAGGAATAATTAATTTAAATGATTATGCCTATGAATGTTCTAAAAGAAGACTTGATAAAAGTAAGATAGGAAAAGAGTGGTTAATAAGTTCAAATCTAGAAGCATATTTAATAACATCTAGACCAAGTGAAAATACAGATATTAGAAATAAGTTTATACCAATATCAAAGGTTAATAATTTCTTGCTTCCACAAATAGCAAAACAAATGGGCTTGGATGCAACAGTATATTATAAGGGAGTATATACTGATGAGTACGGTACGCTTTCTACCCATCATTTAACAAAAAATTTTTTAAATGATGATGAAACTTTAATACAAGGAACTTCTATTATTAAAGATAACCCGAAAAGAAAAAGAGTAAATTTTGAAGCACAATTAGAAACAGTTGATAGATATGTAAAAAAACATTATAAGAAACATAAATTACCTCAAGAAGAACAAGATAAAGCTAGAGAAGAGATTAGAAAAGGATTAATAAAACAATCTATTTATAATAAGTTTGTTTTTAATCAAAATGAATCTCATGAAAAGTGGGGCTTAGTTCAATCTAAAGATAAGAGGTTAAGATTAGCACCAATTTTTAGTTATGATTATTCAGCAGGTGTAGAACCATATAATCCTTATGTAAGAGTTGTAGAAGGAAGAAGATATGATATAGAAACATTTATGCTTCATTTTTCTAAAGAACAATGGTTTAAGGATTGGATTGCTACCAAAGTAGTAACATTTGATTTATCACAAGCTGAAAAAGATATGACAAGAAGAACAGGTGTTGAACTTAATGATGAGGAAAGAGAATATTATGATTTCTTGTTTGGTAAAATGCATGAAAAAATACTAACTGTTTGTGAAGTTAATTATGATAGAAATTTAGTAGAAAAGTTAAGAAAACAAAAATTAGGTGATAAGTTATTAAAAATTAAAGATAACGTAACTGGAAGAGTTCAAGAAATTAAAGAGATTAAACAAAAAAGAAAATCTCTTCAAGATGAACTTGATGAATACGAAGATAGATAAAGAAAAATCCTACTTAGTAATAAGTAGGATTTTCTGTTTATATTTGATTTTTTAAAGCTCTTTTAATTTTCATTTCGGCATCTTTTTTTGCCATGTCTTCACGTTTGTCGAATAATTTTTTACCTTTACCGATACCAACTTCAAGTTTAACTTTATTTCCTTTGAAATACATCTTAGTTGGAACTAGAGATACTCCTTTTTGTTTAATCATTCCAAATAGTTTATCTATTTCTCTACGGTTAAGTAATAATTTTCTTGTACGTAAAGGATCTTTATTATAGATATTTCCAAATTCATAAGGACTAATGTGCATACCATAAACAAATACTTCACCGTCTTTGATATTAACATATGTGTCTTTAAGATTTATTTTACCATTTCTGATTGATTTAATTTCAGTACCAGTTAAAACAATACCAGCTTCAATTGTATTTTCAATAGAATAGTTGTGATATGCAGTTGGATTTTTTGCAATTAATTTTTCCATCATTAAATTCCTTTCTAAATCAATAATTATACTATACCATAAATGGAATTTTATTACAAGATTATAGTGTTTGGAAAAGTATTGAAAAAAATAATTATTAGTAGTAAAATAATTAAAGTTAATTAAGTATATTAAAAGAAAGAGGAATAAAAGATGGAAGAAAAAGTAGTAGCTAAAAAACCATTAGTAACAATTGAAATGGAAGATGGTGGAATAATTACAATAGAATTATATCCAAGTAAAGCACCAGAAACAGTTAATAATTTCATTAGTTTAATAAATAAAGGATTTTATGATGGATTATTTTTCCATAGAACAATCCCTGGATTTATGGCTCAAGGTGGAGATCCAGAAGGAACAGGAATGGGTGGACCAGGATATGGAATTAAAGGAGAATTTGCTGAAAATGGAGTAAACAATCCAATTTCACACGTAAGAGGAGTTATTTCTATGGCTAGAAGTAGCATGCCAAACAGTGCAGGTTCACAATTCTTTATTGTAACAGATGATTCAACATTTTTAGATGGACAATATGCAGCATTTGGAAATGTTTTAGATGGTATGGATGTTGTTGATAAAATAGTAAAATCAAGAGTTATTACAAGAAGCCCATTCGGTGGAGGAAAAGATAGACCAGTAGAACCACCAGTAATGAAAAAAGTTACTGTTGAGACATATGGTGTAGAGTATCCAGAACCAACAAAAATGTAATTCTATATAAATAATATTAAAGCGGACAATTACTTGTCCGCTTTTAAAATTATTGTTCAAATCCATCCTCACGCGTTATAGGGGTATCTACGATGATTGCCTCATGATTTACACAAGTTTTTTTAGGAACAGTTCCTTTTAAATAATATTCTGTATAATTTTCAGTACATGAAACATCTGCAAGCAAACCTGATCGTGTGCAAATTTGAGCAGATTCAACTCTATAAGGTTTTTCAAATTTTTGAGCTTCTAATCCATTATGAATATTTTTCATAACATTAGACCAAATAAGTCCAGAAGGATTCTTTTTATTAAATTCTATAGTTTCATTTTTATCAAATCCAAACCAAGTTACAGCTGTATAATATGGAGTAAAACCACAAAGCCATCTATCAAATTCGTCGTTAGTGGTTCCTGTTTTAGCAGCAACATCAATATCTTTAATTTTACAATAAGTTGCTGTTCCGTTTTTTCCAAGAACAGGTTCGGTTAATAAATTTTTTATAATAAATGCTACTTCTTTAGAAAATACTTTTTGTTTTGATTGAGTAGATTTAACAACTGTTTTTGCTAATCTATTTTCAACTTTAGTATAAAAAGTAGGTTCAATATATTTTCCATCATTAGCAATTGTTGCATAAGCTGCTGCAAGTTCTAATGGACTAATTCCTGTATCAAGACCACCAAGTGCTAGGTTAATGTTATTATCTATATCTGTTAAAGTACTAATACCTAATTTTTTCATATAATTAATTGAAGTTCTAGGTGTTATTTGTTCCATTACTTTAACAAAAGGAATATTTTGAGAAGATTCAACAGCTCTTCTAATTGTTATATTACCTAAATAATTATTATAATTATCTGGAGAATAACCTTCTTCAGTACCATCATCAAATACAGATTTTTCATCTTTATAAATACTAGATGAAGTTATAAGTTTTTTATCAATAGCAGGTAATAAAACTGCAATTGGTTTGCTAGAAGAACCAGTTTGCCTTGTAGCTTGTATAGCTCTATTAAAACAACGAGGTGTTTTTTCACCAATTCCACCAACACATCCGCGAACTTCACCAGTTTTATGATCTATAACAACCATAGCGGCTTGCGTATGAGTTGAAGGATTAAGCTTTGAAGGTATATTATAAGCTCCTTTTGAAAATTCATTTTCAATTGATTTTTGTATATCTTTATTTTGAGTACTATAAATTGTAAGTCCGGCCATTTCAATGTAATTAGTTGCAAATTCTTTTGAAATTCCTTTGCTATCAGATATGTCATTTATTACTTCATTAAGAAGAGCATCTGTGTGATATGAATAATTATTGTCGTTCTTTTTTGAAGATACATCACCTTTAGAAAATTTCAAACCTTTATCTACTTTTGAGATAGCATCATTATATTCGTCATCAGATATATAACTAAGTTCGTTCATTTTGTATAGAACTGTTTTAGTTCTAGTTTTAATTTTTTCTGAATTATCTTTTTCACCAAAAGGGTTATATGAATTAGGCGAATTATTTATACCAGCAAGAAATGCACATTCTTCTAAAGATAAATCTTTGCTCGGTTTATTAAAATAATATTTAGATCCCATTTCAACACCATAAATGTTAGGTCCTACATATATAATATTTAAATAAGCTTCTAAAATTTCATCTTTTTCAAGAACTCCTTCGATAGCAAATGCTCTAAACCATTCTGTAATTTTTCTTGTAATTTTTGAAGAATTATCACCAGTAATATTTTTTACAAGTTGTTGTGTTATACTACTTCCACCAAAAGATGAAGAACCAAGGTTTTTAACATAATTAAAGATTGCAGCAGCAGTTCTTGGAAGATCAACACCTGAGTGAGTATAGAATCTTTGATCTTCAATAGCAATGTATGCATCTTTTAGATTATCTGGTAAACTTGATAGTTTTATATTTTTAGTAATTTTAGTAGAACCAATTTCAGTAATTAAATCACGATTAATATCAACAATTTGAGAAGGTGTATTAGAAATTATATCTAATGCTAAATTTTGCCATCTTGCAATTCTAATTCCACAATAAATTGCAGTAAAAAGTATGATAAAAATCGATAGTGAGATAATAGCTTTTATCTTTGTATAATCTCGTTTGATTTTTACTTTTTCAAACTTTTCGTCATCTATATTTAATTGAATTTTTTCTTTTTTCTTAAATATTTTCAAAATCTTCAATCCTTTAAATAATTTTTAATATAATAAGCATATCAAATAACTGATATATTGTAAAGTTAAGGATAAATCCAAAAACAATGGTTGAAAAAAATGATAATAATAGATATAATGTTTTATATTGAAAAGGGGGCGCATTATGAAACAAGGAAATGGAATAATCATAGTAATTGTTCTGATATTAGTAATAGCAGCGGTTTCTATAGCTGGATATGCATATTTAGAGACTGATGTATTTAAAACACCAGAGCAAAAATTTGTTAAATATTTAGCAGGAAATTATGAAAGAATTTCAACATTTAGTTTATATCCGTTTGATGAGATTTCAAAAAGAACTGCAACAGAAATATCAAAAATTGATATAAATTATAAACAAAAAATTGAGGGTATAACTTTAGTTGAAGGAACATCAAGCAATGCTGAAATGTTATATAAAATAAGTACAATTACAGATCCAGTTGCAAAAAAACAACAAACAAATATAACTGGAAGTGTTTCTAATGTAGAAGTGTTTGATATGGAAATGTTCTTAACAGATTCAAGAGTAGCTTTAAGAATTCCAGATATTCATGATAAGTATATAGCACTTGATACAAATAATATACATGCATTTACTAAAAATATAGGAGTGCAAGAGCAATATATTAATAGTATCCCAAATGAAGTAAAAATATTTCCAAATTCTGTAAGTTTAAATGAAGAACAACAAAAAACTTTAACAACAGTTGGTTTAAAATACGGAAAAAGAATTTTAGAATTAATAGATGATGAAATATATGTAGAAGAAAATAAAGTTCCTTTAGAAATTGAAGGTGAAAG
>JAEIGA010020024.1_pt1 | contig 10195 bp, 10 predicted proteins | sample 9270691 | NCBI WGS metagenome assembly JAEIGA01 (sample SAMN17057246, study PRJNA624740) | gut metagenome | biome: biome; isolation source: fecal sample | host: Bos grunniens | place: China: Xizang | collected 2019
ATATAGTTCGTGATATTCTCGGAAATATAGCGGTAGAACATAATACCCAAAACGTATTGTTTGAAGTCCCAACCGTCAACACTTCCACGAAGGTCGTTTGCGATGTTCCATATCGCTTTATGTAATTCCTCACGCTCTTGTTCTTTTCTGATGTCTGCCATTATTTTTGTTCTCCTTGATTGGTGAATTGTTTTTTAGTTCTATCAAATCGTTGTTGTGGTTTATCCACAAGGTTTACAGTCTTACAACTATGACATTTAATTTCGATTCCGGTAGGCAATTCATCTCCTGCCATTTTACCTAATTTATGTCCACATATACAGCAAACAACCCAATCTCCATCAAGCATTGCTTTTTTACTTTCTTGCATTAACAAATTACCTCCTTTCAATCCTATTTGTTAATAAGGAATCGGATAAACTATCTCTTATTCTTTGCTATCAACTAATTCCATAATGTCGTCAAAGCTACATTCTAACGCTTTGCAAATTTTAACTAATACTTCCGTTGTAACGGTCTGACCTTTACCTAATTTGGTCATTGTGTAGGTACTAACATTAGCAAGCTTACACAAGTCAGCTTTCGTCATATCCTTATCAATAAGAATTTTCCATAGTTTTTTATAACTTACCATAACACACCTCTTTGATTGTTATGCTTCCATTATATCATATCTTTATGAATTTATCAAGAGTAAATAGAGCGTTCTCTCTATTTTATCTTGTTCCTTTCACAATAATCCATATACCAACACTCATACGGGCAATTACAATGCTCGCCCATCGGAACGTTTGGTTCTTCATCTTGCTTTTTAATTCTACCAAGTCGCCATATATTATCGTCAACTTCATAAGAATATGACTTGGCATCTTGCGTTACGTCTTTGATAACAAAGGGATTTTCTTCATCTTCGCCGTGATACACAATACAACATTTCACGACATTGATTCCGCATTTTTCTAATATCCAACGCTGAAAACCTACGTCTTTTATAAATTGTTCTGCCACTTCAGGACTGTCTTTGACTTCGTACATCTCATAACCGTTTTCTACTTTCTTCAAAATATCAACAGCGCAGAAGTTGTAATAGTATGAAAACGAAGCTTCGCAAATAACTTTTACACCAAGAGAAATACAGCCTTTTGTTTTCTCAATCATTTGGGAGTAATCCCATTGTCCGTTAGGCTTGTACGTGCTTACTTCTACGTATTCGCCAAACATACCCATAGCACTATCCCCGAACTCATTTCCTTTGTCAAGACGTGCTTGAACTTCTTGTGGAATAATCTTTTCTTCGGGTTTATGCTTATCCAACCACAACATTTTAGGGCATTGCATCCCTCTCATAAAGTCAGTCTTTGTTACTCCCATTGTTGATACCCTTATAATAAACTAACGTATAGTTTGAAAAATCTATTTCAAGTTGAATTTCCTCGCCATAAGGCGGATAACCATTATACATTCCTCCAAAAGCAAGCGATAAATTAGGCATAGGCGTAATGGTTTTATTGTGTGTGTTTAGAAAATAATAGTATTTATTGCTCCCATAAAAAGTCGCAGATTTTACATCACTATCGCTAAACTTTTTAGAAAGCACAACCATTTCAGGCTCTTCTAAAACAAGAAAAACATCGAAATCTCCAACAACTTCATTGTGCCACTCAAAAAATCTCATTTACAATCACGCTCTTTATTCATCTATTTCAATCGCCCACGTTTCAAACAGTTCTTTGAGCTTTGCGTAACTGAAAGGGAAAGCATTACTACCGTGAAAAAGCTTTTGGTTGTTATTATAGAACCACAATTTTACTTCCCATTGTGTTCCATCTAAAACGTCTGCCCAATATCTGAGTTTCCACTCTCCCATATATAAGTCTTTAAGCTCTTTAATACACTCTTGTTTGGATATTGTTTTTCTTACTACCTCGCTATCGCTACTAAATCCAACATCGTAAGTAAACAGGGCATCGTCCGTTTCGTTAAATTTAATAATATATCTCTCGTGTCCCTCAAAGAAACCGCCAACGTTAAACTCAATTTGCATTAAATCGTCTAATCGTTCATTGAACAAATCCGATTTTTCTTCCGCTTTGCTTGGTTGATATTCAAAGCCTGCTGTTATCAAAGCCATAATAGCGTTCTGCAAATACTCTCTGTTCATTTGCAGTTGCAAATCGTGAGAAGGACACATAACCTCTTCAAAATCAGGTTTTTCAAGTATCTTTTTCAAACGTCCTATTTGGTTCTTAAAACCACGAATTGCCGTTCTTATTTCACCTTCAGATTTATCTTTTAATTCTTCATATACACTCAAAGGGCATATCATCATAATGCGTGTTCCTCCACTAATTACTCGTACATATTAGTTATCGTTTTAACGTGTTCCTTAATTCGCTCGATAATGCTGCTTGGCGCTACAACCTTTAAGCGTTCGCCAAAAGCACAACACCAACCAAAGAATATCGGACTAACCTTAACTTCGGCAGTAAATGTGTATTTATCTTCACCATAAGCCATTATTTTTAAGTCTTTACCAAACTTATCATATACCACGTCAATAAGTGTCTTATCAATAATAAACTGAACGTTTTCAGTTTCGCCATTATACATACCAAATACCGATTTTTTGTGTGTTTTCAAGTCGTGTAAAGTATGGTCGTCCGGCAAAGGTTTCACATCTTCTTCCGTCTTTTTAACTTTGTCCATACGGTCAATACGGTAATGCGTTACAGACAAATACTTATCATCATAACAAACAAGATAATAGTTATCATCAGAGAAGATGGTTGCAAACGGATTAACGGTATAAACCTTTCCGTCTTTACGGTAAACTTTCTTGTGGTTTGTATCGTAATCGAAATATGTAAACTGAACCTTTTTTTTGCAGTTTATTGCAAGAGCAATTTCGTTGACCGAATAGTAAATAGCTTCATTCGTGTTCTTGGTCGTGTTGAAAGCAACTATGTTTTGTTTTATAACTTCGCTTCTACGACTTCCTGCTAAATCAGCAATCTTATCAACAAACTCTGCCGTCTTTTTTTCGGTAATAAAGCTTGCCGCTTGAACAGCATCAAGAAGAATACGAAGCTCAGGCAAGTCAAAACTTCTATCAACAACGTAATACTCATTCTTTTGCGATTTATTGCAGAGAACTTCATAGCCACAGTCATTCAAGAGTTTTATATCTGCATAAATGGTTCTCCTATCACAATGAATACCCATTTCATCAAGTTTCTTCATTAAAACGCTTGTAGGCATAGGATTATCTTCGTCAGTTTCTTGACGTAAAATCTCCCAAATCTTCATAAGTTTTATTCTTGTTGCGTATTTAGCATCAAACATAAAATCACTCCATTCTAATAGAATTTATTCTATTATATCATATTTGAAAGAAAAAATAAAGGGTAAACTGTACAAATATCACGACACGTCTTGCTCAAAACAACAAAAAAAGAGAAGTTTTACCAACTTCTCCTTAATTTTTATTTTAGTTTTGTCCGAACTTGCTCAAATCAATCCCTTGAGCTTTCAATAAATCGCCCAAAGTTGTAGTGCTTTCCCCCGTAGAATAATAAGTTTGTCCTTTTCCTTTTTTTCTGCGTTCTTTTCTTTCGCTGTACAACTTCTCGTTAATGTAATCAACTTTATTCAAATCGTCCAACGTAAGATTCAGAACTTTAAGAGCTTCTTCCAACGATAAAACTTGTATAGACTTGTTTTCGGTTTCTTCTGCTTGCTTTACACTCGCAAAGCGAATTTCCTCTTCCTCACCGTCTTGATACTCAATAAAAATATCACAAACGCTTGCTTTGCCCGTATAGGTTGCCCCCAACGAATACAAGCGCTCTATTATGGCAAGAAACTCATTGAACCTTTTCTTTTGAAAGTGAGAACTAATACAAACACTTTTACCAAAGAATAGTTCATCTTGTTTTTCTTCGGATAATTGAAGTCTATGAATAAAGTTTTTCATAAACTCATTCTGAGCTTTCAGGTTGCCACCATTTATCTTCTCAATAAGCGAAAGATTATGTTCCTTCGCCCGTTCTGCTCGATAATCGTTATTTCGTTTTTTTAGCATTTTAAGCGTTTCGGGAAGAGTTAATTTCTCTCGTTCACCTATAATTTGCAACGCTCTGACTACTGCCCACGAATCATCATCACTCTTGTGAAGAGTAATATCAGGTATTTGAAGTTCTGCAACAAATCCCTCTACGGACGTGCGATTCTTTGCTTTCGTATAACCCTGATATAACTTTTGAAAATCGTAATATGTAAAACTGATAGGTTCTTTCCCATAAAGTTCATACGCAGTCGCTAAAAAGCCTGCGTCGTTAGAAAGAGAGAAACCAATAATTTGACAGTCAGGTGTTGTTAAAATGCTTTTTATTCTATCGTAATAAAAGTCGAATTTAGGGCTATTGTAGTAAACTTCTTCGGGAAAAGCCAACGAAATATCGCTTTCTTTATCCCTGCCCGTGAGCTTAAATTTATATCCGGGATTTATGGTTATACAATCCCTTTCCAAGACATTGAGTTGCTCATCAATAAGCACATAACCAAACTCGCAAATATGCTTACCGTCGCAACACTCAATATCAAACACTAAATACTTCATTTGTTATAATTTCTCCTGCGAATCAAACAGCATCGCCATTGATGACAATTTTATCAGCTAAACTAACTTCCATTGTTTTTGTTTCTGAACTGTTGAACCACGTATCAATACAGTCTTTGTATCTTTCCGTTAAGCAAATAATCCTTTGATTTTTTGAGCCAAGCAATCTTCTTTGAGTTTCTTTTTCTGCTTGTTTATAAGCGCCATCTAACACTACGTCACAACCAACAAAACAGTCTTTTACATCTTCGTAATTGTGTCCGGTGAAAGAAATTACACCTAAGCCAAGCTCTTTAATTTTGCTTGTTAAAACGGGAAGATTTTGTTGTAAAGAAGGTTCTCCCCCTGAAAATGTAACACCCTCTATCCCAAACTCTTTTTGAGCTTCTTTTATAATATTTACAAGCTCATCAATTGAGAATAGCATTTTCGGAATAAGGGCTTGATAATCGGGATTGCAACACCCTTTGCAGTGGATGTTGCAACCCTGAAACCATATACAGAGCCTTTTGAAAGGTCCTTCTACTTCAGTACATTTATTGATACTTGCGACATTAAATTTAATCATTTTCAAAACTGAAATCGAGTCCGTCTTTCGTCGTCTTTACAAGGATTTTCGCTCCCTTAAACGATGCCAAATCTTGTTTGTTTTCAAACATAAACATAGCAAGTTCGTCCAAGAGTTTATCGTTAATTGCGTTCAAAATATCACGACCACCCTTGCTACTATCAGCACCGCCGAGAATATAATTGATAAATTTGAGTTCATCTTCAAATTCAAGGTCAATCCTATACTTTTCAGAGATTGCTTTTTGCACAGGACGAAGTTTAGATTTTGCAATCTTAATACTAAATTCCTTGTCCTTGATAAAGTTGAACGGAACGATGTTGCTGTAACCGATACGTCCAAGAATTTCAGGACGTTTGATTTCATTGTCAAAGTAGTTCTTAACGGTCTTAATGAACTCTTCTGCAATATCTTCATTAGTTCCGCTTGAAGATACCTCAGACGCACCGAGATTTGACGTAAAGATAATTACGCTTTCACTAAAATAAACGGTTTCGCCCTTGCTATCGGTCAATCTACCATCTTCAAGAATTTGTAAGAATATATCCAAGATACGGGGATTAGGTTTAGCCGCCTTTTCAATTTCGTCAAAGAGAATAATACTGAAAGGCTTTTCTCTTACCGCATTAGTAAGCTGTCCACCTTCTTCGTATCCAACATATCCGGGGGGCGCACCAATAAGCTTTTGGTCGCTATTTTCTTGTGCATATTCCGACATATCGAAACGGATACAAGCTTGCTCGTCGCCGAACAAGAATTTTGCAAGAGCTTTGGAAAGTTCCGTTTTACCTACGCCCGTAGGTCCAACGAAGAACAATACACCTTTCGGAGCAGAGCGAGAAGAAGATTTGTGTATGCCCGTAAGTCCCATATAGGCTTTTACGACAACCTTTTCAATCTTTTCAATAGCTTCTTCTTGTCCGACAACACGTTCAGACAAAATCTTTTTAATATCTTTTACTGCTTTATAATCAAGTTTTTCCCAAGGATTATCCTTTTCACCATACTTGAAGAGCAAATAGAGTTGTTCAAAAGGCATTTTACCTTCTTTGCGAGAAAGTCGAGCCATCTGCACAATTTCACGGTTAGTAAAATCGTCGAGCATATCAACGTATTCGTTCTTCTTATCACAAGTCAAAAGTGTTTCGCCCGGCTTTAATTTTACTTCAAAGCCACTTTCTACTTTTTCAAGCATTTTTTCTCTTTCTTCACGGTCAGGCTTTGAAAGCGTTAAGCAAGAAACTTCGGGGTTCGCTTGATAGAAAGAAATAGGGAACATTGCGAGTTTGCTTGTAATTAAAATAATTGTGCTTTCATTGACTTCTGCATTGAGATATTCAACCTTTTTGTCTTTGATTGCTTTTCCAAGAAGAGTAAGAAGCTCTCTTTCATCAGGGGGAAGTTGTCCGCCCGTAGTAAACAAATAATCAGCCCAATTAAGAACGAAAGCAATTTTACGATTAGGCTTTTTAAGGTTTTTGAATATGATATTAAAAATTTCAGACGGTTCTTTGAAAAGTCCACTACCCGTTTTATCTTCTTCGGTTGAAGTCGTTTCTTCTTCATCATCAAAAGAGTAGGCATCGCCCTCTACTTCGACTTCATCTATAACTGAAAGACGAGAAACATCTCCATCAACACCGTCAATTTTATCCCAATACAAAACATCATCGTATTCCATTCCTTTGAGCATATCCATAAGATACTGCTTTAAGTCAACGATTTGCTTTTTCTCATTGAGATATACGTCACCAACGTTACCATCAACAATAACGCACTTTTTAATACCTATTTCTCTTTTTAATCTACTAAAAGTCGTATTTAATGCCATAGTTCTTACCTCCGATTCTTATTTGTATTAAACGTTTGATATTTCATAGTAGAAATCTTATCAGGATTACTCCATACCTCTTGTGTTTTGGTTACGTGAATCCCATAAACTTCTTCCAAGTCTTTCATAAAAGGCTCTATGTCCTTTTGGCAAGCTTGTCCTTCATATCCTCTGAAATCATAGATAAATCGACCATCAAGGAATACTCTAAACTCTGCTTTTTCCCCACTTGCTTTCAATGCAACCATAACAACTTCATTGCTCTCACGATTGATTTTGATATTCTTTTTATCAACAATAAAGCCACGCTGTTTAATTGCATCCATTATAATTTTCAAGGACTTTTGACGCACTTTTTCTCCGACTATTTCGGTAGTTGCGCTTTCACGCATTTCGGAAATAGACTTACCACCATCAACAACCTTTTCAATTACAGTCTTTTCAACACGAGCAGATTCAAGTTCTGCACGAATTTTAGCTCGTTCTTCTTCGACTCTTGATTCATAGGTTTTGCCCATCAATTCCTTGCCGGCACTAATCAGAGCTTCACCCGATAGAGAATTGTCCTTGATATACGCCAAGTAAACGAATTGACGTAAAGCGACGTCAGGAATAGAGTCTAACAAACTTTGAATTTGTCCACTTATCGTCACAACTCCGTTACTTCTTTCCAACAACTTGCGGTAATCGTCCTGCAACTTATCACCAAGAAGAGTTCTTAATGTTTCATCAAATGCAATTATCTTTTCGGAAGCCAAAACATTGACCGTGTTTTGTAATTCCCTTGCAGCATTTATCGCTTCATCACGTTTTTGATATAAAACGTCGTGGTTATTAGTTCGGATAACCCCCTTGACCGCATCGCTATCTGCTTTATCTCTAACGTTTTTTATCTTTTTAAGCAATTCGTCACGTTCTTTTTCAATTTGCTTTTTAAGTCGTTCCGTTTCATCATTCAAAAGTTGTGTTGACGTGCTTTCAAGCTTTGCAATCATTTCGTCAAGTTCTTTCAAACGTGCTTCTGCAATATCGCAAATGCTATTGCATTGTATTGCTATTTGCTGATAATCAATTATTACTTGTTGACTCATTCCTCTACCTCCTTTAACGAGAATACATCTTCACACCACGATTCAATCGTTGCCTTATCAAAAGGAATTTGAGTTCTTTCGGGGTGTTGGAAACCATTTCGGCACATACGCAACTTATGAAGATTAGATGCTTGCTTACCGTCTATCATTCTTTGACTACGAGCTTCTTCAATCAAATCGTGAGCAGATGCCTCATCTCCCATCGAAAGAAGCTCTCGCAAATCGTATTGAAGTTTGACAACCAAATCGCATATCGCTTCTTTGTATTTGCCGTGTGCGAGATAGTCGTTTATGTACTTCTTAGTTATTCTATCAGGGTGAGAAGAAGCTGTTCTTTCAATGGATAGAATATCGTGTATAGGCTCATATATGTCCATAAATTGCTTCACTTGGGCATATTCTTTTGCCGCATACTGCTTGTATTTTTCAATACCTTTATAAGATGTTTGTAAGGTGCTGTATGCGTTGAAGAACTCATCAATGTTGTAATCGTCTTTCAACGTATATGCTGATACACTCTCAATTCCGAGCATATCGTTAAGTTTCCACAAGTTTATTTTAACGTTTTGGAATTTTGAAGCCAAGCTTGTTTCCGAAAGAATATTTTGCCCGATAACAACGCTTTGCATATATTTCTCAATAACATTAACAACACCAAGAATAACGTTTGTTTCAAACCCTGCGGTTTCAAGAGCTTGATAAACCAAATCGCTATCTTCGTCTTTTGTTATATGCTTCGTGAAATTAGTAATATAATCTATTTCCGTCATTCCAAGAGCTTCTTTTATCGGAGAAAGAACGGTTGTTTTATAAATCATATTATCAAGTCTTATTTCTTCAACACTTGCTTCAAACAAATCTTTTGCAAATGTTTCAAAATAAGATTTCCATTCAGCGTTCTTATTGAAGATGGCATTCATCTTCATAAGCAATTCAATTTTATCGTCAACCGTTTTAAGTGCCGACAATTTCGCTTCTACGTATTCGCCAAACAAGTCGGCATCTTTCAAACCGTCAACAACAAATAATACGGTTCGTCCACTTTCGGCATCAAACGGTTTATTCTTTACTACTTCAAAAATAGCTTTTACCAATTCGGAATATTGTTCTGCGGAAGCAATACTTTCTACAAGCAACTGCATTTCAAACGTATCGCCAAACTTTTCGCAAGGCATAGATACGTTCAAGGCATTATAGTAATGAATGGCGCTGTTATCCACAAGAGCAAACTCTGCGTTTTCGTCAATCCAATCCAAGAAAATTCCGCTTGTTTTATCATCAATCTTGATAACATTATCGCTTCTATCAATTCCTAATCTTCCCTTGTTAAGAAATACTTTACAAGGTCTTGTAGCCTGCTTTTGAACGTCGCTTGGTAAGTGAACGTTGACCGCCTTATCAAGTTTCGTAATTGATACAGTAGGAACTGAAACAATTTCTTTGAGAGCATTAACGAACTTGTAGTTATTTTTCATTAACAAGCCTTCAGTCATAAGAGCAGAAGAATAATACTTGTAGAAAAAAGCCGTTTCATCAGACGTACCAAAAGAGAACTCAACACCCGACGGACGAATAACGATTGTCATTCCATCTTCTTTACGAACGTGAAGCTTTTTTGGTTCTTCGGTTTCATACGAAACCATTCTTTCCTCAGCTTTTAAGCCGATTTTTGTTGTGTTCGCATTGATATAATCTTCCAAGCCTGAAATATCTATATCAACCTTGTCAAGAAATTCTTCTCCAAGATAACAAGCAGCTAACGGCATATATGCAACTTTGCTTTCTACGTCGAACTTTCTTGTTACCGGGCTGAAATAAATATCTTTGGTTTTTGTTTTTTCTGCCCCCGTTGGAATAGCTCCTTCGGTAAACATCTTTCTTCCTTTGGTAGTCAAAGATATATCTTTTACCATTATCTCACTAAAATAATTGGGATTAAGGAAATGCGTTGCGGGATAAACCGACTGCAAAATCTCCGTTCCAATCAGATTAGCAATTTCTTTACCAAATATGTAGTGCAACTCTTTGGGAATACCGAACTTCAGCAAGACTTCGCCCATTTTTTCGCTTGACGTTGCTGTTTTTTG
>JAEIGA010020025.1_pt1 | contig 10195 bp, 9 predicted proteins | sample 9270691 | NCBI WGS metagenome assembly JAEIGA01 (sample SAMN17057246, study PRJNA624740) | gut metagenome | biome: biome; isolation source: fecal sample | host: Bos grunniens | place: China: Xizang | collected 2019
CAAAATAACAACGAAATAATAAAAAAGGACGGGCAATCCCGTCAAAGCAACTAGTTTCCCTTAAAATCAGAAACACGCCAAGTGATCGATGGGGTAGGGAATGGATAAATAGTGCTTCACAACGGTGACAGTCACGCGGGTATTATCCCGAATGCCCAGCGCAGTGGGAACAGATTGCGCTTCGGCGAAGATACCCTTTCCCAACATCCATTCGAAGTTTCCCGACTTCGAAAAAAGGGCGTAGGTACTCATGTTCGTTCGCTCCTCTATTTAACGATTATATTTTAACACACAAACACGCAAAAGTCAAAAGATTACGGGGGGAAAAGTAGGCATTTTCGCAAAACTTACGATTTTTTTTCACTTCTTTCAAATTTTATTCAAAATAATTCTAAAATTCCCTTGAAATAATCACAAATTTGTAGTAAAATAGTACAGTAGTGTAAAACTAGCTAAGCAAGGTCTTGCTTAATTTTACGCAAAAAAGTAACCATTTGGAGTTTTTAATATGGCGCAACAAAAAAAGGGATTTGTCGCTCGCATGCTTGAAGGTAAAGAGCGCAGTGAAGACTATGCGAGAAGCACGCTTCCCACGAATCGTTTTCAACTTTTTTGGGATATCTTTAAGGGTAGTTTCGGTAAGATTGTTAAGTGTAATCTCTTAATTCTTCTTTTCTTCGTTCCTATGATTCTCGTTCTCTTTCTCGGAGGACTTTATAGAAATATCGATTTGTATCCGTTCGGTTCAAACTTAACCGTTGGTTATCCTGCAACGCCGGATATTAATGGGCTTTCGGAACTGCTTACATTTCAATCGGATAGCATTATCTTTTTTGGCGTCGTAATCTCTTCGTTTATTGCAGCAGTAGGGCTTGCAGGCGGAATGTACGTCATTCGAAACATGGTTTGGACGGAAGGTATTTTCGTCACCAACGACTTTTGGCGCGGTGTAAAGCTCAACTACAAAAACGCTTTGCAAACGGCTTTATTCTTTACGATAATTTTATTTATTTGTAAGATGGTTATCAACTCGGCAAGCTTATCGTTGGTAACGGCTTCGCTTCCGAAATGGCAAGAAGTTTGGATGAAAATATCCATCGCGGTAAGCTACGTGATTATAGTTTTTGCCGCAATGATTTCTTTTTGGATGATTGCCCTTGGCGTAAACTACGTTCAAAGCTTCTTTATGATGCTTAAAAACGCGGTGTTGATTACGTTCGGTTCTCTTCCGCAAACGGTTTTCTTCGCGGCGATTGCAATCGTACCATTTTTATTACTTTTAATTAAATCGGCTTTTATCACGACTTGGGCATACGTAGTATTTATACTGTTTGCGTTTGCTTGGGCGCTTCTCGTTTGGCTTGATTTCGCGCAATGGTTGTTCGATAAATTCATCAACCCGAAAATTGAAGGCGCGAAAGTTAATCGTGGTATTTACGGCAAAGAAGGGGCGGATGAAGCTACCGAAAGCCAAGCGCAGCTCGAATACAAGCGCGTATTGCTCTCGCAAGGTAAATCTCAGCTCGTTGCAAGACCTATTAAGCCGATTGACGACTCTTTGCAGGTTTACGAATTGCCTCAGGCCTTCACTCGTGAAGACTTAAAGCGTCTTCGTGAAAGCAAGAAAAATATTGCTGAAGATACGCAAGCTTACGCGGAAGAGCACAAAAACGATCTTCGTTACGTCGAATACAATAAGCAGTTCGATGAACGCGAAAAAGCGTTGCAAGAAGACGTAGCAAAGAATGATAAAAAGAAAAAACGTAAGCCTCCAAAAATGCTCGGAGAATAAGAGAAACAAAAGGAGTTCTTATGAAGAATAATTCGGCGTACTCTACGCTTGCCGATTGGTTCGAATATCTCAACGACGACTGCGACTATGAAAATTGGTCGCAGTATTTACTTACGTCCATTAGCGGATATTTTGGCGATGGCAAGACGGCGATTACAGGCTTAGACGTCGGTTGTGGCAGCGGATATTTCACGAGATCGTTCACGAAGTTCGGCTACGCTATGACGGGGGTGGACGTATCGGTGGAAATGCTTGATAAAGCGCGTTCGCTCGGTTTGCAAGCCGGGTTGAATTGCGAATATCTTCTCGGCGATATCACCAAGTTCAAAACCCCGAAAAAATATCATTTCGTTACGGCAATTAACGATTGTTTCAACTACGTCCCTAAAAACAAATTATTGACGGCATTCAAGCGCGTGCGCGATTGTTTGACGAAAGACGGGTTGTTCCTTTTCGATATCAGCTCGGAAGGGAAATTTTTAAAGAAAATTGCAAATACTGTGAGTGTCGACGACCGTGACGAAGTCACCTATTTAAGTTTTAATAGCGTAAAAGGGGACGAAGTGACGATGGAAGTTAGCTTATTCGTCAAGAATAAAAACGCTCTTTACGATCGGTTTGACGAACGGCACGTGCAGTATATTTATCGAGAAGAAGAAATCCTTACCGCGCTTGAAAGCGCAGGGTTTACTCTTTTGAAGGTAGAAGGAATTTACGGCGAAGATAAAGGGCAAACGGACAGGCTTTGTTTCTTTGCAAAACGAAAATAAGGAGCAGGTATGAACGTATTAAGAACGCTTATTTACGACGGCGAAGTATCGCTTACGATTGCTGATACGACGGAACTGGTAAAAGAAGGCATCACCCGTCACGCGTTACAGGGCGAAACGGCGATTGCGTTTGGTAGAACGCTGTCTATGCTCACTTATATGAGCGCGTGCTTAAAGGAGCGCGCAGGAGAAATTTCACTCGCGTTTAGAACGGAAGGAAAGTTGTTGAATCTTTGCGCGTCGGGCAACGCAGACCTTGCAATTCGCGGCTATCTTGACTGGAACGATAATGCGACTACCCTTCTTGGCGAAGGCTCGCTTACGGTAGTGCGCGACGACGGATACAATCGTCCTTTCGTGGGCGCTTGCGCTATGACGGAGGGGGATCTCGACGAAAATTTTGAAGAATATTATAGAATCAGCGAACAACTCCCCACGAATATTGCAACGAAAGTGCTTTTGAATACGGACGGGGAAGTGGAGTTTTCAGGCGTAATCGTCTTACAACCCTTGCCCTTTGCGAGTGAAGAAACGCTAAAAAAACTCAAAACGCGCGAAGAACTTGCCATAGTATTAAACTCGGTGCAAACGCTCGGGATTTTACAAACGGCGCAAGCGGAGTTTTCCGCGATTGAAAATCAATGTATTTTACGACAAGCAAATTATCAATGCAATTGTTCGAGAGAATATCTCACGAGCGTACTCGTTTCCTTGGGGAAAGCGCAATATTCGCAAATCATCCAAGAAGAAGGGGAAGTGCGCGTGCATTGTCATTATTGTAATACCGACTACGTGTTCACGAAAGCGGACGAAGAAATTTTATTCCCCTAAACGTTATTGAACGCGGAAAAGAGAAGTTGGATGTATTAGTATTGAAAGGTTAGGGATCGGCAAGTGGGAAGAACACGCAAGATAGATTTTAGCGCAAAGCGTTTGAACGCTATGGCGGAAAAATTCTACAACGAGGGTAATTACGTATCCGCGTTGCGTTTTACTTTTCGTGAAATGGACGAAAACGGCGAATCGCCTACAGCCCTTAACCGACTTTGCGATATTTACGAAAATTTAGGCTTAAATTCCACGGCGATAAAATACCTTTTTAAACTTCTCGATATTTCCGACGAAGCCGATTATCCCGACGTTTACGAAGGGCTTGCGGTCAACTATCTGAATATGGGCAAAGAAGCGCCGTCGGCGTTTTATTACAACGCTTTGATTGACGCGGACGACGATATTTCTAATGAAATGAAACTGGAAATTGCCGAAGCGTTTGCGCAAAAGCCCAAATCACCTTTTAAAATTTCTTATCCGCCCCGTCTTGCCGAATATAACGAAGAGCTTGACCTTGCGGCGCGCGCATTAAAGCGTGGGGACTGTAAAACGGCAAGTAGGGAACTTGAAAAGGTAGAGAAAGGCTCAAAGCAGTACGAGTCCGCCCGAGAAATGCTTTCTTTATCCTACGTACTTTCGGGAAAGCTTGACGAAGCGAAAGAAGTCTGCGAAGAGATTTTGCAGGACAATCCCGACAGTATTCGCGCGTGGGCGACGTTGGCGGCGGCGTATCTTGAGTGCAAAGAATACGACAAGAGCAAAGAAATTGCCGTTAAATTAAGCCAACTTGAAACGGACAACGAAGAAGAATTGTACAAAATCGCAACGGTATGTTGTGAAAACGGTTTACACAAAGAAGCGTACGAACGCTTCGTAATCCTTGAACGAAAAGCGCCGTTTGACGGGAGATTGCTATATTTTAAAGGGGTTTCCGCCTATAAAAGCGGTTTGCTTGAAGAAGCGATTTCAGCTTTTTCCGATCTTTGTATCGTCTATCCTGAGGCGGCGGTGGTGGAATATTTCTTGCAAGAAATGCGAAAAGAACGCGATTTAAAAGCGCAGGGTGAATACCAAGCCGCGATTGATATCAACTATTTTTATCAAATTCCCCAAGTGGAACGGGATAAACGTTTAGAATTCTTAATGAGCGTAGAAAAAATACCCAAAGAAGATGCGGAATTGCTTGGCGCAATTGCGAACGCGAACGGCATTTTGCGGTGGTGTTTCGACGAACACGACGGTATGGATTACGATTTGCAATACGTTGCTTGTTTGGTGGCAAACCGTTCTCGTCAAGACGATTTTTTACGTGAAGTGCTTTTAGATAACGAAGTAATCGACGTTTTGAAGCTGGAAATTCTCAAGTTTTTCTACGAGCGCAACGAAGGCGGAACGCTTGGTATCGTCCTTTACGACGTTTATCGAAAGTTGGAATTGTTGCCTATTAAAATCGGAAGAAAACAACGCAAGAAAGTCATTTCTGCATACGCGCGCACGGCGTCGAAATTTGCGCTTGCGAACAAAGAATACGGCGAACTGTTACGCTCTTCCGCCGAAACGTTATATCGGGCACTCGAAACCTTTGATTGCTTGGATCACGCCGATAATATCGACGAATGCGCTTGCGCCATCTACCTGCTTTCCGACGTAAAGGAATGGGGTAAAAATATCGAGAAAATGGCGGCGGCGTTTGATGCGAATCTCGACAAAGTAAAGGTGCTTTTGACGACGGTTGCTTGCTATAGACAATCGGATCGCGATCTCGATTTGCTTTTTTAATAATTGCTTAAGAACGCTATTCAGCGTAAATAATATACGAAATATAAGGAAAACATATGGAACTTATAGATTTTGACGGATTATTTGATGAAAAACTCGCGCAATACATCGAGCAAAATAAGGATAAATACACCGAAAAACAATGGGAAGATATTATCCCTAGATTGTATAAAAAGTTCGGCGATACGCAAATTAAAAAGCTTGGTTGCTCGACCAAAGGCTATTACGAAAAAATGACGGAAACGGAGCTCGTAGAAACGCTTTACGCGCATCTTACAAAAGACGTGCCCGTGCCCGAATTTTTATGTACGGAAATTGAAAACAGGGATACCGTTCCCGCGCTTTTGGGTTTGCTTGAAAAGTCTGACGATTGCGTAGCGAACTACGTAGTCAATCTCGTCGGTGCGGATCGTAGAGCAAAAGATACGTATTTTTCCATTCTTACGCAAGAGAAATTTGATGAAGATCTTCGCTCGGATATAACGGATATTTTACGCTCGTACGCGGACGAAGTAAAAACGGAAACACTTGACTATTATAAGCAAGGCAAAGCAAGTTCTTATATGCTTGAAATATTGTCGCGCGTGAAAGAACGCGAAGACGAAATTTTTGAAACGCTTTTAAACGCCTTTCTTTCGGATGAGGACAACTTGCGCTTGAACGCAGGCTATCTTGCGTCCTACGGCGACGAACGCGCGCTTTCGTATTTGCTTACGAAAATAGAAGATAGATCTCTCGGATTCGTTGAATTTCAAGAACTCAAATACGCGATAGAATCGCTTGGCGGTAGCTACGACGAACCTCGTGATTTTTCATCGGACAAGGATTATATTGCCGTAGAGGCGAGCGGCGTGAATGCGTCTAATTCATTAAAAAGCTAACGCCATACAATAAAATATATAGAATATTCATAAGCGTAAATTTCCCCGCATATAGTAAACAGTAAGGTTTATTAGGCGGGGATTTTCTTTTCCCCAAGGAGGTCTTGATGGAAAATTATAGCGTTTACGAAGATATGGCGAACCGCACAGGCGGAGATATTTACATTGGAGTCGTCGGCCCCGTGCGTACGGGGAAATCGACTTTTATCAAACGGTTTATGGAACGGCTCGTTTTACCCGTTGCCGATCCTTCCCGTCGCAGTGTTATGACGGATGAATTGCCGCAGTCTTCCTACGGGAAAACGGTTATGACGACGGAGCCGAAATTCGTGCCGGCGCAAGCCGAAAGGATTAAAATCCGTGAAGGCGCGGAAGTGTCCGTTCGCTTGGTGGATTGCGTGGGATTTATCGTACGAGGCGCGAACGGATTTGAAGAAGACGGTCACCCTCGACTTGTCAATACGCCTTGGCAAAGCGAGCCTATGTCCTTTGAAAAGGCGGCGGAAGTGGGGACGGAAAAGGTGATTCAAGAACATTCCACGATAGGCGTTCTCGTGACTACGGACGGCAGTATCACCGACCTTTCAAGAGAAAATTATATTGAAGCGGAAGAGCGTTCCGTAGCTGAGCTAAAGCGAATAGGTAAACCTTTCGTAATGCTTTTAAACGCTAAGGATCCGATTGCTTGCGAAGATTTGCGCGCCGAACTTGAAGAGAAATACGCCGTACCCGTGTTAGCGGTAAACGTGGAAAATATGCAAGAAAACGATTTTCTTTCCGTTTTACAAACGATACTTTTCGAGTTTCCTTTAACGGAAGTGGAAATTCGTTTACCCAAGTGGTTGCAATCGTTGCCCGAAGAGCATAAAAGAGTGGACGCATTGTTGAGTATTTTAAAACGCGAAGCGCCCAAACTTTCTAAGATGAAAGATTGTTTCCTGCTCGAAGAACTTTTCGACGACGCCGACGATTTCCTTTCGCCTAAAGAAATTGCAATGGATTTAGGCAAGGGCAGGGCTGAAATTTTTATAGACGCAAAGGAAAGATTATTTTACGAAACCTTGAGCGACGAATGCGGAGAAAATCTTTCCGAAGCTTTCGAATTGTTTACCTACGTTCGTTCGCTTTCGCAGGCAAAACGCAGTTACGATAAAATAAAAGACGCGCTTGAAAGCGCGGAAAAGACCGGCTACGGCGTGGTAGAACCGCTTGAATCGGAGCTCAAACTCGACGAGCCCAAGCTCATTAAAAAGAGCGCAGGGTACGGGGTACGCTTTAAAGCAAACGCGCCCGGTTATCATATCGTAAAAGTCAACGTTACGGGCGAAGTTTCGCCTATTATCGGCACCAAACAACAAGGCGAAGAATTCGTGGGCGTTGCAGTGGATAACTACAATTCAGAAAGCGGAGAAGTATGGCAAACGAATATATTCGGCAAGTCGCTCAAAGAACTCGTCATGGACGAACTTTCGGGAAAAATGAACGCCACGTCCCCTGAAGTTAGAAGAAAAATGCGTCGCACGATTACTCGTATAGTCAACGAAGGAAAGGGTGGTGTTATTTGCATTTTGCTTTGAGATTTTTTTGCTTCGTAGTATAAAAGTTTAAGGAAGCGTGAATACTGATAGCGAACTTTTAAGGGGAGGTTTGTTATGCGCAAGAATAAGTCGAAAAAGACAAAAGTACCGGTAATAGACGAAAAGGGATACGCGGAGTATTTGGATTATCTCAAACGGGAAGACTATTCCCAAACGCGCCCTGAAAGTAAAGCGCAGGGGCAGGTTATAGAGACGGCTTTGCAAACGGACACGAAAAGAGTATAAAGACGAAAAGACGCCTACGGGGAAACGCTCGTAGGCGATTTTTTTTTCTAAAGCTCAAAAAAATAGCAAAAAAAAGGGATTTTTTTCATTTTTTTCGAGAAAAAAGAGATTTTTTTTTGTAAAATCCTTGACCGAAAGATTAAGATGTGCTATAATTAAAAAGACGAGAAATATTTTCTAAGGGAATTTTCTACCTTCCAAGGAGAATTTGATAGTTTTTCTTGCAAGGAATAGAAATGAACGAACGGAAACTATTAGCAAAAGTTGAAAAAATGAAATCATTTTAGAGGTGTAAAATGGCTGATAAAAAAATCAATGCTCTTCAAAACGATCAAGAAGTAAAAGCTCCCGTAACCGTAGCAGAATTCTACACGACGATTGACAATCTTTACAAGAAAGTTATCGGTGACGTATACACTCGTTTGCAGGCTCTCAAAACCGAGCTCAACAACGAATTGAAATACACGTCCGCGCAAATGAATGCGTTTTTTGAAGTTACGCAAAAAGATTCTGCGGATATCGTAGCGAAAAACCAAGTAGCGCTCGATCAAATTTCCAACGAATTGAGATACGGCTATCAACAAAATCAAATGATTCATGAAGATTTGGTTCATCTCATTTGCGACGACCTTATGGCTAAGATCGACGAAATGGGCGCAAAATTTGCGGCTCTTCTCGAAGAAGAAAACGCTTGTTGCGATTATAGCGACCTCGTTGATAGAGTGGCTGAAAAGGTAATAGAATCTCTTCCGTTCGTTGAAGAAATTGATTACAACCGTATCGAAGAAATCGTTGCTGAAAAAGCTCCCGTTGCAGAAGGTATCGATTACGAACGCTTAGCTGAAACGGTACTTGCAAAGATGCCTGAGCCTGAAACTATCGACTACGAAGCGTTGTCCGATATGATCGTGGCTAAGATGCCTAAACCCGCTGCACCTCAAATCAATTATGAAACGATTGCGGAAATGGTAGCTGCTAAACTTCTCGTAAACGCAGAAGAAAAAGACGCGACTGAATACGAAGTAGTCCTTGATGACGAAGGCGTTGATAAAGTTGCTGCAGGCGTGTTCGAAAAATTAGACGTAGACGCTATCGCCGAAAAGATTGTTACCAAGATGCCCGTTTGCGAAAGTGAAGAACTTGATTACGAACGCCTTGCAGATATGGTTGCTGATAGATTAGCAGTTAAGGTAGAAATTCTTACCGAACCTGTCGAAGAAACTTATGAAGAAACGACGGTTGAAGAACCTGTTCAAGAAGAAGTGGTTGAAACCGTTGAAGAAGTTGTTGAAGAACCTGCTCAAGAAGAAGTGGCTGCAACCGTTTACGAAAGCGAAAACGGCGATCTCGTTGACGCAGAAACCGGTTTAGTAATTCGCTTAAAGAGAAGCTTTTCCGCTAAATTAAAGCAAAGCGATGAATCGGTAAAAGAATTCTACGACCAAATTAAGAACGAACTTACTTCTTATAAGAAAGTAAAATCCACGGTTAGCTGGCACGGTGATAGATTCAACCTTGGTAGAGCAACCGTAGCGAAGATGAACATTTGCGGTAAGACGCTTTGCTTCTACGTTGCGCTTGATCCCGCTGATCCTGAATTGAAGGAAACGGTATATCACCAAAAGAACGTAGGCGATCAAAAAGCATATCAAATGACGCCTTTCAAAGTAAAGGTTAAGAGCGATATGGGCGCAAAGAGAGCAGTTCGCCTTGTAAACATTCTTGCTGAAAAGCTTGGCGCTGAAAAGAAAGCTGATTTCGTTCCTACCGATTACGTTGAAGAATTCGCTTACGAAACCACGCAAGAACTTTTGAACAAAGGATTAATTAAAGAAACGCAAGAAAAGAAAATCGACTTTGAGTTCTAATTGATTGAGTCGAACATACGAAAGAAAGAGAGCTGAAAATCGTAAACTTTTCGGCTCTCTATTTTATGGAAAAGGACAATAAGGAGAAATTAAAAATTAGGTGAAGGAAAAAAGAATAGGAAAAACTCCTAATAAGACAAAACTGAAACCGAACGAAAAAACGAGTGGAAAATCGCAGTCGATAAAATCGTCGAAGCAGACCGTAGAGGGAAAGACGAAGAAAAAGTCGGCTACGACTAAAAAAGCTACCCGTGAAAAAAAGGAAAAAGCAGTTCGTACGCTCCCCGAAGAAAAAACCAAGCGCGCTCGTTCGCGTTCAACAACGATGCCGATGGGGACAAGCTTTGATTTTACAAGCGAAGAAGTGGCGGTTTCGCGCTCGTATGCGCCTGCCAAAGCCGTAAACTCGCCTAAAAGATCTTTGAAAATGAAAAAGTCGGTTACGCCTAAG
>JAEIGA010020026.1_pt1 | contig 10195 bp, 6 predicted proteins | sample 9270691 | NCBI WGS metagenome assembly JAEIGA01 (sample SAMN17057246, study PRJNA624740) | gut metagenome | biome: biome; isolation source: fecal sample | host: Bos grunniens | place: China: Xizang | collected 2019
GTACCGTCATTATAGATGATGGTTACATGCTCGGCACGTTGTATGAGGCGGTAGAAGTAGTATGCGTATACTGCATTTTGCTTGCTGATGGTGTTCATGCCGAATGCCTCGCGCAGGTTGTAGGGAATGTATGAAGCTTCGTTCGCCGCCTTGGGGAGCTTACCCTCGTTGGCCGACAGGATGATGAGATTGCGGAAGTCGAGGTTGCGTGTCTCGAGCAAACCCATGACCTGAAGGCCGATGGCGGGCTCGCCATGGAATGGGATAGTGGTGGTCTTCAATATGCGCTGCAATAGACGTACAAGGGTGGATGTGCGAAGGATTAGTGTACCATCCATGATGAGCATGCGTAGGTGGTCCACTGCCTGATAGATACGGAACAAGGCTTCGCGGTTGAGTTGTGCGTAGGCTGAAGATAATGATTCGTCGGGATGTGATTGTGTGTCATCAAAGTCATTGGCAAAGAGACCGCGCAGACGTGCAATGAGCTCACTGACAGTGGCAAGAAGCGTGGCGTTGTCTTCAGTATGCGCAAACAGATAGCCTAGGGTGGGATGGGCGACAAGTTCGTCGACTGTCAAGTATAGTCGGTTTGAGCTTTGTAGATGGCTGGCAAGTTCCGATGCTTCAGGATGCAGGGCTAAGGTATAGGGGTGAGTCAGCAGCTGTGTCGTTTGTCCGAGGGTGTAGAGCCGTTTGCTCGAGTCGTAGCCCTTGGTGTGTAAGCCTAGGTAGCTGCTGATGTGGGAATAAATTGGGGTTTGCGTGAGCTTGAATCCCATAGTGACATTGACATTGCTGACGATGCCTGTGGGCAATGCGTGGAGCACAGGAAGGGCGATGTCTTCGTTGCAGAGGACGATGGCTGTGTCTTGTTCGCACTGCGGGATGTGGTGTTCGGTGAGCCATTGGCTCAGGTAACGTGCCTGGGCGTTGTCTGTCGGAGCACTGATGGCGGTGATGTCTGTCAGTCGCTGCAGATTGTTGTAGAGGGCGTTGTCCTCGAGTGCATTGCCATAGCGGACAACATTCTCACGCACGAAAAGTCCTGCCTCATGATTTGCGTTGTTGAAATAGTGCAGATCATAGTCCCAATAGAATAGCGCCCGTCCACTGTCGCGAAGGTGATCGAACAACGCTTGTTCAACACGGTTGAGTACATTGAAACCAACGATGATGTATCTCTCGTGGGTGAGCAAGGAGGAATCGAAGAAGTTAATGGCATGACGCTGCAACATGCCTTCATAGGCGCTGTCGTGCGCTAGTAGCGTGCGATGGAAATCCTGATAAACATTTCCCATCACTTGCCACAGAGCGGCAAAGCGCTCTTTCAATTCCGTTTTCTCGTCTGTGGAGTGGTAATTGGCGAAAAATCGGCTGAGGTATTCCTTTTGTTCGGGGCTGAGATGCTCGAATTGGCTCTCTACCTCTTTGGTGTCAGCGAGGTTGACGAAAAGGCTGTTGGCATCGACAAGGTTTTTATCGATGTCGTCGAAGTCTGTCAAGAGCAACTCTCCCCAATGGTAGAACTCATCGAGGGCCTCGGTGCTGTGGGTGTGTTGGCAAAAGATGCGATGCAACGTGCTGATGAGGCGTATGGGGTTCTCGGCCTTCAACGGTGTGAGGCTCTCGAACAGCTCGCTGATGGTCATGTAGGACGGTGCCCACAAGGGATGTCCTGCACACTCTGCAAGATAACGGTTCATCCACAGGCTGGCACGTTTGCCTGGAAAGATGATGGCGGTGCGGCTAAGGTTGTCGCCGTAGCGTCTGTAGAGATCTTGGGCTACAGCCTGTAGGAAGGAACGCATTACTCGTAGATGTTTTTATATAATGTGGTGTCGTTAATGAGCTCTACCTCCTTGATGGGAGTCTCCTTTGCAATCATCTCTCCCTCTATATAAAGACGAATAGGAGTATTCTTGCCATTGCTGTGTACGGTGACACTTTTGCGGAACACACCAGGGCGGCGGGTGGTGCCATCGTAGGTGACGGAGATCTTGCCTTTCTTTCCCGGCATGATGGGGTCGAACGTGTAGTCAGGAACGGTGCATCCGCACGAGGCTACAGCCTGATGGATGATGATGGGAGCCTTGCCGACGTTGGTGAATACAAAGTCAAAAGTTACTACGGCAGTGTCTTGTGAAAAAACTCCGAAGTCGTGACGAGTCTTCTCGAACTTTATTTCTCCCTTGTTCTTAAGTTCCATCTCATCTTGGGCAAAGCTTAGGGTTGCCATTATCAGCATGGTGGCTAATGTAATAAACTTCTTCATTTCGTTGTGTAATTATCAATTATCTGTTTCAGACCACAAACTTAAACAAAAAAACTCATTTTCGTGCGATGAATAGTAGGGAAAATCCTTTTTTAAGTATACTTTTGCAGAAAAAATGACCGACGATGAAATATATTGAAGTAAATTTTACGGTGACTCCGATGAATGAAACTGCGTGCGACATTGTGGCAGCGTTGACGGCGGAACTTGGTTTTGAGAGCTTTGTGGCTTCGGCTGATGGTACCTTGGGCTATGTGCCAGCACATCTGTTTGATGAGGGAGCCTTGGATGAGGCTTTAAAGGATTTTCCTATGTCCGATGTGGAAGTCGCATACACATACGGTGAGATGGAGGATAAGAACTGGAACGAGGAGTGGGAGAAAAACTTCTTTGAACCCATTGTTGTAGATAATCGATGTGTTATTCACAGTACATTCCACAAGGATTATCCTGAGGCACTCTATGACATTATCATTAATCCCCAAATGGCATTTGGCACGGGACATCATCAGACCACACGGCTTATCATCAGCTACTTGTTGGATATCAATCTAGAGGGAAAGTCTGTATTGGATATGGGGTGTGGCACATCAATCCTCGCTATATTGGCCTCAATGCGTGGAGCCAAAACACTTACAGCTATAGATATCGATGAGTGGTGTGTGAATAATTCGGTTGACAACTTTGCTCTTAATCAGATAGATAATATAAAGGTATTTCAGGGCGATGCTTCTTCTTTAACCTCAGAGGGGCCTTTCGATGTGATTATCGCTAACATCAATCGCAATATTTTGTTGGCCGACATGCAATATTACGTTGCTCGCATGAATCCTGGTGCTGAAATCTATTTCAGTGGTTTCTACGAGAGCGACCTCCCGATGATACAAGCCGAGGCCGAGCGACTCGGATTGCATTACCTCAGCCATCGTGTGGAGAAAGAGTGGACGGCCGCTCAGTTTGCTTTGTAGTTTTAACTTGATTCTCAAGTATAAATTAGACTGCAGCTCGAATAAATAAAATGAACTTATGTTGAATTTCAACCTCATTCAATCATATTAAAAGACTTTTTTATGATATTCTCTCGTTGAAATTTGTTTTTTCGCTCGCCTTGCACTAATTTTGCCCTGTTGAATCAATAATTACATAAGGTATGACTATGTTTACCAAAGAAGACGAATTGATGTTTGCTAAAAGAGGCGTAACCGAAGCACAAGTGATGGAACAGCTTGAATCTTTCAAGAAAGGATTCCCCTACTTGTCATTGGAAGGAGCTGCCTCAGTATCTAATGGAGTAGTGAAAGCTGACGAGAAAGCCTTGGAGGAGGCTTCGGCCCAGTGGAATGAATATCTGCAATCGAACCACCGCATCGTTAAGTTTGTGCCCGCTTCGGGTGCTGCTAGCCGTATGTTCAAGAACTTGTTTGAGTTCTTGACTGGTGGACACGATGAGCCTGTGACTGACTTTGAGCATGTGTTCTTTGACCACATTGAGTTCTTTGGATTCTATGCAGCACTGAACGAAAAGTGTGTCGAATTGTATGGTCAAGATATCAATACGCTGATGACAGAGAATCATCACCGCAAGGTGGTGGCTGCACTGCTCAATCCGGAAGGTCTCAACTTTGGCCAGTTGCCAAAGGGACTTCTTCTTTTCCACCTCTATGCAGATGAAACGGTACGCACACCACTCGAAGAGCATCTGGTGGAGGGTGCCCTCTATGCACAAGACGAGGAAAAGAACGTGCACGTACATTTCACCGTTTCGCCTGAGCATCGTGAACTGTTCAAGGCTCGTGTTGATGCAGTGTTGGCACGCTACGAGGAGGAGTTCGGTGTGAAGTATGATATCACCTTCTCTGAGCAGAAGGCCAGCACCGATACCATTGCAGCGGATAAGGACAACAATCCCTTCCGCGACACGGATGGTAGCCTCGTGTTCCGTCCCGGTGGTCATGGCGCTCTGATTGAGAATCTTAACGACCTGGATGCTGACGTTGTATTCATCAAGAACATTGATAATGTGGTACCTGACCGTCTTAAGGATGATACAGTAACTTATAAGAAACTGCTTGCTGGTGTGCTCGTTTCGCTCCAGGCACAAGCTTTCGCTTATCTGCGTCGTTTGGACGAGGGTGGATGCTCTGAGGAAGAGTTGCAGGAGATGGTTGAGTTCCTTGAACATAAGCTCTACTGCAAGCATCCTGCTATCGAAACACTCAAGGGTGATGTTCTCGTGGCTTACTTGAAGAAGAAGCTTAACCGCCCCATGCGTGTTTGCGGTATGGTGCAGAATGTGGGTGAACCCGGTGGAGGTCCGTTCCTCGCATATAATGCAGATGGCACCGTATCGTTGCAGATTCTCGAGAGCTCACAGATTGATATGGATAACCCTGTGAAGAAGGCTATGTTCCTCGAAGGTACCCACTTCAATCCCGTAGATCTCGTATGTGCTATCAAGAACTACAAGGGAGAGAAGTTCGACTTGCCAAATTTTGTGGACAAGTCTACAGGTTTCATCTCGTCAAAGTCAAAAGGTGGCCGTTCGCTTAAGGCTCTTGAATTGCCCGGTCTGTGGAATGGTGCCATGAGCGATTGGAACACTATCTTCGTAGAGGTGCCTTTGACCACCTTTAATCCGGTGAAGACGGTGAACGACCTTTTGCGTGACCAGCATCAGAAGTAAACACTCTTTCTGAAAGATATATATTGGCGGTGTGCTCCTCATAAAGTAGTACACCGCTATTATATTATACATATTCCAGTAGGTGGTGTCAAGGGTGGGTATAAAGGCTAGCTGGGCGACAAACAAAATGTGTCCAATAATGTTGTACTTAGGACAACTGTATCTATTTAGTAAAATTTTAACGCGGTAATTTGGATAGTTTGTCGGAATCATATATCTTCGCTTGTTATTAATATAAATCTAGAATTATGAACATACAAGTTGTTAGGAGCATCAGTGTATTGCTCATCGGATTATTGTTTTTGATATTGGGCGATAGTGCCCTTAGTATACTTGTAATGGCTGTTGGTGCTTTGCTGATGATTCCTGGCATGGTGTCACTGATTTCCTACGTCCGTCATATCGAGCAACGTCGTATGTTTCCGTTGGCTGCTTTTGGCAGTTTTGTATTAGGATTGTGGATGGTAATAGCACCCGCTTTCTTTGTTGGTTTCTTTATGTATGTGTTAGGTGGCGTATTGGTTGCACTGGGTATCTATCAGCTGGCAACTCTCTCTGTTTCGAGTCGATTGTTGCCGGTGTCATGGCCGTTGTATGTATTGCCTGTGTTTGTATTATTGTTAGGACTGTTTGTATTGTTTAATCCTTTCCAGGCTGCTGCACTGCCTTTTATTTTAATAGGTGTAGGTTGCATTATTAGTGCCATAAATGATTTTATTGCTGCCTTGCGCAGTATGAAGCAGCAAAAAGAGAATCGAAAGCTCACGGAGATAGAGGATGCTGAGATTGTTTGATGCATATTTATGTAATATTACAAAAAAGACGGTTAATTTTATCTTTAATCGTCTTTTTTGTATATCTTTGCGAAAACGTATGGAATAGTGTAGTTGGAAAACAAATAATAATAGAATCAATAACTTATAAACAAAGTCTTATGGTTAAGAAAATGTTTCGATTGTCCCTGTTAGGTACAATAGCTTTGTTGGCTTCGTGTGTCGATGATACGTACGATTTGGCCAATAAGGAGCTCGTTACCGATGTGAAGATTGAGGGTAACACGTTGGCGTTGCCGTTGGGAAGTATGCGAGCCATTATGCTCGACTCGCTTATCAATGTTGACGATTTGGAGTTTTTGAAAATTACAAATGGAGTGTATGGCATCAGCATGTCTGACTCGTTGCCTATTGAGGTGGACATACCCACCGTTAAACTTTCTGTTCCATCACAGAAGCATTCTTCAAAGATAGACTTTATAGAGGTGGATATTACGGAGGTGGATATCGAAGGAGTCAATGCGGAGCCTGCAGTATTTGCTGTTCCCAATGTATCGCTCGATGATTTGAATGAAAAGCTACCCAATCTGTCCTCAAGTGTATCGGCAAGTCTAGTGCCTGATGAGTTGAAAGCACTTTTTGAGACAATAAAGAGTGGAGTGTCTTTGCCTTTTACGCCTGAGTACGAATTCCGATCAATGGCTTTCCCTTTGTCTGATGTTGTGGCATGCCAGATGAATTATAAACTGCCGGAGCAGATCAGAAGTCTGTCGTCAATCAAGTTGGCTAGCCGTGATGAAGGAGTAAACTCGGCTTCAGGATCGCTCATTCAGTTCAATATAACACATCCTGGAGTGCTATCGGATGTAGCGAAATCAATATCATTCAGTGTGGAGTTTCCGGAGGCATTTAAATTGTCGTTGGATAAGAGCGCGCAGGATGCTAGCAAATACCGTTTGGTGAATGCCCATACTTTAGAGGTGGATGGATTGGTAGCAAAAGGAAACGCAACGTCTATACAGTTCTATATAGATGAATTACAAGGGTTGGAGCAGTTTGTTGACCTTGCAACAGGTGTCCTGAGCATGGATGAGGAAATCAAATATGCAGTGGAATACAAGTTGGATGGTAAAGTAAGACTGACGTCTGATACTAATCTTGATGATTTTAAGTTTAATGTGGACATGAATCTTCCTTTGGGATTCCGAGACATTGAGGGTGAGACGAATGATATTCGTGTTGATTTTAATCCTATCCACATGGATTTTCAAGCGCATTTTGATAACTTGCAGCATGTTGAACGAATAGATTCAATCATGTTTGATGCTCACAAGAGCGTATTGATTTTTGATACCGATATGACGGGGGGATTCAGTCCTTTCCTTTTGAAGAAAGGTCATGCTCTGAAACTGGGTTTCCCTGAGGAGCTGATTATTGATAATGCTCTTTCTGTGTATCCAACCAAGAATGATGCTCAGCCTAAGATTGTATATGATGCAAATGAACATGCCTTCTATATCTACGACCTAGAGGTGTTTGCACACTCTCATTGGGAGTTGGCACTTGATCGTATAGTGTTGAAGAAGCCTGTTGTGGATGGTGTCCTTGACATCGATGTGAATGCCATGGTCTCTGCCGTTGATGCACAGAAGAATGAAGTGGAATATCTGGATCTGGCAGGAGTAAAGTTGGAGTCTTTGAATTCTACGTTAGAGAACTTAAAACAGAAGCAGGCTACATTTGTGATGAAAAAATCGCATCTCTCGATTGAAGACGCTATCATTCATACAGAGAATGTCATTGCTCCATTGGATACCTATACTTCATTCGTGCTCAATGAAGAGATACCTCACGAAATAGGACGAATCGAATCTGTCGGATTTGTGGAGGATGTGCCTGTGTGCTTTGAAATGAAGATGGATGGATTGGAGAAACTGGATACGGAAGTTCACTTGGATTTACATATTGCCTTGCCTTCCTTCTTGAAGTTGAAGAGCACTAATCCGAACATTGTTGTAAAGGGGGATTCTCTGCTTGTGAAGGCTGACTATCAGCCCAATCAGAATAAACCATTGGCAATCGAACTCTTGTGTACGGGGCTTGACTTTATGGGCGATGAATTTGGTTATAATGGCCTAGAACCTAAGGATTCGACCAATGGAAAGAGCTATCTTTCTTATGAAGGAGAAATTGCTGTACTTGGAGATGCATATATCGACGATATGGATTTCCATTCCCATGTGTTGCAAGAGGTTAAGGACATCACGATAGATGTCAATATCTCTATCGACGATATCGAAGTGAAGAATTTTAGCGGTTTATATCGAGGAGAAATTGAAAGAATAGAAGAGTCTTTCAACTTGGATTTAGGGGATGAACTGGCATTCCTGAAGGATGAGAACAATCGTATTACTCTAGCTGAACCGCAGATTATGATAGCATTTGAAAATACTGTTTCAGTGCCTGTTGATATTAATCTGCAATTATCAGGAAAGGATGATAATGGTAATGTGATTGAAACGTCTGTAATCAGTCAAGTGCTCCATATTGAACCTGCAGGATTTGATGCCTTGACAGGTGTTATCACTCCTCGTACAACTAAATTATTTATTACAAGCGATACCAGTAGGGTTTCTATGCAGGGGTATCAGAACGTGGAGATTCAGAATTTGGCTCGTTTGCTCGAACGTATGCCTAGTTCGATAGATTTGGCCGTTCTTCCTGTTGTGGATAAGTCGGTAACTCATAGTATTGATCTCAGCAAAGACGTTAAATTTAATGGGGAATATTCAGTTGTGATTCCTTTCAAGTTTGATGATTTCCATATCTGCTATGCCGATACCATATCAAATCTTCAGCTCGATTTGGGCGAGACGTTGGAAATGTTTAGCAACATTTCTTTGGCGGTCAAGATGAACGTGAAGAATACATTGCCTGTGGGCGTGTCACTTTCTGTTAAGGCGCTTAATCAGCAGGATGTGGTGATTGATGATGTTTCTATAGACTCTTTGTGTATAGCTGCGGGTGATGGTAGTAGTATATTGGAGGCTACTCAATCGCAGCAGGTAAAGTTTGCTATCAAGAGTAAATCGGGTGACTTGTCAGCATTGGATAAGCTGGCAATTAAGCTCGAGGCAGCAGTTGACCATACCGAAAGTGGGGTGGCGCTAAAGCAGGAACAGGGTCTTCAACTCTCCGATATTGTGATAGAGGTTTCAGGAGATATTGAGACTAGCTTGACCGAGAAAAAATAACATGCTCTATTGCGAAGTATTAACACAAAATTAATCAGAATAAAATGAAACGAATGAAATATTTAGTTGTAGTAGTTCTGCTTGCTGCAGCTTCATTGAATGGTAAGGCGCAGACTGCAAAGTCGGCTTACTTTCTCGATGGCACTTTTCATAACTATATGCTCAATCCCGCCATGGATGCCGAGCGTGGATACTTTACTCTATTGACCGGCAATCTTTCGTTGGCAACAAACAGTAACGTCGGGCTATCGAACTTTATCTATCCATATGGCGAAGATAAACTAACGACATTTATGAGTGGTACGGTAGGTCAAGATGCATTTCTTGGCCGTCTGCCGCAATCAGTTCGTCTGTCTACAGATGTTGATATGACACTTCTTGGTGCCGGTTTCAGAATGTTTGGAGGATATACAAATGTCTCGTTGAGCCTTCATAGCTCTCTTTCTGCAAGTCTGCCTAAGGGATTGTTTGAGTTTGCCAAGAAGGGATTCCAGAAGCAAGCGTACGGTTTCTCTGACATCAATATGCGTACTATGGAATATGTAGCGCTTACTATTGGTCATTCGCGTGAGATTATTGATGGTCTGCGTGTGGGAGTCAATGCCAAGTATCTCTTAGGGTTGGCCTATGCAAATGTGCATGTAGACAAGTTGTATGTTGAGATGAACGAGAATTACTGGATGGTAGAGAGCCATGCGAAGGCTGAAGCAGCATTGGGACTCGAGGCACGTATGACTGCCGATGAAAATGGAATGGTGGATGACGTGGAGGTTCCTGCTATGGATGGTCTTTCATCAATTGCTCCTGCAGCTCATGGATTTGCCGTTGACTTAGGTGCTGTATATGATATGAGCGATTTTGTTGAAGGATTGTCTGTTTCGGCATCGTTACTAGATTTGGGTCTCATCAATTGGAACTATATGATGAAGGCTTCTACCCGTGATTCAAAGATGAGGTTTGACGGTTTTTCTGAACTCGATCCTAACGATAAGGAAAATGGTATTGATGCCGAGTTTGAGAAACTAGGTGAAGAAGCAGCCTCTATGCTTGATTTGTATGCAGATGACGTGATAAAGAAATCATCACCTCTGGGTGCTACGATGTATTTGGGCGCTGAATATAGTATGCCCTTCTATCGCCCTATGTCTGCAGCAATACTGTATGGTAAGCGTTTCGGTAAGTTCGGTGGATGGAACGATGTGAAAGGATA
>JAEIGA010020028.1_pt1 | contig 10195 bp, 9 predicted proteins | sample 9270691 | NCBI WGS metagenome assembly JAEIGA01 (sample SAMN17057246, study PRJNA624740) | gut metagenome | biome: biome; isolation source: fecal sample | host: Bos grunniens | place: China: Xizang | collected 2019
GCTTAACGTGCTGCGTATCATCAGTGAGCCTACAGCCGCTTTCTTGGCAAGCAACATTGAGGAGAGTGGCAAGTATATGGTTGTGGACTTTGGTGGTTCAACCACCGATGTCACCGTGCTTGACTACGACAAGAACACCAACATCATTGATGTCCGCTCATCCTTTGGCGACACTTGGCTTGGTGGTGCTGACTTGGACAACGCACTCACCGACTACATCGTCAGCGAGTTCTACAAGCAGAACAACGTTGACTTGAGCAAAGACCCGATGGCTATGCAGCGTATCAAGAAAGCTGCCGAGGATGCCAAGATTGCCCTTTCCAACAACTCGTCAACCGATGTCATTGAAGCGTACATCACGCAGGTTGACAACAAGCCGCTGAACTTGCAGCAGACCATCAGCAGGGCAAAGTTTGAGCAGTTGGCTGAACCGTTCATTGCCCGTGTGATTGATTGCGGCAAAAAGTCGTTGCAGAAGGCTGAAATTGACAGCGTTGACGGAATCATCCTTGTCGGTGGTTCGTGCCGCATCCCGAAGGTGCAGGAAGAACTCAAGCGCAATTTCAACGCTCCCCTCATCCAACGTGCGCACCTTGACTTGGCTGTTGCCGAGGGTGCAGCAAAGCAGGCTAACATCCTTGTCGGAAACGTGAGCGACAGCGACACCCTGCTCCTTGACGTTACCCCCATCTCGCTCGGTATCGTCACCAACGGTGAAATCAACACCACCATCATTGAAGCCAACACCACCATTCCCGTGCGCAAGACGCAGGTGTTCACCACGGCAGCGGACAATCAGCCCGCAGTGGAAATCGTGGTTGTGCAGGGTGAGCGTCCTATGGCAAAGGACAACAAGGTTATCGGTCGCTTTATCCTTGACGGCATCGCTCCCGCTCCCCGTGGCATCCCGCAGATTGAGGTGACGTTTGAGCAGGACGCTAACGCTATCCTCAACGTGACCGCAAAGGACAAGGCTACCAACAAGGAGCAGCATATCACCATCACCGAGGGCAACTCGCTGTCAAAGGAAGAGGTTGAGCGTATCAAGCGTGATGCCGAGGAACACAAGGCAGAGGACGACAAGAAGCGTGAGGAGTTGGAGAAAATCAACGCAGCCGAGGCTTACCTTTACGGTATGCGCAACTCCGTCAAGGACGACAATCTCGGCAGCAAGATGACCGATGACGAGAAGAAGCAGCTTAACGACCTGCTTGACGAACTTGACGAGGCGGTCAAGACCCGTGACCTCACCAAGATTGAACCCGCACAGAAAGCCGTTGAGGACGTGTTCGGACCAATCGCACAGCGCATCTACGCTGAAGGTCAGCCGCAGGCAGGTGGTGAGGGTCAGCCCAACCCCTTTGCGGGTACTGACAACCCCTTCGCCAATGCCGACTTTACGCAGGTCAACCCCGACAACGTTGCCGAGGTGAAAGCCGAGGACGTTACCGCTGACAGCGAGAAAAAGTAAGATTGTGACTGTTTCGGTGGCTGACCGACAACGTGTCAGCCACCATTACATTTCAGCAATACTATGAACTACTACGAATTATTAGGTGTAAACAGAAACGCAACAGAGGACGAAATCAAGAAGGCTTACAAGAACGCTGCCAAGAAATACCATCCCGACCGCCTTGCCAACAAGAGTGAGGAAGAAAGGAAAGCGGGTGAGGAAAAGTTCAAGCAGATTTCGGAAGCCTATGAGGTTCTGTCCGATGCCGCAAAGCGCAAGCACTATGACCGTTTCGGCAATATGGACGGTTTCGGTCAAGGTGGTGTAGGTAGCGGTGGTGGTTTCGGCAGCTTCTTCAACGGTGGTGATTTCAGTGACTTGGGCGATTTCGGTGATTTCTTCACATTCGGAAGGTCAAATCGCAGGTCACAGCAAGCACCGAAGCAGGGTTTATCTCTGAAAATCACCGTTGAGGTAACACTTGAAGACGTATTCAAAGGTGCTGAAAAGACCATCCGTTATCCCCGTCAAGTGCGTTGTAAGCACTGCAACGGTGTTGGTGGTGACGGGGAGCGTACCTGCACCCGCTGCTACGGTACGGGTACTTATACCGAGATGAAGCAGACGCAGTTCGGCTACTCGCAGTATTCGCAGCCGTGTCCATACTGCGGTGGAACGGGTAAGTTAATCAAGAACCCCTGCCACCACTGCAACGGAACGGGATTTGAAACCATTGAGGAGGAGTTCACGTTCACCATCCCTATGGGTGTTCAGAACGGATGGACTACGCAGTTCTTGGGAAAGGGCAACGAGGCAAAGTCACCGTCCGCAAGCAACGGCAACCTCATCGTACAAGTGGCTTACTCGTTTGACACCTCACGTTTCCAAGTTACGGGTGACGCTGTGTATGAGCGCATCGGCATACCGTACTATGACTTGATTTTGGGAACTACCATTGAGCGCACGCTACCTAACGGGAAGACCGTCACGGTGAAAATCCCCGAATACTCGCAAGAGGGTACGCAGGTTCGCCTGCGCAACGAGGGTTTCCGAAACAAGGACTACGTTTTTGTGTTAAGCAACATTATGCCGACCTATGTGAACAAGACAGAGCGCAAGCTGCTTGAGAAGGTGCGCAAGGAAAACGGCAAATGATGATTTTCATTTTTCATTTTTAATTTTTATGGAGGCAAGAAACAAATTCTACGCTGTCACGGTTGAAATCCTCACAGAGGACGACAACGGAAAGGTCAAGAAGAAAAAGGAAATCCACCTTGTGGATGCCGTTGACCTCACTGACGTACAGAGGAAAGTCACTGACGCTATGGCGAATGAGATGTACGAATGGAGCATCAAGAAAACTGTCGTGTCGGACATCTGCACCGTCTATGGTGACTGCGTTGGGGAGTAACCAAGACCAACATTTAAAAACGCTAACGAAGAATGAGCAGTCAAATTTGGCTGCTCATTGCTTTATACCGCAAATCATTAAATATTTCCCGAAAGTTTCCTATATATACAGTATAAGGATTTCCGAAATCGGCTCGGAAACCCGACAAAAATAACACAAACGAGAAATATGAGATTAAAGGAGTTAAACGAAACCATCAAGCTGCCCGACAATATGGATAACGATTGTGTCGGGTTATGCAACACCTTGAACCGACTGCCCGAATGTGAGACAAACGAGTCCTGCTGCGGACACGGTGAACGTCCGTATTGGATTTTCTTCACCTGCACGGACATACACACTTTAAGCAGGCTTGGTCGTGCCGTGGACAAAAGGTATTCTGACGGTAATTGGGAGATTGTCGTTGATTCGTGTGACGGTGACCCGATTGGTCGGTTTTGGCTGCGCACCAAATCAATATTGGCTGATGACGTTCTGAAAGAAAGCGTCAACGGATTGATTGAAAACATTCTGTATTGGTTCGGTGACGAGTTTGACGGATATTTCTCTTGACAAGGAACAGCAATGAAGAATTTTTTCGCCCTACCGCTGCTGTTCTGTTATTTGGGAGGCATCATAGGAACACTCGCTTATTGTGAAACCCACAAAAACTTGTGGGAAATCGTCATTTATTGGGTTCTTGTGGTGATTGCCACCGTTCTTTGGATTAGAACGGATTCAAAATTTGAACGGTAATTTGCTTATAATTTCCCACTGATTTTTATTTTTAAGTAAATATATGTTATGTAATGTATGAAAATAGGTGATGTTACTGAAATCATTGACGCTGTGTTAAGCGGAAACAATGACAGTAAGTATGACGTGAACAATGACGGTGAGGTCAACATCAACGATGTGACTTATGCGATTGACGCAGCACTTAACCAAGACCAAGACGAGCCTACCCCCGATGACGGTGTTTACACGGTTAACGGTGTGACGTTCCGTATGGTCAAGGTGCAGGGCGGTACGTTCACTATGGGTGCGGCTAACACCGAAATCGGTTCAAGTACACACGAAAAACCGCAGCACGAAGTTACCCTTGACGGTTTCAGTATCTGCGAAACGCAGGTGACGCAGGAACTGTGGAAGGCTGTGATGGGCGAGTGCCACAGTATCAACCACGGAGATAAAAAACCTATGGAGAATGTGTCGTGGAACGAATGTCAGACGTTCATTTCCAAGCTGAACGAACTTACGGGTAAGACATTCCGTCTGCCCACGGAAGCCGAATGGGAATTCGCTGCCCGTGGAGGAAATGAGAGCAATGGTTATAAGTTTGCAGGTGGCAACTCCGTCAAGAACGACAACATTGCTTGGTATATCAGCAACAGCAACGGAACAACCCACGATGTTGCTTCCAAGAACCCCAACGAGTTGGGTCTGTACGATATGAGCGGCAACGTGAACGAGTGGACGAATGATTGGTATGCGGCATACACGGCAAACCCACAAACAAACCCCGTTGGACCGACAAACGGCAGCTATAAGGTTTACCGTGGGGGAGACTACAAGCAGACTGCGGGAAACTGTCGTGTCGCATTCAGATATATGCGGGGGGTAAACGAGAAATTTGAATTTGTCGGTTTCCGATTGGCACTTTAATGGAAAGTCTTGAACTTTGGGTCGGATGTAACCGTGACGGTTCTATATCATTGCATACGGTGAAGCCCGAAAGGGACAACGGCATCGGGAAATGGATTTCAAAAAGACCGTTCTGCTGCCCACCGATACAAGAGAACTTTGAAAAAACTTTCAAGAACACGGACTTTACTTGGAAAAATGAAGCGGAGGTTCTTTTGGTGAGCGTCAACGGACAGTTTTGGGGTTAGCCTATTTGTGTCTGTGAGCCGCTCTGACGGCTTCAAATGTTAAAAATGATAAAGAGTACGTCTGAAAGAAAAAACGTCCGCAGGACGCAAATATACAAGTTTTTTATAAATGGACAACGTAAACATTACAGAAAAGTTTGAATACCATTTCTGTAACTATAGCGGAAAGAACACAAGGGAGATATTCAGCGAACTCAACAAGATGGGCAGTATGGGATGGGAACTCATCAACCTTCCCGAACTGACGGAAAGCGGTATCAACGCAAACCTGCCACTGTTCGTTTTCAAGAGGAACGTCATTGAGTGTGTCACCCAATTAAAATCCAAAAAGGAATGAGAAGGTTTTTATGTATTCTGTTGTGCGCTGTGGCTGTATTTGCCGCATCAGCGCAGAAGGTGTGGTTCAGTGCAACGTCCTACGCTTACAAGGCGGGTGACGGCTACGGGAATTGGACAGAGTGGACTGATTGGTTCGCCTGCAATGTTCCAATCTGCATTGACTACACCAACGACCAAATCTTCATCTACTCGGCAGAGCCGCAGGCTTACCAAGTGTATGGCGAGGGAGAAACGTACTACGACAACGGTGGCGGCACGCAGGTTGAGTTCCCCGTGTTCAACGCTGACGGTCTTTTCGGGACTGTACGGCTGCGGATAGAGAGTAACGGGAACGCACAGCTATACGTCACGTTCCGTGACGCTATGTGGGTTTATAACGTCAGCCGAAGATGACGGTCACAAAACGTAGTAACAACAAAGAAGGCTTAACCGTTTTGGTTGAGCCTTCTTCTGTTTTATTTCCAATAAGTATATCGTTGCCTATTTTTATGTATAGACAGAAAACGAAAAACGGAAAATGAAAAACATAACAAGCTACATTCTTGAAAACGAGGACAAATTCACTCTGACCGTTGAGTGGATGAGGGAACGTTTTGACTATTTCAACAAGACGTTGTTCAACGGTGAACTGCCGCACTGTGACCTATATGTCACGAAAAACGTGCGCATCTTACCCGTTCACGTCTTGGGAATGTTCACTTTCGGTGAGAAGATAGCGATAGCGAACACCAACGACCCCGACTATTTTCAGATTATGATTAATTCCGACAAGGGCTATATTCCCGTGACAGACATCACATACATTTATCCGCAGATACACCTAAACGCTCATTACTCGTTGCCCGAAAAATTCACAGAGATGGTTCTTATCCACGAAATGATACACCTTTGGGACAACCGAAACGGTCTTACACCCGCAAATGCCCACGGACGGGGTTTCACACATAAAGCGGAAATCGTTATGATGAAGGCAAAGCTGATGGGTAAGGAGTACAAGATAACCGCAACGTGTGACGTTGTCAAAGAGGAATATGAGGACAGTGTAATCAAGAACCTAAAGAACGCACCGAAGAAACAGCGTGAAACACGCATCAACAACACCGTTGCCGTGGTTGCCGAAACGAAACGTGGCAAGTTGATGATATTGGTCAACAGTAAAGACATTGAAACAATCGTACCCGCCTACAGACGCATTATGGGGACTTTCGGTCTGACCCGACTTTACACAATCAGCGGGCATACCGCAGACTTGTTCAGCAGGTTCAAGACAAAGTTCAAGACGGTGAAGAACGTGACAAGGAGTTTCAACAGCGTGTATGAGGTGAGAATGTTCCCCGAAATGCAGGATTGGATTGACGAGAACATAGGCGAAGCCGAATTCATTGTAGGTTCACACGACTACGGCATTGCCGAGGGCGGGTTGTGGAAAAACATAAAGAGTGCTTTCAATATGCTGCTTGTCAAGATAATCAGACCGATGACGAACCTTTCTCTAATCTCGGCAGAGGACGCATACGGTGTGATTGATTCAGTAAGACAGAACTAACAAAGGCAGGTTAAACCTGCCTTTGTCGTTAGAACGGAACTTCCGTATTTCCTTCCCCGAAGATGTTAAGCTGCTCTGCTTTCTTTTCTTCTTCCTCTGTGCTTTCTGTTATTGATTTCACGATTTCTGCCCTTGTGTTGGTCTGCTTGCGCAGGAAACGCTCGTTAGAACCGTCAAGTTCGGAGTATGACTGATAATCGTATTCCTTGTGGATGATATTCGGGATGTCGTCCTTGATGTCAGACAGACGTTTCTTTGAAGTGTGCGGCAGGTCTTTGCCGTCAATGTCATCCTCCTCAAAGTCTGACGAACTGCCATCATTCATATCGTCCATAAGTTCTTGGAAGAACGTCTTAATCTCGTCATTGCTGTACACGTTTTCCAACGAGTTCTTTCCCGTCCACAGCAGGGTGAACGGCATAATCTTGATTTTGCCGCCCTTCGGTGGATATTGCACAATCACGACTTTCCATAGGTCTTCCATCAGAGCGTACAGCTTTTTGAGGTAAGCGGTGTCGTCCACGACCACATCGGGAACGGAGTTGCCGTACTTGGCGGCAAAGTTCGCAAGCCACTGTTGGATTTCCTTTGACGTTGTGACGCTGTTGGCTGTTGCGAACTCCTGCGCTTCCTTGACAAATTTGTGTACGGGGAAATCAAGACGTTTCTTTCTTCTACTGTTCTCAATCTTCGCAAACCGCAGGATACGTTTCAGTTTTGACATATTAAGGCGACCGCTCTTAACGTCTATGCAGTAACCGTATATGCTGCGTATGGTATCGCAGTCGTAGTAGCGTGAGAAACCCAACACGATGGGAACTTGCTTTTCAAGGATTTCAATGTCCTCAACATACAAGTCGTTCTGCTCTCTGTCCTCTTTGTACTTGTCGTCCTTGAAAATATCATACGAACCCTTGAGGAGTTCCTTGTAAATGTCAAGGTTGTTCTCATTGATGTGGTTAAGGAATTCCATAATCTTTTGGGTCTGTTCGTTGTATTTCTTGACCCTGCAAGCCTTGATGTATGCTTCAATGTCGTCAACACGGTCACGGGGTATCTCCTGCGTGACGTTGACCCAATCAATCCGATAGCCGTAGTAGCGCATCTTGTCAATCAACACGGGCAGTTGTTTTCCCCATTCGGTGAAACGCTCCTCAAACAATTTCAGTTTGTATTCCGTCTCGTCAATGTAGTATTCACATTCCGTTTCATCATACTTGACGTACTTGTCAGACTTGATGATGTTGCTGATAATGGGGTTGTAGTAAGCCTCCTCACCGTTGCGTTTGATGTTGTCGTTACACGTTTCAACAAGGTCACGGGCATATACAATGCTGTCCTCGGCAAGCGAAAGGTTGAGCGGCTCAACATATTTGTAGTTGATTTCGTACCCGTCAGAGTTGCGTTTCGGCAGGTACATATGCACTATCAAGTCGTTGTTGCGAATTCGGTTGGCGAACTGTTCAACGTTCTGCGGAATCCACGTCTCGTCAAAGTATATTGAGAACGTGTACTTGTCGCAGATGTCAACACCCACGGAGAGGTAGTTGGAGCAGAACACGATGTCGTTTATGCCTATTGTCTTTTCCTCGTTGATTGCCGTCATTGACTCGTCACCGTATGAGGATTTCTTGTAATAGAACGTGTGCAGCTTCTTGTTGTAGCCCCTGCCGATGAGGAACTGCTGCACAAGACCTATCATTTGGTCATAATACCCCCTGCCCTTGTTCGTGGGAAAAAGGATTTTCTTGCCGTCAATGATGTCCTGCGTCATATCCTTGCACAGTTCCACCAACTGTTCGTACTTTGTCGGACACAGATGGACAGTGAACACCTTGTCCCGCCAATCCTCTTTCTTGACGGTGATATGCCGTATGCTCGGAAAGAACAGCATCTCACCCGTTGGAGTTCCCGTCATAAGGATGACCTTTGCGGTGCAGTTCGCCAAGCGTTGGATTGTCGGTGACATAACGTCTCGGTAGGAACTGATGAACAGCAGGTGGCTCTCGTCAATCACAATGTACTTGAAGTCGGCTTCATTGAGTTCCATAAGGTTCAGCTTTGAGAACTTGTCAACGGTCATAGACATACTGTGCGGACCCAAGAGTTCTTCAAATGTCGGTCGCTTGTTGCCGTAATAGTACAGCCAATCCTTCGTGATGTGCGATGTCTCAACCTTTGCCTTGATGGTTGACGTGAACGGAAGAACAAGCAGGGTCTTCTCTTTCAGAGCCTTAATCATCTCCGTCTTTCCGTAGCCTGCGCCCGCTTCAAGCAAGGTGAACTGTCCGAGGTTGCTGACGATTTCGTCCTTGATGTCTGAAAGGTATTGGTTGTGCTTTATTGTCAACTCAACACCGTTGGTGTCAGCAACCTCCCAAAAAGGGCGGTTGTCGTCCACCTTTCCCGTTGCGACAACCCTTGTTTCCTCATTCTGACGTTCTTCTTCCTCGTCCGAATACTTGATGTTGAAACCGTGGTATTTGTTGAGTTCGCTGATAGCCCACTTTGACACGGGCTTGCTGTGGATTGCTGCGGTATGACAGTCACCACGCAACTCCTTCACGGGTGTCTCGTCACAAATCCCAATCATTATGTCAAGACCCTTGTCCTCACCGAACAACGCTACCAACGTGTTCGCCAACTGCCAACGCTGTGCGTGCTTGTAGTGTTTCTTTCCCCGTGCCTTTTTGAGGTCACGCTCACCGACCTCAACGTCATCCTTGCTGATGTCGGTCTTTTCTGAAAACGACTCGTCAGAGAACCAACGCAGCTTGGCGAACACGGCATTAAGGTCGGGATGCCCGACAGTTTCAACGGCAGACACACCCTCTTTGTATGCTCGGTCAACGTCAATGGTGATGCTGACGTTCTGAAAGTTCGTTGACATCATAGCGTCACCGTCATAGGCTATGAACGAACCCTGCTGCGGTTTAGCCATAGCCATATCCATAAACGTCAGAACATCCTCTTTCGTCACTCCCAACTTGTCGGCTTCTGCCATAATTGACACATACACTGCGGAATACTTGTGACGGAAATTGACTTGAAACTCTATCTTTCTGTCGGTCATATTCGTTGCGCAGGGAACGACCTTCGTCCAAACGTGCAGACCCTTACCCGAAGATGACTTATACACACCCAAGAACCACGGTGTCTTGCACAGACGTTTGAAAATCACGGGTTTCATTCTGTCTGCCAAGTCAGCGTCCTTGATGTCAAGGTCAATGATTTGGAAACCGTTCCACATACCGAATGACGGCTCACCGATAGGACGGTTCGTTGAAGATGTCGGGAATATCACCTTGCGGGCTTTCTTGTCAACACCCTTGTATGAGGGATTTGTCATAAGGGCATAGATATAGTCCCATCCCCAAACAGAACCACGCTTTTCGGTAATCTTGTCAGTTACCAAACATTCAAGGGTGGTAAGTTGGTCATTGGTGAACGCACGCTTCTCCTCGTCAGTACACTTGGAATATTCCACAGAAGAATACTCGCAGGGCTTGTCGGGGAGTTTCTGATATTCAACGTGCGTTGCCGACAGTTGTGAAAAGTTGTCTATGATTTGGGCA
>JAEIGA010020029.1_pt1 | contig 10194 bp, 24 predicted proteins | sample 9270691 | NCBI WGS metagenome assembly JAEIGA01 (sample SAMN17057246, study PRJNA624740) | gut metagenome | biome: biome; isolation source: fecal sample | host: Bos grunniens | place: China: Xizang | collected 2019
AAATGGGAATATCCGTTCCTGAGGGCATGGAGAATAATCCTCAGGCACTTCTGCAGCACGTTCTGAGCAGTGGTAAGGTCCCGAACAACAGGCTCAGCATGGCACAGCAGATAATGCAGAGAATGTTTAGGCGATAAGCCTTTACATAAATATTACCGGCTATCCTTAAGGAGATAGTCGCTTACCGAGATAGCTTCTCGGAGAAAGGAGGCCTATATGGCACTCACAGAAAATGGAAACGGCGGAAACGGTCTTATCATGCCTGTACAGCCTATGTATGGCGGCGGTTTCGGCGGCGGCATGGGTGGCGGCTTCGGTTTCGGTGGAGACTGGGCATGGATCCTCTTGCTTCTGGTCCTCGGCGGAGGCTGGGGCGGCTTTGGTGGCTTCGGCGGCGGTGCAGGTGCAATGATGGGCGCTGGCATGATGGGAATGGACTTCCTGTATCCTTGGCTCAGCAACTCAGAGCACATCAGTGACGGATTCCGTGACGCACAGCTCAATGACAATGTAACATCCATAAGAGACGGAATCAGCAATCTCAGTACGCAGTTATGCGGCTGCTGTGGTGACATGCAGATGAGCCTTGCAAACGGCTTCAACGGCGTGAACTCATCTATCAACAACGCACAGAATGCTCTTGCACAGCAGCTCTACACTAACCAGCTTGCAGATCTCGAAAGGTCCTTCGCAGCTCAGACAGCTAATACAGCTGCTATCAACGCAGTTAACATGCAGCTCCAGAACTGCTGCTGTGAGAACAGAGCGGCAACAGCTGACCTCAAATACACGGTAGCAACTGAGAACTGCGCTGACAGATACGAAGCGGCACAGAACACAAGAGATATCATTGATAATGCTAATCGCAATAGTCAGGCTATTCTCGACAAGCTTTGTGCTATTGAGCTCGATACAGTTAAGAATCAGCTCGCACAGGCTCAGAGAGATAATGTCGGACTGCAGAATCAGCTTAACATGACAAATCTCGCGGCTTCACAGACAGCTCAGACTTCGGACATCATCAACGGCGTATATAATCGCCTTTCACAGTGTCCTGTCGGCAGCACTCCTGTTTACGGAAATCAGCCGATATTCACATGCCCGGTAAACAACAATAACAACAACGGCTGCGGCTGTGGTTGTGGATCCTTTTAAGGCGGTGTAGTATGGCAGCGGAATATCTTGCTAATGCGGAGCAGCTTGTAACGCTGAACTCTCCGATTAACTTCACTGCATCTATCCCTTGTCGCAGAGGTTTTATATACCATGAGGACGAAACAGGGATTTTTATTCTGCGTGGCATTACAGATCAGTGTTTTGCAACTTACCAGGTGACCTTCAACGGCAATATAGCACTTCCAGAAGATGCCGAGGACGTTGTTCCGATTGCAATAGCAATAACTGTGAACGGCGAACCTCGACCAACAAGCAGGGCGATATTCACACCTGCGGCCGTTGACGAGTTCGGCAATGTGACGAGCACGGCAATTATTAAGGTTCCTAAGGGCTGCTGCTTCTCGCTCTCAGTGGAAGCGGTTCCAGCTACTACGGATCCGACGGTAACACCTGCTCCGGTCATTAATGTTCAGAACGCTAACCTTGTAATCAACCGTATCGCCTGAAAGGAGGATAATGATGAATAAAGAACTTGATACATTATACGAGCTCTGCGAAACCATAAACATGGAGCTCGAAAACTGCAACGAGAAGATAAGACACGCTAACGGCAAGCTCACCGGCTCCGATGTGGAATATCTTGACGAGTTAACGCATACACTTAAGAGCATCAAAGCAGTAATTGCTATGATAGAAGCACAGGACAGCGGCTATTCAGGCCACTTCTGGGACGGCCGTTATTATTTTGACGGTGGTACATCTATGGAAGGTAGCTCGAACCGTAGTTCTTATGGCAATAATTCTTATGAGGGTTCAAACAGAAGCAGCTATGAGGGCGGTTCTTATGGCCGTGGTCGTGGTGCTAATCGTGACCGCATGGGAAGATACGCCGAACGCTACAGTAGAGCAGATGCCAACGAAGACTTCAAGCGTGAACTTGAAGAAGCTATGGCGAAGGCTCCCGATGAGCAGTCAAGAAAAAAGGTTGAACAGCTCATGCAGGAAATGAAATAATTATATTATAATAAGTAAGGGTATTATTGCAAAGGCAGTAATAGCGGCAGTAATACACGAAAACTTTTCAAAACTTTACAAAACTCACTGACACGGTGATAAAAAAATACCTCGTAGATAGTTGCCTATTCTACGAGGTATTTGCTATATTTGGCGCGGATTGAGAGATTTGAACTCTCGCGCCGGTTTCCCGACCTACTCCCTTAGCAGAGGTGCATATTTGAACGGAAAATAGACAAAAAGCACTCGAAAGGTAGTAATAGAGCAGTAATAGGATTTATATAAGTCTGTTGACCTCATCGAGCCTATCCTTGATAGACAGGTGCGTATATTCAAGTGTGGTGTCATAATCTTCATGGCCTGCCAGCTCCTGGAGCATAGCAGGCGATACTTTAAGGGCCGTTAAGTTAGTGATGTAAGTATGTCGGCAGCAGTACGGTGTCAGAGCTTCATTAATCATCAGCTCGGTGCGCTTCTCTTTCCAGTCAGTGTAAAAATCATCGGAGCAGGAATACCAGAGAAGCAGTTCACGCTTCGAGCAACTCAGAAGATACTCGATAACTGATATGAGCCTATCTGGTATTATGATTTTACGGTTCCTGCCTTTGGCGGTCTTGATGCCGCCTGTCATGTAATGCTCGCTCAGATGCACGTTCTCGGTGCGTATAGTAAGGAGCTCACCTGGGCGTATACCTGTATACATCATAGTTAATATGCCTGCTGTAACGCCACTGGGAGCGTTCTGGAAGTCCTTCCAAAGCTTTGCTTTATCCTCAGGACTGAATATCTGCCGTTCTGTTGTTTCCAGCTTTGGCAGTTTTATGTATTCGGTCCTGTTCTTATCAGTGTAATCGTCTCGAATGGCTATCTTGTACATGTGGGAAAGCAATGTCTTAATATCTCTCCGAGTGTAATATGAAGGAGCCACATTGTCAATCAGCTCCTGCAGCTCCGGAACGGAGAAGCTGTCAATGGTCCTATACTCCACATCGGACTTGATTTTTTTCCAGGCTATTCTGTAAGCAGTCTGCTTCGATGCGCTGAGACTGCTCAGATCGTTCTGGAACAGCTCCCACAGCTCAGAGAGTGTAATTACCTTCCTATCCTCTGAGCCGCTTCTGAGGCTTTCTATGAAGTAAATAGCCTCTTTTTTTGTTTTGAACCCTTTTTTGCGTTTATACTTGCGCTTTTTTTCTCCGTCTTGGATATAAAAACCTAAGGTTACCTCGGCAGCCCACGAACCGGAGGAAGTCTTAAACACGGTTCCTTGACCGTTTCCGCGCTTCTTAGTGCCTCGGGCAGATAGTACCTGTTTAGCTCCACAGATGTTACAGTAGTTACTGTTCTCTGGGATCTCGGTACCGCATTTAATGCAGTTCAAGCTGCTTCACCTCGTTATGGTCATAGTATCTGTATCATAATAATCCAGACAATCACCGTTTGTTTTATCGGTTACTGTAATCTGCATTTTTATGTCTATGTCGTTTACTCTTGTTATATTTTCATTTTGAAGATTATCGTTAAATATCGTCATACATCTAGAAAGAGATTGCAAAGACAGTATCGTAATGCTATAATGCTCATCTATTGATACACCATTTACTTTAAGATATGATAGACTAGCACTCAAAGTATTATCAGTTTTATTATCAATGGCTAAATTAATGCGCTGATAAGTAGATAAGCTTTTGAATCCGTTATAAGTGATGGTACAATTATCATCTTCGTATAAAACCTCACTTATTTCTGGCTCTGTTGCAGGTGAGATTTCTGCTTCTGTTGTGATCTCAGCTGTAGCAGCTGTTTTTACTGGCTGTTCCTGCTCAAAAGATGCATTATTTGAGCATGAAACCAGTGAAAATAATGCAAAAATTGCGATAATAATAGATTTTTTCATAACATATCCCCCTTTGATATCGTTAACGTGATAAACCGTAATATATGACTGCTCCCATTGCAATGGCTGTAACCAGTATGGCGAGGATCCAACCGATAGGCTGTTGTCGATTACAATAAGGGCAGATGCTTGCCTTTTTGTCTATGACCTGTTTGCAGTACTTGCATTTCTTAGTGAACTTCTTATCAGGATTATTCTGATATACATAGTTCTGAGCTACAGGCTTTTTATTACTTTTCAATGATATTCCCCCTTTATTCATAATAAAACTGTTAATTTTCATAAAATGGCGTTTTTTGGAAAAATTTAAGGTATAATAAAGATGAACAGGGAAGCGGAAAACTGTTCTTAAAGCCGCCAACATTCACTACATATCATATTATATCCTACCACAGTCTCACTACTGGCGGCTTATTTTATTTAAATAAGGGTGATAATATGAGTAAAGAGGAGCTTATCGAAGAAATAATCCAAAAATGGGTTGAACTTGGAATTATCGTTTTGAAATGAGATAATCGATATAATCAACAACCTTGGCAGCTTCGTCAACTGTCAGTGAAGACATCTTTTTGAGATCTTCAAAACTAAAATTATTCAACATATCAGCTAAAGCGCTTTTGTCAAATGTGGCAGGAGCGCTTTTTTCATTATTCTCGCCGAGTAAGTCCAGAGGACTTACATCAAGAACAACTGAAAGTTGTGCTATCATTTTTCTTGGTACTTCTCTTATACCGTTCTCTATTTTGTATATAGTAGCTCTTGATTTGTAGCCAAGGAGATTTGCAAGCTCTTCCTGAGATAATCCTCTTTCCTGCCTATACTTGGCAACTAATTCACCTACTGTCATAATACATGTACCTCCTTTGTTACTTTTATTATATCATTTTGTAGCCAAAATGTCAATGATTATGTAAACATTAGTACATCTAAAAACCAACAAAATAATATACTGCTGATTGTATAAAACAACGAATTTAAATAAATTTAGAAACAAGTGTTGACATTTTGGCTACATGGTGATATACTAACATTGTAGACAAAACGTCTACAGAAAATTGAAAAGGTGGTGAATTCAATGACCGGTATAAAACTTGATATTCTATCTATCAAAATCAAAGAATCAGGCGTGAAACGTAAGGTTATAGCTGAAAAAATGGGCCTTACAACAGCAGGCCTTTATAACAAGCTCATCGGAAAGCGTGACTTCAATGCTACCGAGATCAAGGGGATTGCACATGCAATCGGACTAACTGGCGACGACATACTCAATATTTTTTTTGCCGATGATGTAGGCAATGTGGCTACACTAATGAAAAGGAAGTGATTAAATGACCATTCAAGAGATAAAGGAAAGCACAAAGGACTGCTTAATACCTGCAGACATCGCCGAAGTGCTCGGCTGCGATAAATACCGCATCAACTTACAGGTCAAGCAGGACAAAGAGCTTGGAACTAACTCATTTCCGTTCCCGACGATCTTGATTGGTTCCAGAGTAAAGATACCAAGAGTAGCTTTTCTGAAAGCTATGGGTGAAAATGTGTAGAAGGAGTAAGAACATGGAGACACTTGCAGCAATACTCATTATATTCCTGGCATTTGTAGAGATCTACTGCGGAGCTTGCTTTTATTATTACATAAAGTGGTGCTCAGCTAAAAGAACAGAAGCAAGAAGAGCTGCTTCACGCCCGAGGATATACAACGAGGTTCGGCAGAGCTGGACCATAGAACGCAACAGAAAGGACCTGTGGAGCTCGGTTAAAAAATAAGGGAGGTATTAGTATGTATAAACTTAAGTATTTATTTGCTGGTATGATCGTTGACCACGCAATAGATTTCATGTACCTGAAAGGTGCAATCGAATCAGGCTATCATCACATTCAGTACTTTGGAGCTGAGGCATTCCTTATATACTCAGGCCGCAGACTGATAGCAAAGATAAATAAGGAGGACGAATGATATGGACAAGGAACTCGTTCTCAAGATAGTTTCAAATGTTATGGATATCCTGCCAAGTAGCAGGCACGCAGTTACATTTGATATGTACACAGACAGGAGCATTACAGTTTATATCCACTGTATGCAGGACACTAACAGGTTTGTATCAGACAGCAGGTCACTCTACAGCAAGAACGAATACTCAGAGTTCAACAAGTGGCTCACCGGTTGGAAAGCCATAATAGAAACGGAGCGTGAATACGATGAAACTAACTGATTACATTACAGGCCAGAAGCTTGATGTTCCTGCAGGCATCATCATTGAGATGCATTCTCGTGGACCTTACGTAGAAATCAAGACAGGCATTAACATTGACGGAGCTGTTGTCACATCACGCTACACAGTGAGAGAGAACGTTCCGCAGATCATGGAGAAGATCAGAAAGGAATCTACATCATGATGAGTACAAGGGACAAGGCGAACAGGTTGCTGAGAAAGCTTTATCAGATAAGGCGTGGTGACTTCCTAATGATTACTGTTGATGATATCCTCGCAAAGGCTTCGGAATGGGAGATTGGCTTCTACTATTACTGCATCTGCGGAGGTGAAGACCATGAGTGAATACTGGGAAAGAGAGCTTGACGAACCGCAGGCAATACCGATATACCGCTGCGAATGTTGCGGCTGTGATATCTGCATCGGTGATGAAGCGTACAAGGTAGACGACCACATATATTACTGCACAGACTGCTGCGGACTGACCGAGATTGAAGAGCCTGAAAGAGACTGGGACTTCGAGCGCAAAGCAAGATTGGAGGCTGGTGATGCCTACTTTTGATTCAGGGGTAAGCGCCTACATCAAAGGAAGATGCACAGTTGAAGTCAACTTTCCGGTAGATCACAAGGGGAATGCAGATGTAAGCTGCAATCAGTGTTTATTCTTCGGTAGGACTTCCAAGACCTGCCAGCTCAACAAGCAAGTAGTTAACTATCCTGAGAAGTATATCGGTGCTCAGTGCCCTCTGGACTTCACAGGTGAAATCGAAGGAGGTAAACAATGAAGGAGATATTACAGAAGCTTGGAGCAGTTCAGACAGAGCTGAAAGCTCCAAAAGGACAGTACAACTCATTCGGCAAATACAAATACCGTTCCTGCGAGGATATCCTCGAAGCGGTTAAGCCATTACTCAACACAAAGGGATGTACATTAATTGTATCAGATGCTATGGAGAACATAGGCGATAGGTATTATATCAAGGCAACTGCTACGATATTCGACCGAGAGACAGGCGAGAGCGTAAGCAACTCAGCGTATGCCAGAGAAGAGGACACAAAGAAGGGTATGGACGGCTCCCAGATAACAGGAACAGCAAGCTCATACGCAAGGAAATACGCATTAAACGGCTTATTCCTTATAGATGATACAAAGGACGCTGACACCGATGAATACAAAAACACGCAGCAGAACAGCCCGAAGAACGACATTATAAGTCCTCTTTGCCCTGTATGTGGCAAGCCAGTCAAGGGCTTCAAGCGTGAAAGTGGCGAGGTCGTAACAGGTGAGACGGTCCTTCGACAGATTGGAATGTGTCTCGACTGCAATAAGAAACGCAACGAAGCGGAGAAAAAATGAAAGAGATCAGGTTCAAGAAATCCGATACAATCAAGGTGATTGCAGAGCTTGCCTCCTACATTGACAGCTTAGACGAGAACAAAGAGTACAAGCTCGAAGTCAAGGAACACAAAGAGAAGCGAAGCCTATCGGCAAACGGTTACTTCTGGGTATTAGCTGATAGGCTAGCAACGAAGCTAAAAATATCCAAGACTGATATATACCGCTCCTACATCAAGGAGATAGGCGGCAACAGTCAGATTGTATGCTGCATCAATAGCGCAGTCGAGGATCTATGCAAGGCATGGCAAGAAAAAGGTCTTGGATGGATAGCAGAGACGGAGCAAAGCAAGCTTGATGGCTGCACAAACGTCAGATTGTATTACGGTTCCTCGGTATACGATACGTCTCAGATGTCACGCTTGATTGAACTTATCGTTCAGGACTGCAAAGACAATGATATCCCGACATACGACCAAGAAGAGCTTGACAAGCTTTGCGGTGAATGGGGGTTGAGGTAATGGAATATAAGAAATGCTTCCTCTGCGGAAGGAACGGAAACGGAGACAGACTTGAAAGACATCACATCTTCGGAGGTGGTCGCAGGCAGTTATCAGAAAAATACGGCTTAGTCGTATATCTCTGCGGTGAACGGTGCCACAGATTAGGCCGTTTATCAGTTCACCAGAACGCAGAAGTCGCTGAATATGTACACAAATACGGCCAGCGCAAAGCCATGAAGGAGCAAGGCTGGACCGTGGAACAGTTCCGAGAAGTATTCGGAGCTAACTACATCTAAGGAGGTAAAACATGAACAAGGTAATTTTAATGGGGCGCTTAACAGCGGATCCCGAGCTCAGGCAGACACAGTCCGGTATAGCTTCGTGCAGGTTCACAATAGCCTGCGACAGGAAGTATGCCGATAAGAACACAGGTGAGAGACAGGCAGACTTCATCACCTGCGTAGCATGGAAACAGACAGCGGAGTTCGTTTCAAGGTACTTCAGCAAAGGCAAGATGATAGCAGTCGAGGGTTCAATCAGGACAGGCAGTTATAAGGATAAGAAGTATTCAGATGTAACTCACTACACGTCAGATATCTATGTCGATAACGTGGAGTTCTGCGGAGACAAAGGAAACACTCAGCCAACACAGCAGGCACCACAGTATTCAAACCACAATGCAATGAACGCAACCGCAGAGCCACAAATGAGTTATGGCAACCTTAGTGACTTCGAGGAAATCCTCTCAGGCGATGACGCACCATTCTAAGGCGGTGAGGGCATGGCAGAGAAAAAAAGCATTATGCTTTACCTCGATGCCGTTGAACAGTGGGATATGTTATCCGATGAGCAGGCAGGAAAGCTTATAAAAGCTCTATTGCGATACGGTAAAAATGGGGAAAGGCTTGAAACAAACGACGGAATGTTATCTATGGCCTTCTCTTTCATGGCTGCTCAGCTCGACCGTGACGGTGACAAATACGAAAAGAAATGCTTGAAAAATGCTGAGAACATTCGAAAACGTTGGAATAAAAGCAATACGAACGAATACGAACGAATACGAAACATACCGATACAGATACAGATAAGGATACAGATACACATACAGATACAGATAAGGATACAGATATTATAAAGAAAAAAGAAAAAGCCTCGGCGATTGATAAGATTCTAAGCGAGTATACTCAGGACGAGAAGCTCCAGAACGCTTTAAAGGATTTTATCAAGTTCAGAAAAGCAATAAAAGCTCCGCTGACTGACAAGGCATTAACTCTTTGTATGAACACTCTGGACAAGCTTAGCAAGAACGACGCTGAAAAGATAGCGATTATAGAGCAGTCAATTGAAAGAGGCTGGAAAGGATTATTTCCGCTTAAGGAATCCAACAAGCTCGAGAACATTGACAGCGATATTGAACAGTATAAGAAAGTTATAAATCAGTTCTTACCACTGTAAGGAGGCACATATGAGCTTCACTTATTATACAACTACAAACGGTGCAGATTGGTATCGCTGCGATATCTGCAATAACTTGACAAGGGGCAAGCCTGATGTTTGTCCCATCTGTCACAACGAAGGCGAACCAATCGTGCAGAACGATATCACTGAGGAGAAAATCGACAATGCTATTGACAAGCTTAAGTCGATACTCGAGAAATACGGAGGTACAATATGAAATTTAAGAAAAGAGTATTAAGAGCAATCCACGAGATCGGTGGCTGTGATGCTGCTGACGAATGGTCAAAGGGATATGACGACGGTGTAAACGATGCTTATAAAGTAATCGACGAGCTCGCCGACGAGGATCCACGCATCTGGCAGATAGCAAATCACTACGGCTTTACTTCTCAGGCTAATATGCTTACCGAGGAAGCAGCGGAGTTCACAGTAGCTCTTAATAAGCTCCGCAGGGGAAGCTCCGAAGCGTATGAGCAGATAAAGGAAGAAGTCGCAGACAGTATTGTGATTGCTTTGCAGCTCCGCTTACTTCTCGGAGCTGACGAGATAGATGAGATAATGGACGAAAAGATTGACAGACAGCTCGGAAGGATCCAAAGCGAAGGGGAGACTGGAATTGAAAAAGGAAGCTTTAATAATCGATTTAGGTGATGAAGT
>JAEIGA010020030.1_pt1 | contig 10194 bp, 9 predicted proteins | sample 9270691 | NCBI WGS metagenome assembly JAEIGA01 (sample SAMN17057246, study PRJNA624740) | gut metagenome | biome: biome; isolation source: fecal sample | host: Bos grunniens | place: China: Xizang | collected 2019
ATGTTAGCACAATCTAAAATACCACACTCTCCATGGGTTCCAGATTGGATTGTTGCTCAAAGAAATACCCAAAATGAAGATATTCTATCAAAGCTAGGAATAGACTACGATCCTAATGCTGAAGAGGAAGGCGATTTTGAGGAAGATACAGAGTAGAAATCAGTCTATAGAGTATAGAACATTTTCTTTAATTGCTATTCTAAAAAGTAGCATAAAGTTTGCATACACATATAAGAAAGTTTTTTTATCATGGTGTTTTGCAAACTTTATCTTTTTATATGCATTAAGTTTAATACCAAATGGTTGGAAGAACTCACTAAGTATTATTTGGCTTATGGGATATTATCTTTTTTTATGTACATTTATACGTTTTATTCAGCAGAGAGAACCTTATTTTTCTCTAATTAGAGTTTTTAATGGGTTAATACCTGTGAGTAAGATTATGTTTATGAATATAAGCATATTTTTGTTATCTATAATTTTTCAATATGTGCCAATGCTAATGGGATTTCAGTATAAATACTTAGATTTTTTTGAACAATATATGGGAATACTTCAAAGCCATAATGGATTACCTGAAAAAACATTACTATATGTGTTTATGGTTATCATTTCTCCATATACAATATGTAGGCCTTATTTAGCATGGATATCATCATTGGTTGGAAAAAGTCGATCAATAATAGAAGCTTATAAAAAAACAAAAGGCAACTATTGTAAGTTTTTACTTTGTTTTGTTTTTTTAAGCGCACTATTCTTAATAACCTACTATATAGATACAATTTACAAGCTCAAAACAACAGTATTTGCAATGTCAATATGGATAATTTTTGCAAATGTTGTATTTATTAATCTATATAAAACTTTTTATAAAAGAAAATCTAAGCAATCATAGTATTAAATTCTTCTTCAGAAATAACCTTAATTCCTAATTCATTCGCTTTAGAAAGTTTAGAACCAGCATTTTCACCAGCAACAACAAAATCTGTTTGAGATGATACAGATCCAGAAACTTTTGCACCAACAGCTAAAGCTTTGCTTTTTGCCTCACTACGTGTCATTGTTGTCAGTGTACCAGTGAATACAACTGTTTTTCCAGATAAATCAGAATTTGTATTTTGAATTGTTTCAAAGACTTCAATTTTGATTGTTTGAATAAGTTTATTTATTATATCTAAGTTATGAGGTTCTTTGAAAAATTCAACAATATCATTAGCTACAACAGGGCCAATTCCATCAATGCTAATTAGTAATTGTATATCTAAATTAATCATAGCAGTCATAAAAGCATCAAAAGAATGATAATGCTTTGCAATTAAATAAGCTGTAGCAGCACCAACTTGTCTGATTCCTAGAGCATATATAAATTTCTGTAATGAGATGTTTTTGCTCTTATTTATAGCTTCAAACAAATTTGATACTGATTTTTTACCCCATCCTTCTCTATTTTCCAAATTTAATGACTCATTAAATGAGAATAAATCAGCAGGTTTGTTTCTTTCTTCTAAGGTGAAAATATCATAAGGTGTCTTTATTATTCCTTCATTGTAGAAATCTTCAATCACCCTATCTCCTAAACCTTCAATATTAAAAGCCTCTCTCGATACAAAATGTTTTAAATGCTCAACTGCTTGAGCAGGACAAGATAAACCACCGGTACAACGTCTAACAGCCTCATCATCTTCTCTTATTGCATGAGCGCCACATTCAGGACATACTTCAGGGAAAACAAATTCAGGTAAGTTTTCTGTTCTCTTTTCAAATAGAACCTCAACAATTTGAGGAATAACATCGCCTGCACGTTGAATAACGACAGTATCACCTACTCTAATGTCTTTTCTTTTGATTTCATCTTCATTATGTAAGGTCGCATGAGAAACAATAACACCTCCAACATTGATTGGTTCTAAATCAGCAACAGGAGTTAATGCCCCGGTGCGTCCAACTTGTATGCGAATGTTTTTTAAAGTTGTAATTGCTTTTTCAGCAGGAAATTTATGCGCAACAGCCCAACGCGGAGTTCTTGTTAGAAAACCTAAACGCTTTTGTCGTTCTAAGCTATTAACTTTGTAAACAATACCATCAATATCGTAATCAAGATTAGCTCTATTTTCCATTAAAGATATGTAACTATTTAAAAGATCTTGTTCGCTATAACATAGTTTATTATATGGGTTAACGGGAAAACCTAATGACTTTACATATTCTAAAAACTCAATTTGTGTATTCCATCTAATCTCTGATACATCTCCCCATGTATATACTAAAAAGCTAAGATTACGCTGTTCGGTAATTTTTGCATCGAGTTGTCTTAAAGAGCCTGCAGCAGCATTTCTAGGGTTAGCAAAAATCTTTTTATTTTCTTCTTCATTCTTTTTGTTTAGTGCGAAAAAATCAGCTTTAGACATGAATACTTCGCCACGTATTTCAAAAATTTCAGGCACATCTTTATCTAAGAATAAAGGAAAGCTTTTGATTGCTCGTAAATTATCTGTTATATCTTCGCCAATTCTACCATCTCCACGAGTAGAACCTCTAATAAAAATACCTTTTTCATAAAGTGCAGAAAAAGATAATCCATCAATTTTAGGTTCTGATGTAAATTCAATATCTTCATTTGTGTTGAGAAAGCGCTTAATGCTCAGTATAAATTCATGAACATCTTCATTATTAAAAATATCGGCTAATGATAACATGGGAACTTGTAGTTCAACCTTTTTAAATTCGCTCTTTACCTTTGCTCCGATTCTCTTTGATGGGCTATTAGGTAAAATTAAATGTGGGAATTTTGCCTCAATAGCTAAGTTTAAATGTCTTAAACGATCATATTCAGCATCATTTAAGTATGGATCATCATTTTGATAATATGCAATATCAGCTTTTTCTATTTCGCTTGCTAAAAACTCAAGTTGTTGTTTTGCCTCAGTTTCTGTTAAATTTTTAATATCTATCATATTATCACTCCAAATCAATATAAAAAGTAATATATAAAATTAGTTGACAAGTTACCATAAAATAATGCATAATACCTCCAACTTTTTAATGAGGATGAAATGTTACGTAGTTTGACAATAAAGCAAATCAAGATAAAACGTCAGGAAAATAGGTTCCCGCCGTTTATTTTGTGTTGCTGATAAAGTATCTTCACAAAGTGTTTATAGCGGGATTTGTTCCCGCTTTTTTTATTGTAATAATATTTAGAGGAAAAAATGAGTACAGAAATTAAAAAATATCAAGTGAATGGAGAAATGGTTTGGCAGGGTAATATCGATAAAGTTGATGGTATCAAGCTAGATAAACCTGTTCATTACTATATTAGACCTCTAAATATAAATGATGCAGATGCAATGGGAAGACTCTCTGAAACAATATATGCAAATCTCGGAGAGGGGCAAGAGTGTTTTATTCATAAACACTCTAAAGAATATTATAACAGTGTTTTTAAAGGCCAAAATATTCGTTATGTAGGTGCATTCGTTGGTAAAGAGCTTGTTGGTATGTCGTATATTAAAATTTGTGAAAACAATAATGAGCTACAAGACGAGTTGCCAAATTGCGAGTATGATTTTTTTAATAGAAGAAATAAAACTTCTAGAATAGCAACATTTGGTGCAGATTCGGTTCATCCTTCATATAGAGGTAATGCTATAAATACGGCTATGATAAATTATAGGATGGAACAAGCAATGCTATTAGATTGTACAGATTGTGCATCAATTGTAGATAGAAATAATCGTTGGAATATGACACCATACTTTGCTTGCCGTTTTAATTTATTTCAAACAGCAATAGATCCATCAGATGGTGGAAAAATATCACTGCTCCATAAGCCAATAGATAAAACATCTGTTCTATCTAAAGTAAAAACTAGAATAAGGTTGCCATTTGATAGATTTGAGTTAATTGATGCAATGATTGAAAGAGGTTTTATAGGTGTTGAATTTGATAGAAAAACAGCAGAAATAACCTTTGCTCATTCAAGCTATTATAAAGTAAAAGAATATAACAATGACTATACATTAATGAGCCAAAATAATCATGCATGGGTAATGTAATAAAATTAAAGATTTTTCTTGCGAAATTTAATAATTTAGATTAGCATGTATAACGTAATGTAAATTTTTATTGGAGGCAAAAATAGCTACGGAAAATAATAATGCGCCAGTACGTGAAGCTGACGGACCACGCATAAATAGAGAGATTAAAGCAAAAGAAGTTCGTTTAATCAATTATAATGGTGAAAATTTGGGTGTTGTTTCAATTTCTGAAGCACTTAGTATTGCTCAAGAAGTTGGATTAGATTTGATAGAAATTTCACCACAAGTAACACCACCAGTTTGCAAAGTTTTAGATTACGGTAAGTATAAGTATGAACTTCAAAAGAAGAAAAACGAAGCAAAAAAGAATCAAAAAGTGGTTAATATCAAAGAGCTAAAACTCCGTCCAATGATAGAAACTCATGATTATGAGGTGAAATTAAAACAAGCTAAAAAGTTCTTAAGTCAAGGTGATAAAGTGAAATTTACTATGCGTTATAAAGGACGTGAAATGTCAGCTAACGATATGGGTAAAGATATCTTGAATAAGCTTGTAGAAGATTTAGAAGGATTGTGCAAGATAGATGCTGCTCCAAAAATGGAAGGCAAACAAATGTTTATGATTGTATCTCCAGTCTAATTTTGGCATGAGATAAAAATTAGAAAATAGCCATTCACAAATGTGATGGCTATTTTTTATTGCAAAACATTAAATAAAAAAGAGGGGATTTCCCCTCTTGATACTTCTATTATATATAAAATATTTTTAAAGTCAAGCGAACAATTAGACAAAAATGCAGAAATAAATATTGTGTATTATCAAATAGATGTGCATATTGAAGTTCTGATTTTGATAAAAGTGTACAAATTTAAAATAAGAAAATCATTTCAACATTAATTGTAGAGGAACTTTTTATGACAGGAATTAATTCATCTGAAATAAAATCAAAAAATAATATTGTTAGCTTTTGGGAATTTGAAAAAAATCGTATAAAAAAGCTAAAAGATTTCATCTTAGGTATTAAAAATAACGATTTTAAAGAGAGTGGAATATGTGATTTAGTTTATCAAACATATAAAAATATGAATAAAGATTGTAAATCTCTATATCATAAAATCATCTTTTTAAATGTTATAACAGCTTTACTTTTGGGATTAAGGCCTTTTATTGATATGTTTTTGTATAGTTCATTGCCTGAGTTAGCTAAAGGAACTCAAACTGGTATGCTTTCATTTATATTTTATATGTCAATATATTTTATTTATCGTAATTTTAATGGTGTTTTTTCTAATATGGAAGTATTTAATAAAAGCAAACTAAGAGATTTGTATAAAAGATATAGTCGATCTGTAGAGTATAAAGAAGTTTTATTAAAACCAAGAGCATTATTTGTTATTAATAAGCCAGGAATTTTATTTAATTTTATATTCCAAATAAGATCTCTAAAATTTGATAATTTAATATCTTTTTACAGTTTGATGAAGAGTTTTATTGTTATTATAACAAGCACTCTTAGTGTTATATATATTTCGCCATATTTGTTTTTCTTTTTTCTCTGTATTGTTGTTATCAATTTGGAAACATTGCTATATACAGAAGAACTTAAAAGAAAAAACACATATAAGGCATCATTTATAAATTCCCAAGTTTCTAAAAAAGATATGGATACGACATCTAATACTCCTCTTGTTCAAGAGGCCTTAAAAGTCGATATGGAGTGTGAAAAAATATTTTATAGAGGTAAGTATACAGAAAAAATTAATAATAAAATAAGATTTTTTGACTTAAGAAATCATTGTTTTTTGCAGATTATAGTTGATCTCTTATCAACAATGGTAGTTGCTTATTTTATTATTTATGACATTATAGCAACAAAAGACATTGGTAGATTTGCATTAATAACATCAGCTACGTCCATGTTTAGTTTAAACTTTAAAGAATTATCAAGACATTATACTCAAATGGAGTCGAATAGAAATCAAGTAATTGATGTAGAGAAAAAAATATCACTTCCTAAAGCTTTGGAGCGTAAAACAGGTAATAAAGTATTGCAAACAATGGATGATACAATAACTTTGAATAATGTAGAATTTTCTTATCCTAAAATAAAAGATATTACAATATTTGGTGAAGAAAAAATTGAGCGAGGAAATATTGTTATTGATGGTATTTCGACTAAAATAACCAAAGGCGGTGTGACTGCTGTTGTAGGCGCGTCAGGTCAAGGTAAAACTACATTAATGAGTTTAATTCGTCATGATTACGATTTAACTTCAGGTTCCATAAAATTAGGAGATAAAGATATAACAGAGCTTAGCGATGAAGCAATAAACAAACAAATCTCATTTATTGAGCAAAGAGTTCAATTTTTTGATAATACGTTACTTTATAACTTAAAATATTTTAACGATCAAGCAACAGATGAAGAAGTTAAAAGAGCTCTTGCTTCTGCTGGCTTAACAGAAGATATTTCACGCCTTAAAGATGGTTTGCATCATAGGGTAGGGCAATTTGGTGGAGCATTATCAGGAGGTCAGCGCCAACGCTTGGCATTGGCTAGAATCTTTTTAACCGATCGCCCTATAATGATACTAGATGAGCCAACAACAGGTTTAGATCAGGTGTTAAGTTTTAAGGTTATGAAAGCGCTAAAGGAAAAAGCTAAAAATAAAACAGTATTACTTGTAACGCATAATCCAACCGAAATAGCTTTGGCGGATAGAATTATTGTTATAAAAAATGGTAAAATAGAAAGTGATGGAACACCTTTAGAATTAGTGCAAGATTCTCCATTTATTAAAGCATGTCTCACAAAGCAGGATATTTTAAGTAAGCAAGAACTCTTTTCTAAAATATCATAAAATAAAAGGCTCTAGAATTTCTAGAGCCTTTCTTGTTACTTAAGGTATAAATTAAGCGTATCTTTTTGCCATTACAGATAATGGAACAGGCTTAATCTTATCAGCTTGACCAGCTGCACCAAATTGTACATAACGATCAATACAAACCTTTTTCATATCTTCTAATGCTGGTTTCAAATATTTGCGAGGATCGAATTCTTTTGGATTCTCTGCAAATACTTTTCTAATAGCACCAGTAATAGCCATTCTGCAGTCTGTATCAACGTTTACTTTTCTAACACCAGATTTAATACCACGAACGATTTCTTCAACTGGTACACCAAATGTTTGAGGAATAGCACCACCATATGCATTAATAATATCTTGTAATTCTTGTGGAACAGAAGAAGAACCATGCATAACCATGTGAGTATTTGGCAATTTTGCATGAATTTTTTCAATTACATCAATAGCTAAAATATCACCTGTAGGTTTGCGTGTAAATTTATAAGCACCATGAGATGTACCAACAGCAACAGCCAAAGCATCAATATTTGTTTCAGCAACAAATCTTTCAGCTTCATCTGGATCTGTTACTAAACGTTTCTTATCAATAACGCCTTCAGCGCCATGACCATCTTCTTTATCACCTTTACCTGTTTCTAAAGAGCCAATAACACCTAACTCACCTTCTACAGAAGCACCAACAGCATGAGCTCTTGCAACAACTTCTTTAGTAACTTTAACATTGTATTCAAAAGAAGAAGGAGTTTTACCATCAGCTTCCAAAGAACCATCCATCATTACAGATGAGTAACCATTTACTAAAGCTGATTGGCAAATATCTACAGATGAACCATGGTCTTGGTGTAAGCAGATTGGTAATTCTGGATACATTTCAATAGCAGCTGCAACCATATGACGAATCATTGGATCGCCAGCAAATTTTCTTGCACCAGTTGATGTTTGAAGGATAACTGGAGCGTTAACTTCTCTTGCTGCTTCACAAACAGCAAGAACTTGCTCCATGTCGTTAATGTTAAATGCTGGAACGCCATAATTGTTCTCAGCAGCATGGTCTAAAATTTGACGCATAGAAACTAAAGGCATTATATTCTCCTTAATTTATAAAGTTTAATTCTGTTCCAAAGATATATAAAAACCGCATATTTGCAAGTTATTTTTTATATTATAGTGCAAAATATGCATAAAAAAACCCGCTTTTGCGGGTTTTCTATTAAGCAACTTCTTTTTGGTTATTGAAGATTATAACATTATTTAATTCGTTATTTATTTTTTTATCAACACAAGTACCAGTTGCTAAAAGCTTATATTTATCCAAAACTAATCCACGAACAGTGCGTTTTGTTTTGCAAACACCTGTTGTTAGTTTTTTAGGATTTGCTTTTGCAAAAAGAGTTCTTTTTGTTTCATTAGTATTAGAATTAATCATAATATTTATTCCTTTCTTATTGTTGACATAATTAATGGCAGTATAATTGCTTTTTGTCAACAATTATTTTAAAAAATATTCAATAACACCTTTTATATCATACATATCATTAAAATGATTAAATTAAAGTAAATGATTTAGATATTTTGTCTAAATAAAATAGAAATAAAAAAAAAGACTAGCTTTTGCTAGTCTTTTAAGTGGCGGAGCGTATAGGACTCGAACCTATGCATCCTTATTCGGGATGACGGATTAGCAATCCGCTGCATTACCACTCTGCCAACGCTCCACAACACTGGTTCTTTTACATTAACTTTTTTTACACGTCAATAGTTTTTTTTATTTAATTTGTTTTTATATAAATATTATTGATTTTTTCATTTACTATGTTTAAAATAAGTTATATTATATTCGTCAAAGAAATTATTTGGAGACAAGATATGAATCGAGAATATGAATATATTTCAGGATTAAGTACAGATGAAAAATATATTTTTGTTGAATGCTTTTGTAATATGGTTTGTTCAGATAAAAATGTATTGAAAGAAGAAATAGAATTCCTCAAGAAAATAGGGAAGGTGTATGGCATTGCTGAAAAAGATATTGTTGTGATTATGAAATCATTAAATAAGGAACAAACTTTAGAAAAAGTTTCAAATATGTCTAGTCGCAGTAAATCCCTTCATTTAATTAAGGAATTATGTTATCTTGCTAATATAGATAGCGGTCTTGATGACAATGAGATTGATTTTATTATTGATGTTGCAGAGAAGTTAAATATAGAAAGCGATAAAATTAAACAAATCAATAAATGGGTTTTAGATAAGATTCTGTTGCAAAAAACAGGAGATGTTATTCTTGAAAAAGAATAATTTATAAAAAAAAAGATAAAAAGAAAGCTCAGAATTATCTGAGCTTTCTTTTTTATGTGTTATTTCTTTGATGGAGCAGAAATATGCCAAATCTTTTGAGCATATTCAGAAATTGCTCTATCACTAGAGAAATATCCAACTCTAGCAACGTTATATATCGCTTTTTTAGCCCATTCTTGTTTGTTGTTGTAAGCTTTTTCAGATTCCTTCATAGCATTGTTGAATGCTTCAAGATCTGCTAAAACAAAGAAGTAATCTCTATTTAATAACTCATCAAAAATAGGTTTAAATAAAGTTGGAGAATCTTTCTCGCAGAATAGATTCGAGTTAATCGCATTCAATATACGTTTAATATATTCAGACTCTTCGTATAACTTTCTTGGGTTATAATTTGGTCTCATTTCTTGAATTTCATTTTCCTTAAGACCAAATAAGAAGAAGTTTTCTTCACCAACATTTTCTCTAATCTCAATGTTTGCACCATCATATGTGCCAACAGTAAGAGCTCCGTTTAAAGCAAACTTCATATTACCTGTACCAGAAGCCTCAAAACCAGCTGTTGAGATTTGCAAGCTAACATCTGCAGCAGGAATAAGTACTTCAGCAACAGATACTTTGTAGTCAGGAATAAATACTACTTTTAAAGCATCGCCAACCCTTGAATCGTTGTTTACAACATTCGCAACATTGTTAATCAATTTTATAACAAGTTTAGCGAATGTATAAGATGGAGCAGCTTTACCTGCAAATATATATGTCTTAGGACATATAGGGCGAACATTATCTCTAACAATTGCAAGGTAGTCGCCAATTACTTGTAAAATAGCCATAAGTTGTCTTTTGTATTCATGAATTCGTTTTGCTTGAACAACAAACATACTTCCAGTTGTGATAGCAACATTTGTACGTTTGAAAACTTCATTACGCAAAAGCTCTTTGTTCTGCTTTTTGATCTTTATAAATTTTTTCACAAAATCTTCATCTTCAGCAA
>JAEIGA010020031.1_pt1 | contig 10194 bp, 11 predicted proteins | sample 9270691 | NCBI WGS metagenome assembly JAEIGA01 (sample SAMN17057246, study PRJNA624740) | gut metagenome | biome: biome; isolation source: fecal sample | host: Bos grunniens | place: China: Xizang | collected 2019
AGGCATCCATCAGCACCTGAGTGCCCAGAATGTTGGTCTGCAGGAACACCTCAGGGTTCTCAATGGAGCGGTCTACATGGCTCTCGGCAGCGAGGTGTATAACACCATCAACACCCTCCTCGCGCATCAGACGTAGCACGCCATCGTAATCACAAATATCCATCCTAACAAACTTATAATTAGGTTTTTGCTCGACATCGCGCAGATTATCGAGGTTACCAGCATAAGTTAGCTTATCAACATTTATAATGTTGTACTCTGGGTACTTATTCACAAAGAGGCGCACCACGTGGCTTCCTATAAAGCCCGCACCACCTGTGATTATTATTGTTCTTTTTGCCATACTACATCTTCTTTATACACTCTGCAAGCGAGGCTCGCCACTCCGAAATATCACACCTCAACGCTTTGCAAATTTTTGAGGTATCGAGCACCGAGTAGGCTGGTCGGGGTGCTTTTGCCCCATACTCAGCCGTGGTGCAAGGGGTAATTTTACACCTCTTACCACCAATCTCAACTATCTCGCGTGCAAAGTCGCACCACGATATTTCACCGCGATTCGAATAGTGGTAGAAACCCGACTCAAAATCCTCGCGCTCGCATATTTGCACTATCACGCCAGCCAAATCCTTAGCATACGTAGGCGAGCCTATCTGGTCATCCACCACACGCAACTCCTCGCGCTCCGAGGCAAACCTCAAAATGGTCTTTACGAAGTTCTTGCCATAGGTCGAGTAGAGCCACGAGGTGCGGATGATAACGTAGTCGCAGCCCGACTCCTCGATAGCCCTTTCACCCAAGAGCTTAGTACGACCATATACACCCAGTGGCACAGGCTGAGCCGACTCCTTGATAGGAGCCTCAAATCGCTCTCCACCAAAGACATAGTCGGTGGAGATATGTATCAATCGCGCTTTATAACGCCTTGCTACTCTTGCTAATAGCGCTACCGCAGTGGTATTTACACGCTCGGCAACCTCAGGCTCCTCTTCCGCTCTATCGACATTGGTATAGGCGGCGCAGTTAATGATTGTATCTATCTTGTTGCGCTCGACAAACGCGGTTACAGCCTCCTCGGAGCATATATCCAACTCCTCAACATCGGTAAAGAGGTAGTCCGCCGAGGCAACAAGCCTAAGCTCGCTACCTAGCTGACCATTTGCTCCTGTAACCAAGACCCTCATCGTGCGCTACAAATTTTTATAGTTGCCATCCTTCTTCGAGAGGATTATATCCTCCTTTGGGAGCCTCCAATCAATACCGATATTTGGGTCATCCCACGCGATTCCGCACTCCGCCTCGGGGTGGTAGAACTCATCGCACTTATACTCGAACAGAGCCTCATCACTAAGCACCGCAAAGCCGTGCGCAAAGCCCTTCGGGATAAATAGCTGACGGTAATTTTCAGCCGATAGCTCGACCGCCACGTGCTTGCCATATGTTGGCGAGCCCTCACGAATATCTACCGCAACGTCCAAGACCCTGCCCACAACGCAACTAACAAGCTTGCTTTGGGCATAAGGCTCCTTTTGGTAGTGCAGACCGCGCACTACGCCATAACGCGAGTAGCTACGATTATCCTGCACAAAGCGCACGGGCGCAACAGCACTATCGAACGCCCTCTGCGAGAAGCTCTCCATAAAGTAGCCACGGCTATCACCAAATAGCTCTGGCTCAATGATTACAACGCCATCGATATCGGTTTTAATAACCTTCATACGCTAATATGTTTGACCCTTTTTGCCAATTAGACTTAGCAGATACTCGCCATACTGATTGCCCTTCATAGGCTCAGCAAGTTCACGGAGCTTATCCTCCGTAATCCAGCCCTGCACGTAGGCAATCTCCTCCAAGCACCCCACCTTCAAACCTTGACGCTTCTCCAAGACCTCGATATATGTCGAAGCCTCCGAGAGGGAGTCGTGAGTACCCGTATCTAACCACGCGAAGCCTCGACCAAGCGTCTGAACGCTTAGCTCACCAGCCTCCAAAAACGCCTGATTTACAGATGTTATCTCATACTCACCGCGTGCAGAGGGCTTGATAGTCTTAGCTATCTGCTTAACCCTGTTTGGGTAGAAGTAGAGACCCACAACTGCATAGTTTGACTTTGGGTGTTGTGGCTTCTCCTCGATAGAGATACAGCGACCCGCGCTATCGAACTCAGCAACACCATAGCGCTGAGGGTTGTTTACCCAATAGCCAAAGATGGTAGCACGCTGCTCCTGCTCAGCCACACGTCGAGCCTCGCGGAGCATCGAACTAAAACCCGCTCCGTGGAAGATATTATCGCCCAAGACCAAGCACGCGCTATCCTCGCCAATAAAGTCTGCACCAATGGTAAATGCCTGCGCCAAGCCCTCAGGCTTAGGTTGCACAGCATACTCGAAGCGAATACCATAGTCCGAGCCATCGCCCAACAAACGCTTAAAGCCATCAATATCGTAGGGGGTAGAGATAATAAGAATCTCCCTTATTCCCGCCAACATAAGCACCGAGATTGGATAGTAGACCATCGGCTTATCGTATATCGGCAGCAACTGCTTGCTAACACCCTTAGTGATTGGATAGAGACGTGTGCCACTACCGCCCGCTAAAACTATTCCCTTCATATTGTTCGGTATGCTAATTTTGCACTGCTAAAATCGAAAAAATCTTCTTTAGAAGATTCTCCATAGCACAAATATAATTAAAATATCTCAATTCACAAGTAATAGTTTTGTACTCCACAACAAATTGAGTATCTTTACAGCGAATTTGTAACCAATCGAACAAACAAAAAAAGATTAAATATTATGAAATACGCAATTATCTCTACCGAGAAGGGCGATATGAAGGCGGAGCTCTATGAGAAGGAGACCCCTATTGCTGTTGGTAACTTTGTGAAGCTCGCTGAGAGCCACTTCTACGATGCCCTTACATTCCACCGCGTGATTCCAGACTTCGTAATTCAGGGTGGTTGTCCTAAGGGTGATGGCACAGGAGGCCCAGGTTACACTATCCCTTGCGAGACTCGCGCCGAGCGTCAGTACCACGATCGTGGTGTTCTCTCTATGGCACACCGTGGCCCTAACACAGGTGGTTCGCAGTTCTTCATCTGCCACAACCGTATGAACACCCAGCATCTTGACGGCGTTCACACCTGCTTCGGCAAGGTTGTGGAGGGCGTAGATGTAATTGATGATATTCGTCCTGGCGACCTTATCCTCTCAATCACCATCGTAGAGGAGTAGTCTTATGAAAGACCTTAGACCCCTATTCTCGGAGCTTTGTGCCGAGCCACTATACATTGCAGGTCCTTGCAGTGCCGAGAGTCGTGAGCAGGTGCTATCTGCAGCACGCGACGTCGCAGCGGCGGGTATCAGCATCTTCCGCGCTGGCGTATGGAAGCCACGCACCAAGCCTGGCTCTTTCGAGGGCATAGGCGTAGCGGCATTGGAGTGGTTGCGCGAGGCTAAAGAGCTATATGGGTTGAGGGTAATAACCGAGATTGCCACACCAGAACACCTCGAAGAGGCACTTAAAGGTGGCATCGATGGCGTGTGGATAGGTGCACGCACAACAACGAACCCCTTTGCTACACAGCAAATTGCAGATGCCTTGCGCGGTGTCGACACAGCAGTTATGCTCAAGAACCCCGTTATCCCAGATGTCGACCTCTGGGTGGGTGCCATCGAGCGTATATACAACAGCGGTGTGCGTCGTCTCGGTGCTATCCATCGAGGCTTTGGCACACAGCAGACAACACCCTACCGCAATGCGCCACATTGGTCTGTGCCTATCGAGCTACACCGCCGTATGCCAGAGCTTACGATACTCTCAGACCCCAGCCACATAGGTGGTCGCCGTGAGCTTATAGCCCAGCTATCGCAGCAGGCTCTCGACATAGGTTTCTCGGGACTTATGATTGAGTGTCACCCTACACCAGACTGCGCGCTGAGTGATGCTGCACAGCAGATTACACCCGCAGAGCTCGGCGAGATTATAGCCTCACTACAATGGCGACGTACCCCCGTAGGCAGGGATGCTCTCAGCGAGTACCGACTACATATCGACACCATAGATAGCCGCATTATAGAGCTACTATCGGAGCGTATGGAGGTGGCACGCGCCATTGGCGAATACAAACACGCGCACAATATGGCAGTGGTGCAGCACGACCGATATAACGAGCTGCTTATTGCTGCCGAAGCTCGCGCCGAAGCTATGCGACTATCACCAAAGTTTATAAATCAGATTTTCAGCGCTATACACGAGGAGTCTGTAAGGCAACAGCTTGACAAACAGCGTTAAAAAGAAGATAGGGCGTTCCGATGGGACGCCCTATCTCAATACAAGTGCACAACTATGAAACGCTATTTTTACAAATAATTATAATACTTTATACAGCACACTTGTCTTGTTGGATTACTTGCAGTCAGCGCAGCCACAAGCCTCAGTCTCAACAACCTCAACAGTCTCAACAACCTCAGTTGTCTCAGCGCAGCAACCCTCGCAGCACTCCTTAACCTCTGTGCACTCCTCACAGCACTTCTTCTCAGTGCACTCAGCGCAGCACTCTACAGCTGCCTCAGCCTCAGCGTTGTTAGCCTTCTTAGTCTGACCACCGCAAGCAACCATTGCTACTGCAGCGAACAAAACTGCCAATGTAAAAATCTTCTTCATAACACAAACTTTATAAATTGATAAAAGCAATATCTTTAATATACGTTATGCACACCATAACGAGACAAAAGTAGTAATTAATTTCTATCCAACAAACTTTTTGAACAAAAACTTATCTTTTATAACGAAGATACCTCCATAATAGGCGCTATTGCCAAGCTATCGACAGGCTCAACAACGGGTGTAAGGGGTGCTGTCAGCGCCTCCAAAGCGATACTCTCACGGCGTGGAAATGCCTTAGGGTAGTTGACCAGAATCTTAGCCATAAGAATCTGCGCCTCCTCCATCGAGAGGCAGTCGCCCACCGAGACCTTAAAGTATGGACTCTCGTAGACCAAGTAGGCATTGATACGAGGATAGAGCGCCTTAAACTCCTGAAGCACAGCGTCTGCATTATCGCCAGCATACTGACCATTATCCGAGAAGATAACGACACGGAAGCCACTAACCTCCTTACTACGGCGTTGCGCCTCGACTGCCAAGATGGCATCCGAAACGCCCTCGCCCTCGATGACAACGACACTACCGCCATCCTCAGTCGAGTTAAGCAAGCCTCGTCTAAACTGCTCCACAGACTGCGCCGAGACAGTCACAGCGAAGCACAACATAACAATAAAAGTCAAATATCTCATAAAATCCTAATTTACTAATTCATAAGCTGTTTTAGTATTCCAATCTCGCTATCGGGCAATGCCATCTGCTTCAATAGCACATCCAATGGTACACCCTCCACCACAAAGGTGCGCTTAAAGAGCGGGATGCCAGCACGCACGCTATAATTTATGGTCACATCCTCTCTTTGCCCCTTAGCTATACGCCCCACAAGGCTTAGCATCGAGAACATAGAATGAGAGGTTATCCTAAGTGGTATCACCACCTTCGATGTTGCCTTGCGAGGTACGACAACCCTATCTCGAAGCGAGATGGTTAGTCGCTTCTTACCATCTATGAATATCTCAGCCTGCGCCTCCGTAACCACCATACGCCAGCAACTGCGATTCCTTAGCTCAACCCATAGATTCATACCCGAGGTTGAGAGGTGCGTGACACGCTCGAAGCCCTCAAACACAATACGCTCCTTCGCTTCACACGCCTCCGCACGCACTACGGCAAGTAGCACAAAGCACACGACAACTATAACACCTCGCAGTCTCTGCATCGCAAACTATTTGGTAGCATCGTAGATATAGGCGATACCGAAGCTCTGCGAGCGGCTCTTGACCCTCTTAAAGCCCACACCGCGCAGCATCTCGGCAAAACGCTCTGGCGATGGGAACTCCTCGACAGAGTCAGGAAGGTAGGTGTAGGCCTGCTTATCCTTCGAAATCATACCGCCAATACGTGGCAACAAACGATGCGCATATTGGCTATATACCCAGCGTATAAGGCGATTCTTAGGCATCGAGAACTCCAATACCACCAACTTGCCCCCAGGTTTCAAAGTGCGGTATATCTCACTAAGACCGCGTTCTATATTCTCGAAGTTGCGGACTCCGAAAGCCACAGTAGCAGCATCGATGCTCTCCGTAGTCACCATATTAAGGTTCTCGGCATCTCCCTTTTCGAGCATTATACGCTCCTCCAAACCCTGCTTTTCCACCTTACGGCGTGCCACCGCGAGCATCTCCTCCGAGAGGTCGACACCCAAAATCTGTGTGCGGTCCACACGCTTAGCCATAGCTATTGCCAAGTCGCCCGTACCCGTTGCCACATCCATAATCTTATGTGCCTTCGCACGGCGCACAATGCGCATAACTCTACGTCGCCACACGCGGTCGATATTGAGCGACATAATATGGTTTAGTTTATCGTATGTTGGTGCGATGTTATCAAACATCTGCTCCACCTGCTCCTTTTTACTCTGCTCCTCGTTATATGGTTTCATATCACTAATGTTTCTATTCGTAACGCATTATGGTTGACGGCGATATACGTGTCGAGAGTGTTGCGGGGATAAGCATAAAGAGTAGCGTTGCCACCATAATACCCGCCACCGAGACTATCCACCAACCCCAACACAACGCCGTAGGCACGGAATCCAACAAATATCCCTCCGCGGGTAACGGTATCACACTCCACAGATGTTGCACCATTACAAGTGCTAGACCTATGAATGCTCCCCATATCACACCTTTGCCCAATATAAATAACGCACGGAAGAGGAAGAGTCGTATAACCGAGCCGCGACGCATACCCAAAGCACGTAGCTCGCCAATCATACGCTGACGCTCCAACACAATGATTAACAGCGAGGTTGTCATATTCAGAAGCGCTACAATAAGCATTATCACAACCACCGTCAATGCCGTAACGTCGTGCGTAGCCAACCAGCCAAAGACGTGCGGATAGATACGCTGCATCGAGAACGCCTCGATGTTAACACCCTCGTTGAAGTAGAGCTCCAACGCCTTATAGTCGAACTCCTCGGCAAAGAGCTCAACATCGACACCATTGCGTAGCCAGACATCGTAACCCGTAACCATATCCTCACCGTAGAGGCGTGCGACATTGCGTATATCTGTTATGGCATAGCTGTTATCGATAAACTCTACGCCCGTATTGTATAGTCCCGCGAGCTCGAATCTATCGCGCAGAACACCACCCTCGCCATCGACAAAGACCATCTCTATGCGGTCGCCCACCTCGACATCCATCCTATACGCCACACGCTCCGAGAGCAGAATCTCCTTCTTGCGGGGTGTGCCACTAAGCGCAGGAAGATGACCCTCGACCAAGCGCTCGGCATAGAAATCAGTGTTATAGAGACTATCAACACCCTTTAAGAGAATGCCAACGATATTATCATCACTCTTTAACACTCCCTCTTTTGTAGCAAAGCAACTCTTGCGTGCGATACGCTCATCCGAAAGCAACTCCTCAACAGCCTCACAACGTGGCACTCCGACACTCGACACCACACCGCCACTCTGGGGCGCAGTGATGGTAAGATCTGCCGTTGCTCCCGAGATAAGCTGATTCAAATCCTGCTTGAAGCCTATTACCACCGAGAGAGTGACGATGATAACGGCAAGGCTTACGGCGGTAGCCACCATAGCCACACGCTCCATAACGCCCGCCTTATTACCCTCCTCTCTTTGAGAGAGTCTTCGTGCTATGTAAAACTCTGTTTTCACTCTATAAACAACAATACGCCACGCAAATATAATAAAATATATGCAACCACGCTAAAAAACCTCGCGCAATATGCGCAAGGACTCCACCGAATGGATGGCATCAAAATGAAAGGCGTAGTATCTAAGCATCGCATCGAGGAACGAGGCGCGCTCGTTGTGGTTAAGACCTATCTCGCCTAAGTAGCGAACATCGCACTCCAACATATCATGAAGCAGGCGTGCATTTTCGGGCGCAAGAGCCATACTTGGGTAGAGGGCGTGCGGGGTAAAGTGACCCTCACGAATATCAAACCACGCACCATCAACATACTCATTATCAGGAGCAAAACCCAATAACCTACTTAGGTTTGCAAGAAACCACAAATGGAAGTTCGAGATACCCTCCTCCAAGGCATCCAACGCCCCCACCGAAGCCCAGACAAAGTCGAAGAGCTCCGCCGTTTGCTCGTTATCCTTGACGAAGCGATACAAGACCTCCGCCATAAATAGCGCCATTGTCGACTTGCGCACATCGAAGGGCGTAGAGTGTAGCACGATGCCTGGCACAAGGTCCTTCATCCTGTGCATCGACATCTTCGACGACACAAGTCCCTCGAACTCAACGGCAAACATCGGTTGCAGCATTGCCATCTTTGACCCCTTAGCTGTGGAGCGCAGACCCTGCACCATATAGCTCTGGCGACCCGCCACATCGGTGAGCATATGGACAATAACCCCCTTTTCGCCATATTTCAGGGTGCCGAGCACCACGCCACGCGCCTTATAGGACTTGAACGACATAGCCCTCTGTTATAGCTCTGGCTCGTGCCAGCGACCATCATGCTTTATAATAGCAATAAGGTGGTCGATAGCCTCGCTCTGGTGGATATTGCGCTCGACAACCTCCCTACCCCTATATAGTGTGATATGCTCGGGCGAAGAGCCTACATAGCCGTAGTCGGCATCCGCCATCTCGCCAGGACCATTTACGATACAGCCCATAACGCCAATCTTCAAATCCTTCAAATGCGAGGTGCGCGCCTTAATCTCCGCCAACGTAGTCTGTATGTCGTAGAGCGTGCGACCACAACTTGGGCAAGCGATATACTCGGTACGCGAGAAGCGTAGGCGCGAAGCCTGCAACAACATCAACTCTATATCTCGTATCTCCTCCTGGTCGAGTGCTGGGGCATCAATCCAAACGCCTTCGGCAAGACCGTCGATAAGTAGTGACCCCATATCCATCGCCGCATATATCGCCACACGCTCCTTGTCGCACTCTTCGTAGCGACGGCGTAGCACCACAGGGGCGTTGTCCGAGCTATTTAGAATGGCGGCACGCCACTCGTGCGTAGGGTTAGCCGAGGTTGCCTCCACAACTCTATATTGTGAGGTTATCTCGCTGTGGACGATAGGCTTATATGCAGTACGTGGTCTAAATTGAGTTGGTGAATAACTCTCGATGTTCTCCACCTCGAACACACCTTCGCGCTGGGCGATATACTCCACAATCATACGACCTACGGGAATCTCATTTTCAGGGGCTTCGGTAAGCGATACACGCAACGTATCCCCAATGCCATCGGCTAGCAGAGCACCTATACCCACAGCGCTCTTAATGCGACCCTCGATGCCATCACCAGCCTCCGTAACGCCCAGATGCAAAGGGTAGGTCATACCCTCGCGCTCCATAGCCTCGACCAAGAGACGGTAGGCGTGCACCATAACGCGGGTATTGCTCGACTTCATCGAGACCACAACATTATCGAACTGTTCTGCACGGCACATACGCAAGAACTCCATCGCCGAGGCCACCATACCCTCAGGCGTATCGCCATACTCATCGAAGATGCGCTTTGCCAACGAGCCGTGGTTGACACCTATACGCAACGCCACACCGCGACGACGACATATATCTATTAGGCGACTAAGCTCACCATTCGTAGTGCGAAAATTACCAGGGTTGATACGCACCTTGTCGACCACCTCGGCAGCCATCATAGCTATCTCTGGTGTAAAGTGAATATCGGCAACAATGGCGGTGTTAACACCCTCATTTCTAAGGCTCTCCATAATTGGACCGAGAGCCTCACCCTCGCGCTTACCCTGCGCCGTAAGGCGGACAATATCGGCACCCTCGCGGGCAATATTTTGCACCTGCTCCACCGTACGCTCGACATCTGCCGTTGGGGTGTTTGTCATCGACTGCACCGATATAGGTGCGCCACCACCAACCCTCACCCCCGCAAAGCTAACCTCATGGGTCGCCCTACGACTATATTTTAGTGTTGTGCTCATCTTTGAAAAAGTTTTATTAGGCAAAGATAGATAATTAAAGTGAAAAGTGAAAACTGAAAGGTGAACTTTGCGATTAAGGCGAGCGCAAAACAAGATTTTTTTGTTTTGCCGAGCCGTA
>JAEIGA010020032.1_pt1 | contig 10194 bp, 7 predicted proteins | sample 9270691 | NCBI WGS metagenome assembly JAEIGA01 (sample SAMN17057246, study PRJNA624740) | gut metagenome | biome: biome; isolation source: fecal sample | host: Bos grunniens | place: China: Xizang | collected 2019
ATGGTTGGCTTTTCTTTATTGCGAAGAATAAAAACAACACATAACAAGAATGCCGTTGTAAAAGTGTAAAATAAATAGTTTGATTTTAAAGTGTTATTTCCTAATTCCCCAAAAACTTTCGCCATATATGAGGCTCTTTATGCCCTTAAAGTAATTATTGAATACCTCTTTATACTTTGCAATAAAGGTGTCGGCAAGATTGAAAAGCTTTATTTCCTTGACCATATCCTTGTTGACGATAAGGTTAGAGAAATAGTCCATCTGACGTCTGTCCTTTGAACGGCGACGGACGTAACCGAACATCTTTTTCCTGTAATGATAATGGATAATGGCAGAGGGTATAGCCATTACAATAAGTACCGCAGGGGCCCAATTAAGAAATGCGCCAAGAATAACTATATAGCTGACCAGACTTATAAATGCGGAAACTATAGAGAATGATGCCTGCAACACACTTAAAGGACGGTTTCCCGCCTCTCTGTTTGCATTTTCAAGCTTGGAATAAAATTCGGGCAGGTCAAAGGATGCAAGGTCTATAGTCTTGGCCTTGTTCATGATCTTGAGTTTAATACTGTATACCAACACTTCGTTGGATATACGATTTATCATATTGTTGGCAGAATGAATAAGTCTTACGCCCAGCTGATATCCAAGCTGTAACACCAAAAGTCCGCCAAGCACCCAGAAGTCGTCGCCTAACTGTCCTGTCGCGGCTAATGCCAGATTATCAAGAAGGGCCTTGGATATATATGAACCAACAACGGGAACCACACCGTTAAAGACGGCCATAAATGTCATAAGCAAAAGTATCCATGGTCTTGCATCCCAAACAAGCTTATAAATATATAGCAACCTGCGGGCAGTATCCTTAAGACTTTTAAATATAAATGGAATCCAATCCTTCAGCTTTTCGGGCTTTTGTACACGAATATCGGATCCTCTTGGCGGGGGCATGCCCATGCCGCCAAAGCCACCCATTCCTCCGTACATGTTTTTCACTCCTTATTTAAATCGGAATAGCCGTAATAGTAGCAAGCAATCTACTAAAGGGGGCCGTCGCAAATCATATTTGCAACAGCCCCCTTTTTCAGACACTTGTCTTTTATTTAATTATTCTACAAGACCGCTTCGTTCAATACTCTGTACGAAATATCTCTGGCAGAACAAGAACACGAGAAGAAGGGGTGCGATGAGGAGCAGAGATGCAGTATCAAGGAGGGTCGCCTGCTGGAGAGCGTCGGCGGTGGAACTCTTTGTTACGTTCATAATGGTATTGGTGAGTATGGGTAACTCGGAAATAAGCATATCGTTGTAGGTAGTATCCGTCCACTGCCATGTGAAGGCAAAGAGGAATACGGTGATCATCATGTTCATAGCGTTGGGAAGCATGATGACGAAGAAGGTTTTAAGATGGCCTGCACCGTCTATGTAAGCGGAAGCTTCAAGTTCTTTAGGCATACCGCGGAAGAACTGACGCATCATGTAAATGTAAAGACCGTTCTTAAGACCCATACCCGTGGCAGACATCAGTACCAAGGGCCAGAAGGTATTCAGCAGGTTGAAACCGAACATGTTGCTGAATATTTCGAACAAAGGAATGGTGATAGTCTGTGTGGGGATTATAAGGGTAAGTATAACACCGAAGAAGAGAACGTCGGAGCCAAAGAACTTGAATCTCGCAAATCCGTAACCAACGAAGGTGGAGATTGCAAGCTGGAAGACAGCAACTACCAAGGAAAGGATTGCCGTATAAAGCAATGCAACCCAATAGTCCATACTGAGAAGAGCTTTCTCAATAAAGTAGGTAGAACCTTCTCGGGGTATATACATAACCGTGGAGTCGGTAATATCATTGGTGCTCATGAAGGAAACGATGAGCTTTACAATGAAGGGGTACAGTATCATGAAAGAGATACCGAAGATGATTATAAAACGAAGAATTATCCAGCAGAATTTGCCAAGACCGTAGAGGTTAAGATTCTTTCTTCTCCATCTTGCCCACTCCATATCGGTCATCTTCTTGGGCTTGATTCTGTCCCAGAAGCTGGGGTTTTCAACAGTAACAACCTCGCCGTTAGGGGTAATGATTTCTTTTTCTTTCTTGAAAATAGACATTCTACTTACCTCCTTAATCTTGATATACGACAAGCTTCTTAACAAGAACCCAAGCTATAGCGACGAATGCAAGAACAACGACGGTATATACCCAGGAAAGAGCGGAAGCAAGTTCGTAGGTTGCGGCGTTACCCATATATGTGTTGATATAAAGGATAGCGGCGTTATCGGACTTAAGGAAGAGGTCGATAACCGTGTAGATGAGGTTAACGAGAATAAGGGGAGAAATCATGGGGAAGGATATCTTCCAGAAAACTTCCCAACCTGTAGCACCCTCAACCTTTGCGGCTTCGTACATACTGATTGAAATACCCTGAAGACCCGAAAGGAATACCAGCATCTGAACACCGGAAGAGGTGATAACAGAGTACAGACCGTCAATGGCGCCCAAAACTATACCCGAAAGAGTGGGGTTATTAAGGGCAGAGGTAATAACCTCTCTGAGCTGGTTATAATTGAAGATGTTTGCGGCACCGGAGGCGCTGGCTCCACCTACCTCCAGCTTTTCGCCGGAGTTGTAGGTGTCGAGCATAGAGCTCATTTCTTCAAATTCTCTCATAATACCCGTAGAAATAATAACGGGAATGAAGAATATAACACGGGCTACCGTTCTACCAAGGAACTTCTGGTTAAGAACGTTTGCCATAAAGAATGCGAAGATAATGATAACGAATATCTGGGGAATGAGGGACGTTACCGATTCGATAACGGTTCTCAGGAAGCCTTCTTCTACGAAGAGAGCCTGACGGTAGTTTTCCCAACCTACAAAAGAGGTCTGGAAACCTTTTCCCTTTACGATTTCGATTTCACTGAAGGAGTAAATGATAGACTGAACAAGCACGGGGATATACATTATTGCAAGACCGATTATGATAGGTAAGCAGAATACATATCCAAAAAGGCTGTTCTTTCTTTCGAGGGTCAGAAACGAAGCTTTTCTGGCCTTAACTGTTTTCTTTGCCTGTACGCTCATATGTTTTTAACCCCCTTACTCAAAAATTATATAGTCTTTTGCAGGAACGGTAATTATAGTACCGTCAGCTGCAGCAAACTGGATGTCGAAGGAATTGTAGTTTACGTAAACTGTGTACTGATCGCCGTATACGGTCTTGTAAACACTGTCTATCCAAACACGGGTATCTTCCTTAACTATCTTTCTACCTTCTCTGTAACCGGGATCGCCGGGCTGGAGATAGGTAACCTCACCACCAGCGATGTAGACTTTTCTGTCGATAGCTGAATAGCCCTGGTGCTCGGTAATGGGAAGAGATGCAACCTTATCGAGAACAACCTTAACGGCATTGTAAACCTCAAGAGCTCTGTCATAAGAGTTGTTGTAGTTAAGAGAATACCAATTGGTAAATGCAGTGTTGTAGAGGATCGTATCTTCTTCACCCATCCAACGGAAGTATACGTTACTACCGGTTTCTATACAGTAAAGAATGAGATCTTGATAGTTTGCGTTGATATTGAAGGCCTCAGGCGCGTAATATACGTAGCCGTGAAGAACCATCTGGATGAAGGGTATGGATTCCTTGGCGGAGAGATATTCAGAAGAGCCCATGGGCATATTGAGAATATGGTCTGCGATGTTCCAAGTGTAATCGTTACCGTTATCAACCATAAGCTCGTAATCCTTAAACACTTCAAGAGCCTGGAGCTGATACTCGTAAGACTTGGTTCTGTTAACGTTACGGTTGGTCTTATAGTTGGAGTTAAGATATTCACCCATAGCGGCGAGAGATATCTGGCCGTTGCCGATAATCTTAGAGTAAGAAGCCTCAAAGTTTGCGGCCATCTCGGGAAGAATATCGGGAGAGATGATGGTCTTCTTGAAATCGTCGGTCTGAGCCAAGGAACCGGAAGCAGGGCTTCTCATGTTAACGGTGGCAAGACGCATATCAAGTCTACGGGCAGAATCCTGAGAGTAGTTGAATCCGTCGCGTACGGTATCTCTGTAAACGTACTGCATATCAGCGTTGGGGAAGAATCCGTAGCCGTTTTCAGTACAGTACTCAACAAGAGAGGAAAGTTCTTTCTTGCTGCCAAGAAGGTCGAGAAGCTCAACCTCGTTGTAAGCGGTATTATAGAAACCGCCGTTGGACCAATAGAGGTAACGGGTATTTACATTTTCAATACCGTCAGCATTAAGCTTTTCAAGAACTTCAAGGATATCGGTGTAAGTAGTGAGAGCCTTTTTCTTTACGGTGGGAACACCGGCTACAGATTCGGTCTTCTCAAAGCTTCCGATAAAGTCGATATAGAGCTGGGTAGTTGCATCAGAAATGGTTTCTGTGGGAAGCTTACCTGCTTCTATAAGATAATTTCTGTATTCTTCAGCATATTCGGAGTAGGTCTTTCCGCCTTCACCGAACATATAGCGAACTACAAAGTTTGCTATGGTTTCGTCCTTTGCAAGAACGACGCCGGAGCCGGAGGAATCGGTGGAAGCTCCGCCTACGGACTGGCCGCCGGCATAGGTACGGTAGTCACGCTCGGAATATACAAGGTCAAAGTTAAGAGAAGCAACGGGGTTGCTTACCTCATTATAAGGTCTTGCAGAAATGAATGCCTGAGCAGCACCATCCTCAAGAACCATCATCATGCTTCCGCCCAACTTACCGTAGGTACCTTCATCGGAATAGTCACCTCTGTCGTATATACCGAAGCCCGAAAGAGCGGGAGCTGACTGTCCGGAAATAATACCGGGGTTAAAGGTTTCGTCACTGCCGTAAATACGGGCAGAGTAAGCATCGGTAGTCATACCGCCGAAAAGGGGCATAATAGAACCGGAGCCGTCGGGAAGAATCATGTACTTAGTATCATCGGATGTATCTTTTGCTTCAACTGCGCCGAATGCTCTGTAGAAGTATATCTTATAGAGCTTCTGCTTTTCGGGAGCAAGTATCAACGATGTATCAACGTTAAGGGTAAGACCCTTTTCGTCAAGGCTGATATCTACGGGAATAGTGTACATAACAGCACGTTCAGGACCGGAGTAGTCAACCTTCTCCATTTCCTGCTTCAGCATTTCAACGGTAAAGCCGATAGATGTAAGAGCGTTCTTAACGTTATTCTTCTGCTTGGAGGTCAAGCTACGACCGATATAAAGTGCTTCGTAGTCAAGAGTGGGATAGTATGCAAGATACTGTTCCTTAACCTCAAGAGAAAGGGAATCGGGTTCGTTAAGATTGTAGGAAGTCTGGATGGCCTTTTTGTAGGTCTTGGCAGCTCCCGCATCGGGAATCTTGTCAATCTGCTCCATTATCCAGTTGTATGTGCTTACAGTAAGAACGGGAGGAACGAGTTCCTTATCGGGGTCATTACCGATGGTGTAGATGACTCTGATAGTATTGTCGTCCATCTTCTTTATGTGGAAGTTCTTATCAAGGTAGCAGTTTTCATAGAAGTTAAACTCAAATCTCTTGTTGAGGGAGTCATAAGCTTCTATGGTAAGGGGAGCGTGGAGCTTTCCGCGCTTATCATCAGCTGTGGAGCTGAGTTCTTCACCGTCAGCCTTTACAGCGTTAGTGGGGTCGGAGTGGTAAACCATTCCGGTTTCCTTATCATATACGGCGAGGGAAGTATCGTCAAAATCAAAGTAGAGAATGTAATTGTCGTTTTCAATTACATTTTTCATTCCAACGATGCCAAGCTTCTTGTTTACGTCGTTCTTTCCGGCACCGCCCTTTACGGTTTCATAATCGGAAGGATCCATTACGTTATCAAGACTGCCGTCAAGGAGTTCAAGAATGTGAGCCTCTCTCTCTTCATCCGAAACATAGCCGGAAGAAGTAGTTGCCTTCTCGCAAGATGAGAGGAGTACCGATAATGCGGTAAAGAGAACCGCAAACACGGTGATCATTAAAAACTTTTTGATCTTCATAATCTTTCCTCCTCCTTATTCATTTATTCTGAACGAGATTTCCGTCCAGAGCGAAGAAGCAAAGCCGGTTACCTGCTGTACAAGGAAAACGATAAGCACGATGATAAACGCAATAATCAGTATACCAACTATTGAAAGAACCGTCGTAGCAATACCCTTTTTAACCGAGTACTGATGAGTGGTTATCATGCCAAGGAAGATTTCCATATAAGCGATAACTACGCCCATAGAATTTACGGTAGTAAATACGCTGGAGGATTCCAAGGGAAGATAATGGCTAAGAGGTACGGCAATAAAGTTACAAAGTGTAAGGGGAAGAGTACCTACTGCTGTGGCAACGAAAATGTCACCAAACTTACCGTCGCCGTCCATAAGAGAGGAGAAGCACCAGTTAGCAACAGTCCACAGAATGTAGGGAAGAATAGCAATACCAATCTCAATGATAACGTTCAAGCTGAGCTGTTCAGCTACGCTTGTGTACATATATCCGAGGAGCTGTCTCTTAAATACTGCAGAGAAGGCGAGAAGAATCATGAGCAATACTGCGGTATTGACAGATTTTCTCTTGGGATCGTTTTTCAGATCGTAAAATCCATCGAAGGGATGAACGAGAACGTAAAAAGCATAAGGAAGCTTTTTGAAAGCATCAACGATACAATCGCCGATTGTCTTAAATACCTTTTTTACTGCTGTCATTATCTTCTACCTCCTTTCTTTTTTCTTCTCTTACTCTTTCTTGTCTTAATCAAGAAGTACAGAACGAACAAACCAACTACGAGAACGATTGCACTGATAGCAATAAGAGCGAAGTTCTCTTCCATAGAAGCTCTCTGGAGCTCTTTGAAAGCCTGAGAGTAATAGGTTGTTTCATTTGCAACTTCAAAGTAGTCAAGAGCATTCTGATAATGTTCAAGTCTTGTATCATCATAATACAGGGTCATAGCGGTACGCATTTCAGCCTTACCGAGACCGATGTAAGCGATATACATATTAGAGTTATAAGCTATAACGTCTTTCCAATACTGGGAAGAAACGTCGTAGTCACCTGCGATATGAGAATCGAGAGCGTTGAATACGGTTTTTGCATAGTCCGTCATTTCATAGATAACGAGGGACTTGCTTCCAACGTCAGAAACAACAACGTGGTCGCCGTTAATTACCAAAGAATAGGGGGTAGTGGTTCTACCCTGCTGGCTACCCTTACCGCCACTGATGAAGATAAGATTACAGTCGTTATCGTAAACGAAGAATCGGCCGCTTCTCTGGTCGAGAATAACAAAACAGCCATTATCGTAAGCAGCTGCGTCTACTATCTGAGGTGTGGTGTCAACAGTAAAGTCCAGGTCACCGATTACGGGGAAGATGCCGTTTCTACGGAGAATATCTATACCCGAGGTGTTGAGTTTGGAAACAGGTGCGGTATCGGGTTCGCTCTTGCTTACAGCAGCGGATAAGAGGCTTGCAGAGTCTATTGTAGAAATAGTAACGTACATGAATCCTCTGTAGTCCTGAGCGATATTGTTGTATTCAGTAGGAACGTAGGTAACGAGCTTCTTTCTCTGCTCATCGGTAGCCAACATTCTCCAGAACCAATCCATGGGGTTCATTTCAACCTTAGGAGCGCCTACGAAGTTGGTAAACATACCGGTGTTGTCAAGCTCCATTATACCGCGGTTAACGGCATAAGCGATTACCTGCATACCGCCTGCACGGTCAACTATGAGCTTAAGGGGCTTGAAGATGTAGCTCTTACCGAGAACGGATACCTTTACAGACTGGTATACCTGCTTTACGTAACCGTTGATATCACATACGACTATACGTCTGTTGTTGGTATCTGCTACATAGATGAGACCGTCTTCGGTAACGTATATACCCGAAGGATGATTAAAGCTATAAGCATTAGCTGCGGTCATTTCGGGGTCGATAGAAGGATTACCGAGAGAGTCGTACTTGTTTTTGTCAAGCTCGGGAATTACGTATCCGGGAGCGTCAGCAGTAGCAGGGGTATTCTTCAAGCTTCTGATGGTCTGAGTTACCTGGTAGTCTTCGTCGAGAACGATAATCTGGTTACCGCCTCTATCAAGAACGTACACATGGCCGTTTCTCTCAAAGAGGTCAACAGGCTCGTAGGTAAGGATATCAGCGCCAATATCCTCTGCACTGAGAGTCTTGATGTGAGCGTAGGATACGGGAGCATCTACGGGCTCGCCGTAGAAGTTATAGTTATAAGAGTCTACGATTTCGTCATTGGTCGTTATTGCCGCCATAGGCAGAACGCAAAGGGGAAGAACGACGAGCATCGCAAGAATAAGGGCGAAAGCCGATTTAAATATGTTTCTCATCTTTCCGCCTCCTTAGTCTTTCATACCCGATGTTGCCATCGTTTCAACTATGTTACTCTGTGTTATAACGAAGACTATAACGGGAACGGACATCATTACTATCTGAATTGCCATGGAAACGCCCGTTCTGGCAATACCTGCGCCGGAGATCTGACCCAACGCATAGGAAAGGGTTTTAAGTTCTTCACGGTAGATATAAATACTTGAGCCCTGATTCCAGAAGTTCTGAACAGCGAAAACTATAAGAGTCAGCCATCCGGGCTTGATGGAAGGCATCAGTATATTAAAGAATATTCTGAATTCTCCTGCACCGTCGATACGGGCAGCCTCAAGAACGGTATCGGGGAACTGGTCCATATACTGCTTGATGAGGTAGAGGGAGAAGGAAGAACCGAGGGCGGGAATAAGAATAGCGTAGTATGTATCGATCCAGCCGAGGTTTGCCATTATAATATAGTTAGCAATGGTAGATGCGGTGGAGGTGAACATAAGGGACATAGAGGAGATCTGGAAGATAAACTCACGGCCCTTGAACTGACGCTTGGAGAGGGGGTACGCAGCCAAAGATGCGGAAACAACGTTGAAGGTTGTACCCACCAAGGTAATAAAGATGGTGTTAAAGAGGTATTTGGAGAAAGGCACCAAAGAGTTGGACATTATGGTGAACAGATCCAAATAGTTCTTAAAGGTAGGATTCTTAACAATAAGATTCGGGGGGAAAAGGAATATTTCGTTCATGGGCTTAAGAGAGTTACTGATGGAGTACACCAGAGGGAAGCCCATAAAGCATCCGCCTATAAGAAGACAAGTAAAGAGGAAAAGGTCACCGGCCAAACCTCTGTTTACCCTTTTATACTTAAAAAGACGTTTCTTTTTACGGTATATGGGATTGCCGTCAGCATCAACCTGAGGCTTTTTGGCGAAAAGGGATTTCTTCTGCGCCAAAACAGCTGTATTATCAGACATTCGTTTTTCCTCCTTTCCTACTTACCTATCTTACTGAGTATAAACTTAACGACTCGGTTTGAAACGTACGACAGAATAAACAGTATCGTAGCAATTGCGGACGCGTAGCCCATTTCAAAACGGGTTCCGCCGTAGTCGTCAAGGTGGTGGGATATGGTATGCAATTCGTAGTTTTGGGTAGGACTACCGAATACGCTTGAAATGATACCGCCGATACCGAAGGAGTTGGTGATGGTAAGGATAGCACCGAACATAAGCTGACCTCTCATGGAGGGGAGAGTTATGAAGTAGAGTTCCTGCCATCTGTTCTTTATACCGTCAACTGCGCCTGCCTCGTAGAGGGACTTATCAACGGTCTGAAGACCTGCTATCATGGTAAGGAAGGAGGTACCCAGGGACTGCCAAAGTATTACTATAATACATATGGGCCACATAAGGTCTGCGTCCTTGGTGAACTGAAGGGGTTCGGTTATAAGACCCCAGTCAAGGAACCAAGCGTTAAGGTAACCGTTTGCGTCACCTGTAAAGAAGAGTTTCCAGAAGGTGGTAAGACCGCCGGCAAGAGAAGGCGCATAGAAGAGAAGCGTCAGGAATGCACGGGGCTTTGCAGGAACCTCATTAATAAGCCATGCAAAAGCAAAGCAAAGCAAATAGCTACAGGGACCGGTAATGATTGCAAGAATCATTGTGTTCTCAAAGGCGAGAGAGAAGATGTCGTCGTTGAGGAAGAGTTTAGAATAGTTGTCAAAGCCAACGAAGTCGGGCATTTCCAACATATTAAAGTTTGTAAAACTCAAGCCGAGAGATACGAAAACAGGGAGAACCGTAAACGTAAAGAAGGTAATGAGGTAGGGACCAAGGAAGACGATAAGGTCTAAGTTC
>JAEIGA010020033.1_pt1 | contig 10193 bp, 8 predicted proteins | sample 9270691 | NCBI WGS metagenome assembly JAEIGA01 (sample SAMN17057246, study PRJNA624740) | gut metagenome | biome: biome; isolation source: fecal sample | host: Bos grunniens | place: China: Xizang | collected 2019
TACAGGACGAGACTGTGGTCTTCCCGAAAGAGCTCCCATGTGCGGCGTGCCTTATCATTCTGTAGACGGATATATAGCCCGTCTTGTTCAAAAGGGATATAAGGTATCTGTCTGCGAGCAGATAAAGGATGAGGTAACCAACGAAGTTACCGAACGCAGAATCGTCAGAATGATTTCACCCGGTACCGTTACAGACCCACAGATGCTGGACGAAACAAAGAACAGCTATATTGCTTGTGCTTACGTAGAGCCCGAAAAGGATGGCAAGGCAGTAATTTGCTATTCAGATATAACTACAGGTGAAGTTCTTTTTGGCGAACCTGTAACAAAGTCTGACGACAGATTGCTCAACGAGCTGGCAAAGCTCAATCCTGCAGAAATTTACGTATGCGGAAATATTAAAGAGATTCCCGCCATTTCTGCGTATATGGCAAGGAATGATACAAGGTGTATTATAACTCCCGCCGATAAAGAAGCATTTGTATACGTTAATGCATCACAGATGATAAATCAACATATGGGCAGCGAAATGTCCGTGTCTGAGTTTTCCGACCCCATACACGTTATTGTTTTTGGCGGTCTTTTAGAGTATCTCTACAGAACTCAGTTTTGTGATCTTTCACACCTGAAGAGATTCACATTCATTAACAAGCAGAGCTTTATGGATATCGACTGGTTCTCCTGGAGAAATCTTGAGCTCACCGAGACCCTTAGAGCAAAAACAAAAAGAGGCTCTTTACTGGGTGTTATTGACTCCACCCGCACCCCCATGGGCGCAAGACTCCTCAGACGTTACCTTGAAAAGCCCCTCGTTGATATCACAGCAATATTAAAGCGTCAAGCGGCCGTTACTGCGTTTTATAACAACGACACGGCAAGAGCAGAAATCAGAGATACCCTTGCTAACATAAAGGATATTGAAAGACTTATTGCAAAGGTGGTATACGATACCATAAATCCCAGAGACGTCAAATCTTTGGGTAACTCATTAAACCATCTTCCTTCAATAAAGAATACTCTTTCCAATATTGATTCTCCCGTAATCGATAAGCTTAATAACAGCATCGATACCTTAGTTGATATTGCCACCCTTATAGAGAGAACTATTGTAGACGAGGCTCCCGTTACTCTCAGAGATGGCAAAGCAATAAAAGACAATTATAGTCCTGAGCTGGCAGAACTCAAATCACTGCTTAAGGACAGTAAAGAATGGCTGAGCCAGATAGAAACATCCGAAAAAGAAAGAACGGGTATCAAAACGCTCAAGGTCGGATATAACAAAATATTCGGTTATTATATTGAAGTTTCCAACAGTTTTTCAAGCATGGTTCCCGAGGACTATATCAGAAAGCAGACCCTTGTAAACGGAGAACGATACATAACAGCTGAGCTTAAAGACCTTGAAGCAAAAATGCTTACCGCAGGCGAGCGTGTTATCAAGCTTGAAAACGAAATATTTGAAGAGCTGAAAGCTACAATAAAGGAAGCTCTGTCCAGAATAAAAACAACGGCAGATGCTATTGCGGAGCTTGACGTTCATACAAACTTTGCTGAAATATCAAAGAAAAACGGATACGTTTGCCCCGTAATGGTACCCGAGGGTATAATTGACATAAAAAATGGCAGACACCCTGTTGTCGAAAAGGCACTTAAGCACGACCTTTTTGTTCCCAACGATACTTACCTTGACAATTCGGCAAATATGTTTGCCCTTATAACAGGTCCTAACATGGCAGGTAAATCGACCTACATGAGACAAGTTGCAGTAATTGTTATTATGGCTCAGGCCGGTTGCTACGTACCTGCAGATTATGCAAAAATAGCCGTAGTTGATAAAATATTTACCAGAGTTGGTGCATCCGACGACCTTTCTGCCGGACAGTCAACCTTTATGGTTGAAATGAACGAGGTTGCCTATATACTGAAGAACGCAACGAAAAACAGCCTTCTTATCTTTGACGAAATCGGTAGAGGAACTTCAACCTTTGACGGTATGAGTATGGCACAAGCTGTTATCGAATACGTGGTAAAAAAGATAAAAGCAAAAACCATGTTTGCAACTCATTACCATGAGCTTACACGCCTTGACGAAGTTTTTGACAGCATAAAAAATTATAACGTTGCCGCAAAGAAAAAGAACAACGAAATAATCTTTTTACGCAAGATACTTAAGGGCGGTACCGATGACAGTTACGGTATTGACGTTGCAAAGCTTGCAGGTGTACCTAACGAAGTCATAAAACGCGCAGAGGAAATCCTAAAAGAGCTTGAAGAAAACAAGGTACAGATCATGGTTTCCCAGAAAAAAGGGGATAGCGGTATGTATCTTGAGAATAATCTTTTCTCGGATATCAACAACGATATAATTGAAAAGCTTAAAAATATCGATATTACAACCCTTACGCCTATTGAGGCAATGAATGAGCTTTACAAGCTGTCCAATGCCGTTAAGGGTGAGAAAATATAAACACAAAGGAATCGCTTTACTATGGATATAATTCATGTCCTTGATAAACAAATATCTGATCTGATAGCGGCAGGAGAAGTGGTTGAAAGGCCATCATCCGTAGTAAAAGAGCTTGTTGAAAACTCTATCGACGCAGGCGCCACCAAGATAAAGATAGAAATAGAAAAAGGCGGCACTACGCTAATACGAGTTACAGATAATGGCAAGGGAATGACTGAAAATGATGCTGAAAATGCATTCCTGAAGCATGCAACCAGTAAATTGCACCAAAAGTCAGACCTTTATTCCATCCAGACTCTCGGTTTCAGAGGAGAGGCTCTTTGCGCTATATCTGCAGTTTCGGAGATCACCTTAAAAACAAAAACTGCGGATACGGTGGAAGGCACGTGCGTTAAAATGACTTACGGTACGCTTTCTGAAAAGAAGCAGATTGCCTACGTTACAGGAACGTCCATAACAGTAGAGAATCTTTTTGCAAATACCCCCGCAAGGTTAAAGTTCTTAAAGTCAGAGGCAGCCGAAACCTCGGCTATTTCATCATTAATTACTACACTCGCACTGGCTAATCCCAATATTGCGTTCAGTTACTCTGTAAATTCCAAAGAAAAACTCTTTACCTACGGCAAAGGAGACCTTAAGGATGCTGTATTTTGCATTGAGGGAAAAGAGTTTGCAGACAATATCATTCCCGTATCCGTATCAGCACCCTACGGTACAGATGGAAAGCGTATAGCGGTTAACGGTTTTATCGGAAAGCCCCTTTATACAAGACCCTCCAGATCAAAACAGTTGTTTTATATAAACAACCGTATGATTCGCTCAAGAATTATGCAGAGTGCCCTTGAAAACGGGTACAGAAGCTACATTATGAGTGGTAGATTTCCCGTTTGCATCCTTAATCTTACCATTCCTTACGACGAAGTGGATATAAACGTTCATCCCGGCAAATTAGAGGCTAAATTCGGTGACGAGAGAGCAGTGTACGATGTTATACTGGCTGCCGTAACCTTAGGCTTAAACAAGGATAGAGCCACTGCGCCCGAGATGAGGATTTCCACGCCGAAATCGCAAACAGTTTCCTACACTCAGCCTACAATTATACCCAAAACAGTTATTAACGTAGAGAAGAAAAAGGAAGACACACCCGCTGTTACTAACCGTCAGGCTGAGGTTGAAAAGCTCCTTGACGGCTTAGAAAAGAGGGCGGATGAAGTTAGTGTAAAAAAATACGAAGACTGGACAATCTTTCCTGCAAACAAACAGGTAGAGCAGAAGCCTGCAAAATCCGTAAGCATCAGCGCGTCTGGATTTGATAATTCCTTGGTATTCAGTGATATCAAAAAAGAAAACGAGCCGGTAGTATATAAAAATCTTATTATTACTCCTCCCGAAGAAACGAAAAAGGAAGAAGTCCCCGTAAAAGAAGAGGAAGTTCAACCTGTCGTCGCAGAAACCATCGAAAAACAGGAGCCCGAAATTATAAAACTGACCGAAGAATTTTCGGTAGCTTATAAATATATCGGAGAATGCTTTAACACCTACATACTCCTTGAGGGAGAGAACGAGCTTTACGTAATTGACAAGCACGCTCTCCACGAAAGGATGAATTTCGAAAAGCTTAAAAAGGAAAGGGTACACGAGTCACAAACGTTACTCACTCCTTTAATCATTACAGTAGAGGCCGATAAACTCAACCCCATTGTATCAAGGAAAGAATTTCTTTACTCCATTGGTTTTGACATTGACGAATTTGGTGACGATGCCATAGCCATTCGAGCAATCCCCAACATACTCAATCAAGCTCAGGCAGAAAGTGTTCTCTGTAATTTTGCAGAAACTCTCACCGACAGCAAGGCCTTTGTTGATGCAGAGCTTATGGACGAATTCTTATATGATATAGCCTGCAAGGCCTCCATTAGGGCAGGAGCCGAATCCTCAGAAACAGAACTTAGAGCTTTGGCCGATGAGTATATGAAAAACAGAGATACCCTAAGTTACTGTCCTCACGGGCGCCCCGTAATGATCACTTTGACCAAAAACAGTATTGAGAAAAACTTTAAAAGACTGGTCTGATATGCAAAAAAAGAAAGCACTCGTAATATGCGGCCCCACAGGGGTGGGAAAAACCGCGCTGTCCGTATCTCTTGCCAAGAGAATTAACGGAGAAATACTCTCTGCCGATTCTATGCAGATATATAAAGGCATGGATATAGGTACCGCAAAGGTCACTCCAGAAGAAAAGGCGGATATACCTCACCACTTGATAGATATAAAAAGCCCGGATGAGACCTATTCTCTTTCTGATTATCTTGCCGACGTAAACGCAATAGCACGTGATGTTTCCGTGAGAGGTAAATTACCAATAATTGTTGGCGGAACGGGATTATATATATCTTCGTTTGTGGATAATATTACCCTTATGGAAGAGGCCGAGATAGACCTTGGGTATAGAGAAGAACTAAAGGAATACGCCCTCAAAAACGGCAATGCTGCCTTAAAGGAACTACTTAAGGAAATAGACCCCGAAAGCTATGAAAGATTGGCTGAAAATGATACCAAACGTATTATTCGAGCTCTTGAAGTATACCGTGCCACGGGTAAAACCATAGGAGAACAAAACGCTCTTTCAAAGTCTGTTCCTTCTGATTACGATTTCACAATTATAGGACTTACATGTAAAGACAGAGCAATACTGTACGACAGAATTAACAATCGTGTCGACAGAATGATTACCGATGGGCTTATCCACGAGGTAAAAGCCTTAAATCTTGATAGTTGCAGCAATACAGCAAGACAAGCTATTGGATACAAGCAAATTAACTCCTATTTAAAAGGGGAGTGTGCCCTAAATGATGCTCTGGAAAATATTAAAATGGAGAGCAGAAGATACGCGAAAAGGCAGCTGACCTGGTTCAGGAGAGATAAACGCATAATCTGGTTTAATACCGACGAGGAACCCATTGCTCAGATATCAGATAAAATCGTATCTCTAATTAATACCTAACACAGACATTCAAAATTATTATATTTTCAAACAACGGAACAGTAATATGAGAAACATGGAAAAATCCCCATTAGATTCACGAAAACTGTCTAAAATAATAGTTGCTGCCATCATTATTGTAATGGCGTTTTACCTGACTATTAATTTATTTACAGGATTGTGGGTCGAAAAAATCGAAACAGAATATCTTGAAAGCTATACTTACAGTAATTATGCGGAAGTATATGGCATAGCCGTTCGCGAAGAAGCCCTTGTAATTGCCGATAAGGACTACAAGAACGTTCTATATAAAATAAGCGATGGCGACAGAGTAGCAAAATCAAGCGTGATAGCTTCATGTAATGAAGTTCTCATTTCAAACGAAGATAATGCAAAACTTAAGTTGCTGGAAAGTCGCATTGGTCAGATTTCCGAAAGCACAAAGTCATCAATTTCTCTTGACCTGCCCTCAATTGAATCTAATATTTTATCGGGTATTAATGAGCTTCTTTACGCAATGGAGTCAAACGACATATCCACGGCACTTGATTATGCGGACTCCTTGCATGTATATTTTAACCAAAAGAGCATAAAGCTTAACGGAAATACTTATTACCTTGATGCACTGGCTAAGTACGAGGAGGATAAAGAAACACTTCTATCCTCATACAATACAGTAGAGCATCAGATACTCTCACCCTATGCAGGATATTTTGACACCGATTACGACGGATACGAATATCTTAATCCCAATGACTACAGGGAATTTACAGTTAATTCCTATAATGCTTTAATCCAGTCAGAAGCAAAGGAACTGCCAAACAGATACATAGGAAAAGTAGAGCTAAGCCCCAGCTGGTACTATTACTGTATTGCTGATACAGCAACCCTTCCCACCTTATCCGTAGGCCAAAAGCTCACACTTGAATTTGAGTTTGACCATGTGGGAACAGCAAGCATACCCTTCTACGTATCATATATTTCCAGAAGCGTGGACGGTAAAACAGCACTGCGTTTACGAAGCGACACCATAAGCAACGAAATCTTCTCTCTCAGAAAGACAGGAGCCCATATAATAACCTCAAACTACAGTGGATACAAGGTTCCCAACGATGCTTTGAGAGTGGTTGACGGAAAAGACGGTATTTACGTCCTTTCTGCAAAAAGAGTGGTGTTTAAACCCGTTAACATTATTTATGCCACTGAGGATTTCGCAATTGTTGAATCTGCCGTAACGACAGGATCAAAGATACTTGCAGAAAAAGATGCAGTTATAATCGGAGGAAAGGAGCTATACGACGGAAAGATAGTTCAACAGTAACTTTATTTCCCATAAGAATATGCTTACACCCGAATTTGAAGATATAAAAAAAAGAATAGAAAATGCAAGGGGAGAGGCTGGCCTTGCAGAGTCGGTCAAGATAGTGGGCGTAGTAAAATATCAGTCTATTGAAGATGCTAACGCTCTTATCTCTCAGGGCATTACAGACATAGCAGAAAACTACGTACAAGCACTTACAGAGCGCTCACACATGTTCCTTCCCGCAACCAGACACCTTATAGGACACCTACAAACAAATAAAGTAAAACAGGCGTTAGAAGTAGCAGACGTTATCCAGTCGGTTGATTCTGTAAAGTTGCTCAAAGAGATTGAAAAGCAGGCATCAAAGCTTGAAAAATCGATTGATATACTCTTTCAGGTAAACATTGCAAAGGAAGAAGCCAAAACGGGGATTTTTGAAGAAAACCTCGATGAACTCTTTCTTGCCGCAGCCGAAATGCCCCATATAAGGGTAAAAGGGCTCATGTCCATAATGCCAATTGAAACAAAATTGTTATATTATCAAAAAATGTATGCTCTATTCCTTGACAAACGCGACTATTTAGTGCATAATATATGTAGTGATAATATTTCTATGGACTACTTGTCCATGGGAATGAGTAGCGACTACGAAACTGCCGTAAGATGCGGCTCCAATATGGTGCGTCTTGGCAGATGCCTTTTTCAGTAAATCAATAAACACCAAATAAACACACAAACAAACGAAAGGAATAACCATTATGGCATTCGAAGCTTTCAAGAAAATTTTAGACCCCCAGATTGACGACGAACAGGATTACATTGAAGAAGAAATGGAAGACGACGGTTACGTTTCCGACGGCGTTTCCAGAGTAAAGCCCAAGTTTGTACTCAAAAAGCCCGTTGACAGAACCGAACTTGCCGAAATCGCTCAGGACCTTATGCAGGACAAGGTAGTTATCCTCAACCTCGATAATATCAATAAGGTTGAGACCCGCAGATATCTTGACTTCCTTCAGGGAACTATTTTTGCACTCAGAGGCGAGATAAGAAAACTTTCCGACGATACATATATGTTTATTCCCGGCAAGGTTGATATAAACGGCGATATACTTGAAGATGTCGAAAAACTCCTCTGATAACTCTTCATTTGAAAAAGAGGACAAGCTCTTTATTTCAAAAATAAAGGAACTTGAGAATCGAGCCTATTATACGGAACGACCCGTTTTTACCGACTTTCTTGACACAAGAGAACAGTCTCTTGCTGTGAGTCATGTAGGCCATAACGCCATCTTTTTTGGCGGGTATGACGATGCGGAAAGACGAATGATAGGATTCATGCCCGAGTACGAGGCAGAGTTTCCCATTACAGTACTATCTATTACAGTAGCGGAAGGCGCAGCTCAATTGGAGCATAGAGCCGTTTTGGGAAGCATTATGGCATTGGGGATAGATAGGTCGGTAATAGGCGATATTCTTATTACTGATAAACACAAGGCCATAATTTTTATTAAATCCGATTTCTTCAATTACTTTGATTCCAACCTATTAAAGATTGGTAGAGATAATTGCAGCATATCCAAAGCAACGGCGGAAGATCTATGTATAGAACGGAAAACTTCAGTATTTTCAGTTTCTATCGCGTCTTTACGTCTTGATTGCGTGGTTGCCGCAGCAGCGAAGACCTCACGAGAAAAAGCCGTAGTCCTGATAAAATCAAAAAAGGTCTTTCTTAACAGACAGGAAACCTGCGACCCTTCAAAATCCGTAAAAGAAGGGGATCAGATTGTTATCAGAGGATTAGGAAAATTTAATCTCAAAGCTATTACGGGGACAACCCGAAAAGGCCGAATATCGGCAGAAATCGAGAAATATATTTGAAGATAACATATCACAATGCAAAGGAGCGACTAACAATGATCACACCTAAAGAAATCGAAACAAAAGTATTTTCCAGAGCTAAGACCGGCGGTTACAGACCCGAAGAGGTTGATAGCTTTCTTGACGAGATACTTCTCAGCTACACAAAGCTTCTTAATGAAAGAGAACAGCTCAACAAAAAGGTAGCAAGCCTTACAAACAAGCTTGAAGCTGCTAAAGAAGAGCAGGATCAGTGGAAGAATACTATTCTTAATACCCAGAAGAGCTACAACGACGTTATGCAGACTGCAAAGAAAAAGGCTGACAAGCTCGTTTACGAAGCTCAGGATTATGCAAAGAAGCTGATCCAGTCCGCTCAGGAAGAAGCAGAAAACCAGAAGAATATCAAGGAAACTCTGGCAAATGAAGTTGAAGACTTCAAGACAAAGCTCCTTTCCATTTATCAGAGCCATGTAAAGCTTATTTCCGGCATCCCTGTAATCAAAAAGGAAATCGCTGAAACCGACTCCAAGACCCTTGAAGTTCTCAAGGCTGCTACTGCTGACGTTGAAGACAGAGTTGAAGCTATTGAAGAGCCCGTTATCGAAGAACCCGCTCCTGTTGTAGAGGAAGTACCCGTTATCGAGCCCGTTGTTGAGGAAGTTGCACCGGTTGTTGAAGAACCTGCTGAAGACCTTTCCGTTACCAGAGTAATTGAAGGCACCAGAGCACAGCGTTTTGCAGACCTCGCCCGCGAAGAAGAAGAGCCCGCAAAGCCCGCTACCAGAGCAACCCGTGCATTCGCTAATCTCGTTGAAGAAGATGACGATAACGATGATGATGACGATGACGATAAAGTAAGCGGCCTTTTTGACAACAAGAAATCCAAGCTTTTCGGCGGCAAAAAGAAGTCTCTCGGAATCTTCGGTAAGAAGAAGGCATCGGATGATGACGACGATTACGACGACGATGATGATTACGATGACGACGATTACGACGATGATGACGAATAATCTTTTCGTTGCAGTTGTTACCAGATGAGAAAACCGAGTTTAAATTACCGCCAGCTCCTTTACCTTGTAATCATAGCGGTTGCGGTGGCTTTAGATTTAGTGTCAAAGCATTTGGCAGTAAAATATCTTAAGCCCATCGGCACGTTTAAGATAATCGACGGCGTATTTCAGTTGTCTTACAGACAAAATACAGGGGCGGCGTTCAGTATACTTGAAGGACAGCAATTATTTTTCATAATCACTACCGGGATTTTATTGCTGATTATAGCCTATTTGTTGGTTGCTAACGTTGTACAAAGCTTTCCTGCCGCTTGCGCCTTAGCTTGCGTTTTCGGTGGTGGCGTAGGTAACCTTATTGATAGGATAAATACAGGCTACGTAGTAGATATGTTTGACTTCTGCCTGATAAATTTTGCCGTATTCAACGTTGCTGATATTTTCATAACCTGCGGTTCGATTCTTTTTATTCTAATATATATTTTCTATAAGGGAGATATGTTAAAATGGAAATAATCGTCGAATCGGGCGGTTCACGAATAGACAAATATATGTCCGAACGAGTCGATATGA
>JAEIGA010020034.1_pt1 | contig 10193 bp, 6 predicted proteins | sample 9270691 | NCBI WGS metagenome assembly JAEIGA01 (sample SAMN17057246, study PRJNA624740) | gut metagenome | biome: biome; isolation source: fecal sample | host: Bos grunniens | place: China: Xizang | collected 2019
AATATTCTCACCTACGGTGATGTTGTTGATCCACTCCTTGTTTGCTGTTGCTGTAGGTACATCCTCGGCAGCACCATTTGTGATTGTGTAGTTGATAACGCCCTCGCCACCGAAGAATTTAACATCTACAGCCTTCGCTGTAACTTCAAGTGTGCCCTTCAACTTTGGGGCCTCTGTGTTATCGTTGTTGTTACACGCCACAAAGATAGCGCTTACAGCAACCAAGAGATAGAATAGTTTGTTTAGTTTCATAGTGTTTAGTATTTGGTTTATAATATAAGCAAAAATACGCGACAAATTTATGAAAAATACTCTAAAATGAAAAATATATGTAGTAAGAAACAATAAGTGGTTGTCCAATCTTGGACAACCACTTAATCTATAAAGTGTAGTCTACACTATGCTGGGTTCTGAGCCTTACCAGTGATAGGACCCTCGTAGCTACCCTTGAAGTTACGATCGATATCATCCATAATATCGAATGTAATCTTGTAACCACCAGAGATATGCTCTACTATAACAGTACCAGATACTGATCCTGAGGTTATATTGTTGTAAGTAATGTTTGTATCTTTTAATACATAATCTGGCGCACCTTTCCATTCGAGAATTTCGTAAGTGCCAGCAGGGCAAATCTTAGAGCCTCCAGTGTGATAGATATCGAATGTTATCTCCAATGAGCCGTCAGCTGATGTTGCAATAAATAGGAACTCTGTGTTATTGCAATATGTAGAATTAACAGAAGACCACTCGTAGCATTCGATAGCACCAACTACAGCCTCGCCAAGATCCATACCGCGCATCTCGCCGTTATACTTAATATTAACGCTCTTATTACCAACCTGGAATGTACCCTCGATAGAGATAGTCTTAGTCTCGGTATCTGTAGCAACAGTGAATGTAGCATCCAAGATGTCTGCAGCCTCAGATGAGTTGTTATAACGGTACTCAGAGTAGCCATTGTCGCTGCTTGTGTTTAGGAGGATGCTACCATCAGCGACTGAGTATGTACCGTCAGATACGCGCTGAGTATTAGCCTCAGCCAAAGCGAAACTGATGCGTGTATACATATCACCAAGTGTTGCATCGTGCTCAACGAATGTTACATCCCACTGCTTACCACCATTCTCAGATGCTGCCCAGCACTCGGTGATGTTGAATACAACATATTCAATGTTTGGATCGTAACCAGACATATACTGCTTAATTCTAACCTCCTCAGAGATTGCACCGTATGTAACGATGATGCTCTCCTCACGAACAGCGTCTGTCTCGTTTGCAGCAACAGTATATGCTACGATGCCATTAGCGCAAGAGTTGATAGTAATCCACTCAGCGTTTGTAGTAGCAGTTGCCTCAACACCCTCAACACTATTCTCTACAGAGAAAGCAATCTCTCCATTACCACCCTCAGCCTCAAACTCAGTGTTTGCTGAGTCGATGGTGATTACTGGAGCTGGAGCAACATACTCGCTCTGGTTTACTTTTACAGTGAATGTTAGTACGCCATAAGTAGCAGTGATGGTTGCCTTGCGAGCCTCACCCTTGTTCTCAGCAACAACAAACTCGATAGTGTTGTCTGTAACCTTGAAGTCTGATACCCAGCTCTGGTTTGCAGATGCTGTTACAGCAACGCCCTCAATAGGGTTCTCAAGGTTGAACTCGATAGAGCCCAATGTCTTCTCCCAACCGAACTCCATCTCCTCAGCTGATACGCGCTCGAACTTAGGAGTCTTTGGTGCTGCAGCCTTACCAGCCTGCATTACAACAACCTCTACAACCTGAGCCTCATAGCTAACAACAACCTTTGTCTCACGAGCCTCCTCAGTGCTGTTTGCGTCAACCATATAGGTGATGTTTGCGCCTACAGTAATGTTGTTTACCCACTCATCAGCACATGTAGCGCTCACCTGAGCACCCTCTGGAGCATTCTCAAGGGTGTAAACGATGATACCAGCACCACCATCAGCCTCAAACTCTGCTGTGAGAGATGATGTAACGGTCAACTTTACCTCTTTGGCAGCATCCTCGCCAAAGTTCTCACAAGATGCAAATGCCAATGGCAATGCGATCAAGAGATAAAAAAAGTTTCTAAGTTTCATAAAATATTAGTTTTAATTGTTTAGAATTAGATAAATATCTCAATTTTAACAAGGCAAAAGTACCAATATTTTTCGATAATACAAAACTATTTGCAAAAATATGAATCTATAGGGGGTGTAATATTAGGCATAACAAAATTAGGGCCACCCGGAGGTGACCCTAATTTTTAATGTAGAATCGCTATTATAGTGATAGACGATCCTTCTTCTCAGCAGCTGCGCGAGTTGCGTTAATGTTGAATGTAGGTGCACCGTTGAAAGTAACGATGTGAGTTGCATCCTCAATAACAAGTGTAGCTGTGATACCATTCTCAGTTACCTCAACAATACCATCGCTATATGGCAAGTTGTATACATATGCTGTGCACGCGTCATTTACCAAACGGTAGTCTGAGTAGTAGTTACCCATAGACCACTCTGCACAACCATCAAAGAAGTCGAATGTATAAGTACCAGCAGGAATAGTTAGGTTACCCTCTGCATCGATGTTAGGCTCTACACCATAAAGGTCGAGACTATAGTATGATCCTCCGCCAAGAACCTGATTATCGCTTGTGAAACCAAGGTCAGATAGGTAAATCATATAGTTGTAAGCCACAGAGTACTGGTTAGCATAGTACTCACCAATGATATACTTAGCCTCAACTGTAGCGTCCTTAACAGGAACACCTACGAAGACCTTAGGAGCGCCATTGTAAGTAACCTTGTGGTTTCTACCCTTGATTACACAGTCGATAACAACGCTATTCTCTGTTACAACAACAGTTGCGTTATCCAACTTAGCCTGTGCGCTGTAATACTCAGCAGCTGAGTCGATAGCAAAATAACCTGAGTAGTAGTTACCTACAGTCCACTCTGCCTGAGTATCTTCAGCGTCAAATGTATAAGTACCAGCAGGAACTGTTAGATAACCCTCATCGTCAATAACTGGCTTAATACCATAGAGGTCAACCATGTAGTAGATACCGTCAGCAAGAACATTACCTGCCTCGTCAAAACCCTTATTAGATAGGTATACAGTGTAGTTGTAAGTAGCGCTATACTGAGTACCGTAGTAGTCACATGCGATAACATCCATAGTGAAGTCACCAGGAACGATTGGCTGACCTACATATAGCTTAGGAGCAGACTCGAATTTCACAACATGCTTAACAGCATTAACATATGCTACCAAAGTTACACCATCAGCAGTAACCTCAAGAGTTGCGCTATCGAATGGCTGATTTGCCTCGTAAGCTGTACCCTCCTCGTTAATCTTGAAGTATGCAGAACCATTACCATTGATAGTTGATCCATTCTGAGTACCCTCAGCATCGTAGTTGTATGTACCAGCAGGGAATACCATGTAACCCTCAGCGTCAACAGCTGGCTCCTCACTCAAATACAAATCGAGCAAATAGTATGAACCACCTGCAATAGGGTAACCAGATCCGTCGAAACCATAGTCGCTTAGATACAATGTGTAGTTGAATGTGTTGTTCTGAGTATAGCCCACATAGCTACCAGTGAAGATAGTTGACTCAATCTGAACATCAAACTCAGCCTGTGCAACTGTAACCTCAAAACTCTTAGCCTCGTATGATACAACGATCTTAGCCTCGCGAGCATCACCAGTGTTAGCATCAACCTTGAAAGTTACATTTGTACCAACCTTAAGGTTAGTAACCCAATCAGCCTCACATGCAGCGCTTACCTGAGCACCCTCTGGGGCATTCTCTAATTTGTAAGCAATGATACCATTGCCACCCTCATTGCCAAACTCCATAGTCTGGTCTGATACAAGTGTCAACACAACATCCTTCTTTGCTGGCTCATCTGTGCCAGGCTCTGTACAACCTGCAATGAACAAAGGCAATGCAAGAAGCAAATAGAAAAAGTTTCTAAGTTTCATAATAGTTTTGTTTTTAGGTTATTTGAAATTCTCTTAATGCAAAGATATAAAATTATTTTCTAATTATGCAATTTTTTTGTTCATTTTTTCGTTTTAAATATCTATTCAGTCTATATATATGTAATAATTGGGGTCGCCATCACTGACGACCCCAAGTTACAAGTCTACCGCAATGCGGTGTTCAATTTATTTTAGCGTAGATTAAGACCCTTCTGTGCTACGCGCTTTGCGCTCTGCTGAGCTGGCTTCACAACACGGAATGACTCCTTGCTGCGTGCAGGCTTCTGCTCTGCTACTACCAAGCTTGGACCAAACTTCGCGTTGCTACGAGTTGCTGACATAAGCTCTGCTGCTGAGTGAAGCTCACCAGTCCACTTACCTGTGATGTTGTAGTCACAATCGTCGTAAACATCGAACTCTACAGTGAATGTGCCATCACCATTGTCTGTGATATCCAACCAACCGTCAACGAATGGAGCCATAGTGTAGCCATCCTCTGTGTAGTACCAGCCACCGCTCATGTAACCACCATCGATGTAGCCAGGGTATGCTGTGTAAGAGCCGAGGCTATCGCTGATAGTGTATTCGCCTGCGAAGCTTGAACCATCAGTGCCACCAAGGATGTCGAACTGTACGAAGTCGCCCTCCTGTGAGTTTGGCATAATAGCAATTACCCAGTTCTGGTAACCTACCTCATACCAGTCGCCATAAGCCTCGTAGTATAGGGTGTGGTCTGATAGGTTGCAATTCCAGTCTGACTCAAGAGTAGAGTAAGGGCCACCCTCAGAGCCGCCACCTTCGCCCTCAGACACATCGTAGATAGGGATGTCGCCACCAACATATACTACAGAGTGATTAGCACCGCTCATCAACATTGTAACCTCTGCTTCGATAGAGCCATCCTCTCTAACAATGATAGTACCTGATGCAGGGTAGTCGTTAGCAACATAGTCCCAAGCATACTCATCAAGGATATACCATGCACTATATGATAGAGATGCTGTCCAAAGTGAGCCAGAATCTGTCATATCAATAGTATATGTACCTGCAGGAATCTTTGTGCCGTCGCCAAGAGGAGCGTAGATATCGAAACGGTAGTAAGTACCATTTGCCTGCTCGTAACCCTCAGCATCAAGACCAACATCGCTCAAGAATAGGTAGTAGTTGTCTGCGTAACCTGGAGTGTACTGGTCGCCGAAGTAGTATGCGTATGCGTGCTCATAAATAAGCACATTGTCACTCTCTGCCTTGCCAACATAGAGCTTAGGAGCACCGTTGTAAGTAACAGTATGCTCAACACCACCAATCAATACTGTTAGAGTGATGCCGTTGGCTGTAACAACTGCCTGACCACCGTCAAATGTTGCTGAAGCATCGTATCCTGTACCAGATGCGTTAACCTTTGAATAACCTGAGTAGTAGTTACCCATAGTCCACTCTGCCATTGTGTCGTCAGCGTCAAAGGCGTAAGTGCCCTCAGGAATTGCAATGTAACCATCTGCGTCAACCTCGCCCTCAACACTATAAAGGTCTATCTGGTAGTAAGTACCACCTGCCAAAGCATAACCATCCTCGTCAAAACCGATATCTGAAAGAACGATATAGTAGTTGTAAGTAGGAGAGTACTGTGTGCCGTAATACTCACCGATCATCTTATCAAGAGTGATGTTTACTGGATCAGTTGGAAGGTTGCCATTTAGATCCATAGCGTTAACAGTACCCTCGTAATCGAAGTGGAACTTGTTACCATCAACATCTGCAATCTTAATATCGAATGTGTAACCATCGATATCGCCACCTACAACGATCTCGCCGTTACCGCCCTCGAAATAGTACTCCTCTTCCTCGCCAATGTAAAGCTCGAAGCCCTCCATCATAAGGCCACCATTATCAGATGTATAAGTGCCTGCAGAGAGGATATCCTCGCCCTCAGCGCCTACGATAACAGTGCCAAGAAGGATATTGCCATCCTCAGTGTAGAATGCGATAAGGTAGTAGTTGCTTGGGAAGCCATACTCAGACAAATCTACACGCTCAGCAAATGCCAAAGTCTCATCGTAGCGATACTCGTTTGTAATTACTGGCTCGTAAGCTGCCTGCTGGATAGCAACCTCGAAATACTTGTCAGAGTAAGATACAACAACCTTAGTGTTGCGAGCCTCACCCTCGTTAGCTGCTACATCAAATGTGATAGCCTCAGCAACAGTGAAGTTTGCTACCCAATCTGCACCGCAAGAAACGGTAACAGCTGCACCCTCTGGTGCATTCTCAAGCTTATAGGCGATAGTGCCCTGACCACCCTCAGCCTCGAAAGTCAATGTAGCCTCTGATGTGAGCTCAAGATTAACCTCTGCTGGAGTTGGCTGTGGCTCCTCAGGCTGCTCTGTACATCCTGCAAAGAACAAAGGCAATGCAAGAAGCAAATAGAAAAAGTTTCTTAGTTTCATAATGCTTATTTTTTAGAATTTGTAGTTTATCTTCTGATACTACAAAGATATAAATAAAATTCTTAAATACGCAAATATTTCTCCACTTTTTTATTCTTTATGGTTGAAAAAATTGTTATTTAGTCCAAAAAGAGAGCTGGGTTGACAAAAAAATAGTCAACCCAGCTTATTTTCGACTTTTATTCAGCAGTATTAGTTGCCAAGGTTAAAACCCTCTACAACGCCACTCCAATCGATTGTAATGTGGTGCTCCTCGGCGCTCTTGATATAACCTGTGATAGTGGTTGTGCCATCCGCGTTATGGGCAAGGGTAATCTCGGCCTCAGCAATAGAGGTGCTCTGGTCGTTGCCCAAAGTGAATATCGACCAGCTGCTAATTTGCTGCGCCTGATTTGTGCAGGTATAGGTGCCGGCAGCAAGGTAGTCGCTGCTATTGCCCACGGTGTCAATCATATCCAACTCGTGGTAGTTCTTATCGTCAAGATAGAGCTGTAGGAAGAAGTTGCCCTGCTCATACAATTCTGCCTTTACCTTTGTAGGCTCAAATGCCACAGCATCATCTGTCGACTGCTCCATATCGAGCACAGCACCACTATAGCTAAAGTGCAAAAGACCTCGCTCGCTATCGCTAATCTCTATGTCAAAGGTGTAGACATCGCCCTCGACTTCAACGCCGACCTTAGCCTCAGAGATGGTGTACTCCACCTCTGGCTCATACTGGTACAATTCGCAGTAGTCGGTTAGTACGGTGTTGTCCGCGCTTGTGTACTCTCCTGCTTGAAGGATGGTATCATCCTGATTACCAACCAATATGATGCCCAGTTCGATGTTCTCAGCATCATCCACAAAGGCCAATACAAAGTGGTTGTTGTCCAACTCAACCTCTGAACTTGGAATACGCATAGCGGCTGCCAGTTCAACATCGAGTGTGTACTCTGGTTGTGGATCGTTGTTCTCAGGGATGTTATCCTCTGGAGTCTTGTCGTTTTGTGTAGGTGTCTCGCACGATGCCAATAGGAATGGAAGGGCAAGAAGTAGGTAAAAAGCTCTTTTCATAGCAATATTTGTTTTAAGTTATTATATGATTATCGGCTAAGGATTCCTCTTGAGATATTTGCCCTCATCTTTATAAGATATTTACTCTGCTTGGGGGTGTGTATCAGGCATAGTAGCAGTGTGGCGCACCACTTTGCAGCCTCGCCTATATATAATCGCGTTGTTCGATTATGTAACTTAGCTCGTGTATGCTGGCTTACACCTGTGTTGTAGCATAGTCGCTCGAAATAGCTGTCGGTGAGCTTCTCTGCTGGGATGATGTGGTACATAACAGCACGAGGTGTGTAGTAGCACTCCATTCCCGCCTTCTCGATACGCTCGAAGAGGTCGCTCTCCTCGCCACCAATAAGCAACTTCCCCGTGCGGCCAAGCGACACATCAAACACCCCAATCCTCTCAAAGAGGTCGCGACGCATAGCCATATTGCCACCGCCAGGAATGCGACCCTTAGGAAATATACGGATATAGTCGCCAAAGTCCATAGGGTTTGCTATAGGTCGCTCGGTATAGTGAGACATCCAAGCGGGGCGACCTGTAGGGTACTCTGCGATAATCTTGCCTCCTGCAGCCATAGCGGTAGGGTGGCTATCGAAGAGCTTGATATATGCCCCGATAAAGTCGGGTACAATGCGCTCATCATCGTCTATGAAGGCGATGATGCCTCCTTTCGCACCCTTGATGCCTGCATTACGGGCGTGTGATAGTCCCTGCTTACTCTCGAAGATGTAGCGGATATTTAACATTGGGTGTTCTGCGATAAACTCCTCGATATGCTGCTTGGTATTATCCGAAGAGTTATTATCCACAACGATGCACTCCCACTTGGCAGGGGAGGTGCTTTGTGCTGCTACCGAGTTGAGCGTAATCATAAGTTGCTCGGCACGATTGTATGTCGCAATAACAAGGGATAGTTCTATCATATCACAAATGTAATGCATTTTTGTAAATAAAAAAAGAGAGTGCCCAAATTCTTTTTGGACACCCTCGATACATTATATATATGTATGCTATTACAATTTAGCACCGTCAAGGTAAACAACGCTTGTTACCCAGCCAGCCATAGAGTTGGTGATGCTCAACAATGTGCGACCGTCAGCAGAAGCGCCAATGGTGATTGTACCATCGAGAGTGTATGGATCCTCTGGATCGGTGTTAGTTGCAGGCTCATACTTTGTTACATCGATGCCATACTCTGAAAGAAGCCACTCCTCCATAACTTTGTACTGTGAAGCGTCGCCCTCAGTAAGAGTAGTTACATAGGTTGTAGTACCCCAGCCAAATGGTGCATCGTTAATAAAGATTATGCCATCGTCAGTCATACCTGATACTGAACCAATGCCTGTGTAGAGGTATAGCTCGCCTGTCTCACGGTCATATACTCCAGGCTGGTCGTTCTGTGTATCTTTGGTGTAGGTCTGAGCCTTACCATATATGTAGCGACCGCTTGCAGAGAAACGGTTCTGCAACTCGCCCATACCTGCAACAGGGTTGTACTCTGCATCGTGCTCGAAGTAGATATACTCATAAGGAGTGTGCTCGTCAGACCATACCACATTTAGCATTACCAAAGACTGCTCAACACCAAGGATAGAGCGGTCTGGAGCTACGGCTGTAGTAGACATTGCACCCTCGTTGTAGATGCGTGAACCTGTTGTAGGAACAGTAACCTTATTCTTAACTACATCGTAGCAGAATGGGATAATCTGACCATAAATCTGTGCGTAGTAAGCATCCTCGCTATCATAGTTCCAATACCAACCCACTGCGTATGAACCATCAGGTGTAATACCTGAAAGACAACTCATAAAGTTGTTTGATGTAAGTGAGCTAAGGTCGATCTCTACAACCTCGCCATTAACAAACATCGCTGCAACACCATCAGCCACAGAACCGTGGTATGAACCTACACCCACACCGTTGTTATCTACATCGTACAACTCCATATTGTTAGCGGTGGTGAGGGCATCTGTAGTAAGGTCAATAAGCATACCCTGGTGGTCGAAAGCACCAACAACCCAACGACCATTGTCAGAGATAGCGGTAGCTGCTGCCATATGTATCCACTCGCGGTATGCTGGGATATTGCTTGTGTCGATTGTTGTAGACTTGCTGTGGCTCTCAATAACAGCACCAGCAGCAGAGATAGCCTCAAGGGTTACATCATAGGTAGCATTGTACTTAAGATTCTCAAACTTGTATGCGCACTTATCGGTCTTAACAACAGGCTCGTCGTTAAGTTGAAGCTGGTAGTAGGCAGTGCCGTCTATAGCATCCCAAGTGGCAACGATAGAGTTCCCCATTACACTAAGAGTAAAGTTGAACTTCTCAGCGGCTGGCTCGTTAGGTGTCTCAGTACAGCTTGCAAAGCAGAATGCCATAACTGAGCACATAAGCAATTTAATAGCGTTTTTCATAAAATTGTTTGTAAATTATTATTGTTTTTTTTTCTCTTACGCCACAAAGGTAGAAAAAATATGCGTTCATACAACTGAGTTGAGCCAAACTTCGGATATATTCTTGATTTATTGGCATATATATGCATCTATTGAAATATAGGTCTTGGTGCTGACTATGTTACTTTTTAGTCAGCCACATATCCCTAAGTCAACAAAATCGATGCTTATACTGCAGAATTTGTCGATTTGTCCGTGTGGCGTACTATGTTGAAATGTGGGATAATTGTCCTATACACCTTAT
>JAEIGA010020035.1_pt1 | contig 10192 bp, 10 predicted proteins | sample 9270691 | NCBI WGS metagenome assembly JAEIGA01 (sample SAMN17057246, study PRJNA624740) | gut metagenome | biome: biome; isolation source: fecal sample | host: Bos grunniens | place: China: Xizang | collected 2019
AGGTGATGCCTCATACCGCAGCTTATTACGGCGTCGATGACCTTCTTAATCCCGAACAGAACATCAAGGCCGGCACGCGGCATCTTAAAAGATTGCAGAGACTCTACTCGAAAAGTGGAATGGACAGCATGGAGATGGTTAAATTCACTCTGGCGGCTTATAACGCGGGGGAAGGACGCGTCGCCGACTGCAGAAGGTTCGCAGAAACCAAGGAAGCTGACAAGAACTCCTGGGAAGCGATAGTAAGTGTGATCCCACTCATGAGAGAGGAGTCCATTCTTCAGGAAGAGAGTGTAAAGCTGGGAAAATTCGAGGGATACGAAACAATCGCATACATTGACAGCATCATGTCAATATACGAAACATTCTGCATAATCTGTCCGGAAGCATAATAGCTTACTTGACTCTGATCGTATCAGCCGGATCCACCTTGGATATGAACAGACAAGGAATAAGGAGCAGAACCATTATCACCACAAACGACACTAGGTCTGCCGTAATAATCAGCCCCGGATCCACCTTCACAGGCACATATGACACAAAGTAGTTCTCAGGATTAAGCCTGAGAACTTTTGTTGTACTCTGAATCAGGCAGAAAAGGATGGAAAGTATATTTCCCCATGCCATTCCTTTAAGCACAAGCACAGCCGCACTTGAAAGAAAAGCCTTGGATATAGCCCTGTCTGTCATGCCGAGAGCTTTAAGAAGGCCTATGACAGAGATATTCTCGAAAAGCATTATCAACAGGCCGGAAACCATATTGAAGCCGGCAACTATAGTCATCAGAACGAGGATGAAGAACACATTGAAATCAATCAGGTTGAGCCAGTCGAAAAGCTGAGGATACGATGACACGGAAGATGCGGCTATCACAGCCTCCTCATCTTCGGAAGCGAATGCATTGATCAGTGTTCCCACCTCACTCTCCGCTGACTCGATGTCAATCTCATTCCTCATCCTGTCATCCAGCATTATCTCCAGACAGGACACATAATCATCCTCCCAGCCGTTGACCCTCTGAAGATCTGCAATATCAGCATACACAACAAGTCTGTCATCAGTCTCCACCAATGCATCATAGACCGAAGTGACATTAAACTGTCTGACCTTCACAGCATCTCCTACAAAATATACAAGCATCTTATCACCGGGACCTAGTCCGGAAATTTCCGAAAGACGTCTTGGTATGGACACAGCCAACCGAGTCGTATCCTTGGTCTCGATTCCTTTGAAAAGGACTCCATGGATATTGTCGGAATGCTTTACAATTCCTGCCTTATATACAACCGGGCGGATTTCAGAGATACCCTCCACAGCTTCCACAGACGGTCTGTAAGCCGCGTTCTTCTCTATAGGGAGCCCTTCATCCAGAAGAGACTGAGATGGAGGAAGTATTCTTATATCACCGGAAAGCTCTGCCAGCCCTGTCCGGATTTCCTGACGGAATCCGGAAGAAACCGACACGGCAATTATCATGACAAGGTAGCTGACCGCAATGGAAACCATTGAGATCCTGCCTTTGAAACGAAGCCTTCTCGATATGAAGAGGGATGCATCCATCAGTTCTTGTTCAACGCGTCAAGTCTGCCCTGAGCCATGAGACGATCCTTGTCAGAGCCGTATTTCACGATAAGGTCAAGGTACTTCTTTTCAAGCTTGATGTTCTTCATCTTACGAGCGGCAAGATGAGCATTCCTGGCCGCAGTATTATCTTCCGGATGCTTTTTAAGCACCTTATCGTAATATTTCAGTGCCGACTTGTAGTCGTGTTTCAGCAGATAATATGATCCTATGTTATTGACATAGCCCATATTGTCCGGATAGAGCTTGGAAAGAAGCTGAGAAAGATTCAGAAAAGCTTCATAAGAAGCCTCGCTTCCTATAGTATAGAATGTAAAGCAGTATTCCTGCATTGCATCCTCGAAGAAATCCGGGTCCGCCTTCGTTCCGTCAAAATCCCAAGGGGTCTTTCTTGAATTGTTCTCAGATATTAGATTCTTCAGATATGCAAGAGCCATATCCGGGCTCTCCTTCTCATAAGAAATATAAGCATTGGCCTTCATGAATCTGAAATCCAGCCTGTCAGGCCATAATGCAAGAGCTTTGTCAGCGGCCTTCATCGCCTCTGCGTAAAGTTCATCATCAAAGACATTCTCCTGATAATAATACACGTCATTACCAAGGCTGTCCTTTAGAGAGAGGACCGGATCCATACCAAGATATTTCCTGTCTGGCTTTGTCACCACCCGGGGTGACTGAGCCTTGGTGAAAAGATAGCTGAATTTTCCCAGAAGCATCTTGGCATTGGTAGAGTCCACCTTCTCCCAATTGTTCAGCACAGTCTCGACACCGATACCAGCCGGGCCAAGTTTGGACACCAGCATATCATATCTCTGCTCATATCTTTCTGACTCGGTCTGGGCTGACAGGGTAAAATGCACCAGCAGCACAGCCACAGTAAAAATCAACCTTCTCATCATCTTCTATTTTATATTCATCCTTATCCTCCTGCTCTGCGGATGCAGACTGTTGCATCTGTTACCGAGATTCTTGACAAACCCCAACGGCAGTCCTTCATAAACAATTGTCACATAACCCTTTGGAGCATCCGCCAGAGAGATTGCATCCCTATGCAGATACGCCAGAGCTGTATCTCTGTCGACCTCCGCCTCAGGAAATGCCGATCTGTCAAAAATCAGTGAAAGAGCCAGGTCCGCATCCGGCACCAGCACCTTGCCCTTCAATGTACCCACTGCACAGCCCGCCGCAATGACATGCAGGGATTGTTCCAGCATGCTCACTTCCGTAGAAATACTCACCGGTACAGCTGTCAGGGTCTCGCCCTTCAGCCTTGGGAGAACATCGACCGTCAGCAAGGTTTCCGCAACCCCTTCCGGTATTGGCTGAATCTTAGATGTACGGGATGGCTTCTGCCGTATTTCACGGAATTCCACATCGGAGGTCTTACATAACGCCGCGCAATACTGTCCTTCACCTACTACATGTCCAGGAACCAGACTATAGCCTGCCGCTGTCTTTATCACTCCCTCCCCGGCATTAAGTACATCCTCCGCAAAAAGGCATTCCGCCCCTAGTTCAGCGGCAATCCAAAGGACATTGCCGTCGTTCTCATATTTATTGAAAGTACAGGTCGAATAAACGAAAATCCCTCCCTGCCTGAGTGCAGGCCAGACATCGGCAACTATTCTCCTCTGCCTCGCCTCACATAAAGCCACAGTGTCCTCAGACCACTGCTTCTGAGCTTCTTCATCCTTACGGAACATTCCTTCCCCTGAGCAAGGCACATCTGCCACAATCACATCGAAAAAACCGGGAAGCGCGGCAAATGCACGCGGATCATCAGAGGTCACCACGACATTGGGATCCCCCCATAAAGCGACATTGTCCGCAAGGACACCGGCACGGGACTTCATTACCTCGTTGGACACCAACAGGAAGTCATCACCGAAAGCCTCACGCAAAGAAGCGGCGATATCCGTCGTCTTTCCACCAGGCGCCGCACAAAGATCCAAAACCCTGAAAGGACGTCCAGCCGGCTTCCCGACGCTCTCAAGAAGCTTCCTGAAAGCATGGCCCACAAACATTGATGAAGAATCCTGCACATAATAAGCTCCCGCATGGAAATGAGGGTCCAGTGTAAAAACAGGCCTCTCAGAAAGTATCCTTCCATAGCCGTTCCAGGTCACAGGAGTTCCTTCCGGACAGATTCCTTTCTTGAAAGGATTGCACCTGACCGAGGAGGGAGCCGGAGCTTCAAAAGCAGAAAAAGCGACAAGGGCTTGCTCGCTCCCTATCGCCTCTTCAAGATATTTCCTGAATGATCCGTTTATCATACTTTCATCTTTGACGGGTCAAACCCCTCAGGATACATCGACGGATCTATGCCTTCCGGCATCCTTCCTTCGGACATAGCGACAAGCGAATCTACGACCTTATCCAATGCATCCTTGATCTTTCCACCCAGGAGAGTCTTCATCATAAAATTCAGCTCTGCATCCACTACTATCTGGAAATCCGTCTTATACGGATCAGCCGCAGGATCGAAATGCAGGGTAAGAAAGAACTGGAAAGGAGCTCCGTCATCCTGAAACTCTATTCTGGAATAAGGGACCCTCTCCTTCACACGTACTCCTATGCTGAAGCCCTGGACCATAGCGTGGATACTGTCATAGTCAGCCGTAACATCCGCCTTTTTATCTTCTGGAAGAAACTGGATGAAGTTACGCATATCCACAAAGGCCATATAGAGCTCATAAGGAGCCTTCGAGACCACCGCCTTCTTGCTTCTGAACTCAGCCATAGACTACTGCCTCCAGGTTGAAGGTGAGATACGCCACTCCTTGAGCACCTCTATTTCCGACTCCTTCACGTAACCTACTTCATGAGCCACCTCGATAAGAGTGTCATAGTTAGAGAGGGTTGTAAGCTCTACATTGGCATCCTCGAAAGCCTTGCGGGCATGAAGGAAGTTATATGAGAATATCGCCACCATACCCATCACATCCGCACCGGCAGTAACAAGCGCATTCTTCGCCGCGAGACTGCTCATTCCGGTAGAGATCAGGTCTTCCACGATAACCACTTTCCTGCCCGGCTCAAGGATTCCCTCTATCTGAGAGCCTGTGCCGTGATCCTTTGGTTTCGGTCTTACATAGCAGAACGGCTTGCCAAGCATGTGAGCCACGAGATAACCGTGTGCGATGGCGCCGGTAGCCACACCCGCAATGACCTCGACATCGGGATACTGCTTCAGAATGATATCTGCCATCCAGCGGCATACATTCTCTCGTATCTCCGGATATGATAGTATTCTTCTGTTGTCACAATAAATCGGTGACTTCCATCCTGAAGCCCATGTGAACGGGGTCTCAGGTCTGAGTAAAACGGCCTTGATCTCAAGGAGAGACTTGGCCACAGCCTTCTCAACTGATTCCATATTGATTAGTTTTGATTATATTTCACTTCTTCTGCCTATATTTGCAGGCACAAAAAATGTGCAAAATGCACTATCCGCGCAAAGTTAATAAAATTATAGGTCAAATGCACAAGATATATTTCGAAAAGAGGTGTATAATCATCTGCGACCCCGACGACGCCTCGCTTTCGGACCCGAACGCTCTCCTTTTCAGAATAGGCGACGGATCAGACATACACACTCTGGTAGAAATGGTGGAAGCCTCAGAGTCGCTGCACAGGGTTTTCATTCCCACAGAAGACATCGAGGGCACCTACAGAAACATCCGCGCTGAATTCAAGGAAGTCAATGCAGGAGGAGGACTAGTGGCCAATCGCAGAGGAGACTACCTGCTGATTTCCCGAAACGGACTCTGGGACCTGCCCAAAGGCCATCAGGATCCGGGCGAACACATCGAGGAGACCGCTCTCAGAGAAGTCTGCGAAGAAACCGGCATCCACGACATGGAACTAGGAGACCTGATATGCATCACCGACCACTGCTACAGACGCGATGGAATATGGCATCTGAAACACACTTGGTGGTACAATATGCTGTATACCGATCCCAGCGACCTTACTCCACAGCGTGAAGAGGATATCGCCAAAGCGGCATGGGTGGCCAGATCAAGTCTCCCGCCATTCCTTCTCAACACATATCCTTCCATAGCAGAGGTATTTAGAGAAGCCAAAGTATAATTTTTGCAGAATTTTCACCATTAATGAAACAAAAATGCTGAAATTCCGTATAATGTAATGAATTTTGCAGTTTAAATTATACGACATATATGAAACTTTCACAATTCCAGTTTAATCTTCCTTCAGAGAAGATCGCGACAGAGCCGCCGAGATGGCGCGACGAGGCAAAGATGATGGTCCTTCACAAAGCTACAGGAGAAATAGAGCACAGACTCTTCAAGGACATAATCGAATACTTCGGCAAGGATGATACATTCGTCCTCAACGACACAAAGGTATTCCCGGCAAGACTTTACGGAAAAAAGGAAAAGACCGAGGCAGACATAGAAGTATTCCTTCTGCGCGAACTGAACCGCGAGCAGAGACTCTGGGACGTGATTGTTGACCCAGCGAGGAAGATCAGAATCGGCAATAAGCTGTACTTCGGAGAAGACCAGAGCCTTGTAGCCGAAGTCATCGACAATACTACATCAAGAGGTAGAACACTCCGCTTCCTCTTCGACGGCAGCTATGAAGATTTCAAGGAGAACCTTTTCTCACTCGGACACACCCCTGTGCCTGACTGGGTGAAGAAGGAGGTCACACCAGAGGACGCAGAGAATTTCCAGACAATATTCGCCAAGCACGAAGGAGCGGTATCGGCTCCGGCCGCAGGACTCCACTTCAGCCGCGAACTCTTCAACCGAATGATTCTCAAGGACATCAACAAGGCATTCATAACCCTTCATATGGGCATCGGCCATTTCAGAGAAGTAGACGTTGAAGACCTTTCAAAGCATAAGATGGACTCCGAGAGACTCATTATCAGCGAGGAGACTGCCGAGCTCATCAACAAGACAAAGAAATCAGGTCACAAGGTACTCGCCGTCGGCATCACCGTCATCAGAGGCCTTGAGACATACGTCACCACCAATGACGAGGTGAACGCATATGACGGATGGACCAACAAATTCATCTTCCCGCCATACAGATTCGCCATTCCTAACGCGATCGTTTCGAACTTCCACCGTCCGGGTTCGACTATGATGATGTCAGTAGCCGCTTTCGGAGGATACGAGAACGTAATGAAGGCTTACAAGACAGCTCTGGAACAGGACTATAAGTTCGGCCCTTACGGCGACGCTCTCCTTATCATCTGATAACAGAAAGTGTCTTGGCACAAAAAAAGTTCAAAAGACATAAAAAAGAGAAAAAGATTACATAAGAAAGAGAAAAACCTGCCTCTGAACTGAGTCCAGAGGCAGGTTTTTCTCTTTCTTTGCGACATGAATGATTTTGAAGAAAAAGCCTGTGCATGTGCACTTAACCGAATTTTCGGATTCACACCAAGAACGGGAACCGCACTCCTTTCACATCTGGGAAGCGCGCGCGAAGTATTCAGTCTCAGCGACAAAGAGCTGAAAGATATACTGGGCAGGGAATCGCGTCACGTAAAGATGATCAGGCCGGAAGCGGTCAGAGCGGCACGTAATGAACTGAAGGAAATGGAGCGTCTCGGAATAGATTTCATTCCATGGTCCTCTGCGGGATACCCGCCGTTGCTGAAAGAATGTCCTGATCCACCAGTCGGTCTATACATCAGAAGTTCCACACCGGCTGAGGAGCTGTGGATTCCGTCCAGGAGCATAGCGGTCGTCGGTACCAGAGACATTTCACCATACGGAAAAGAATGGTGTGAAAGAACCGTGACGGCATTAGCAGGAGCACAGGAAAAGCCACTGATTGTCAGCGGGCTGGCTCTCGGCACAGACATATGCGCCCATCGCGTGGCAATTGACAACTGCCTTCCGACTATAGGAGTCATGGCCACCGGACCGGAAACCATATACCCTCACAGGCACAGCGAATTCGCCAAAAGACTTTCCATGACTCCGGGCTGCGCATTAGTAACCGACTACCCTCCCGGAACCGCACCTCTGGCCATCCATTTCCTCAGGCGTAACCGCATAATAGCCGGTCTGGCAGACGCAACTGTTCTGATCGAGTCAAAGTCCAGAGGCGGAGGCATGACCACTTCAAGACTGGCGTTCTCATACAACAGGGAGGTATATGCCCTGCCGGGAAGAGCGGATGACATACGCTCGCAGGGATGCAACCGGCTCATCAGGGAAAAGATAGCCGAACCGCTGATATCCATCGAGGACATGATTGAAAGTCTTGGCCTGAAACGAAGCCATGCGAAGAGAGAAGCATCGACCGCGGAAATTCTGAGAATGCATTTCGGCAGGCTCTACCCCCAGGAGCAGACAGAGGACATGGGAAAGATTCTCGAAGTCATCAGAAATGAAAGAGGAATCACTGTCGAAGAAATTGCACTGAAAACCGGAATAGAATATATGAGAGTATCCCGGATTACCGGATTTCTGGAGATGGAAGGGCTCATATGCATCGATCTTCTTCAAAGATGTACCTTGGAGACTAAGATTTTCCGATAAATTTCATATTTTTGCAAGATAGCATCATATCGAGCATACAATATGAGATTCATAGACACACACAGTCATCTTTACGACGAGGCATTTCATCTGGAAGAGGATGCCGCCATCGCAAGAGCTGTAGAGGCAGGCGTCACAAAGATGATTCTGCCGGACATCGACTCGCAGACAAGGGACGCCATGTTCACACTGGCCGGCAGGCATCCCGGCACAGCATTCCCCTGCCTCGGCCTTCACCCCACATCCATAGATGCAGGCTGGGAAAAAGAACTTTCACTTCTCGAAGGATATCTATCTAAAGAAATATACGCCATCGGAGAAATAGGCATGGACTGCTACTGGTCAAAGGACTTCATAAAAGAGCAGCAGGATGCCCTACGGATCCAGCTGGAGTTCGCCGACAAGCTGAATCTGCCGGTCATAATACATTCCAGAGAGTCCACAGAACTTATTATCAATGTTTTAAAAGACTGCAGACACCTTAGAACCAGAGGTGTTTTTCATGCCTACAGCGGAAGCCTGGAGACATTTGCCGAAATCAGCAGGCTCGGGGACTGGTACATCGGCATAGGAGGTGTCCTGACTTACAAAAAAGCCGGCATTGCAGAAACCGTAAAAAGCATCCCGCTGGACAGGATACTGCTTGAAACCGATTCTCCTTACCTCACCCCGGTTCCTTTCAGAGGAAAGCGCAACGAAAGCGGATACATCCCGCACATCGCCGCAAAGCTGGCTGAATTGAAAGGAAAGGAAATTGTAGAAATTGCAGAAACCACCACACAAAACGCAGAAAAACTATTCGGAATATGATACCGGCCAAAGCTACGACAGAAAAATCAGCCCTGCTCCTCATCTACACAGGAGGAACGATAGGCATGAAGGAAGACCCTGTGATCCAAGCACTCAAACCATTCAATTTCAGCCAGATACTTGAAGAAGTACCAGAGCTTGGAAAATTCGCCTACAGGATAGACACCTATACATTCGATCCATTGATAGACTCCTCAGACATCGAGCCTTCTCTCTGGCTGGCGCTTGCGGAGCTGATAGAAGAGAAGTACGAAGAGTATGACGGCTTCGTAATCCTTCACGGTACAGATACGATGGCATACTCGGCATCCGCTCTCAGCTTTATGATCGAGGGACTGACCAAGCCTGTAATTTTCACAGGAAGCCAGCTCCCGATCGGAACGCCGCGCACAGACGGAAAGGAGAACCTCATATCATCTGTGGAAATCGCCGCCGCGAAGGATACCGACGGGCATGCACTTGTGCCTGAGGTGTGCATCTATTTCGACAATGTGCTCATGCGAGGAAACCGTGCTTCAAAGATCAACTCCGACAATTTCAGGGCATTCCGTTCCCCTAACTACCCTCCTCTGGCCGAGGCAGGAATACACATCCGGTACAACAGCGGACTCATCATCAAGCCGAAGGTCTGGGAAGAAAGACCAATATTCCACAAGTCATTGGACACAAGAGTATCCATCCTGAAGATGCACCCGGGGATAACACCCCAGATCGTCCGAACCATCCTATGCGGCAACGACACACGTGCCGTCATCATAGAGACATACGGAGCCGGCAACGCCCCATCCAAAGAGTGGTTCATATCCATCGTCAGGGAGGCCTCAGCTATGGGAAAAATCCTGCTGAACGTGACCCAATGCATGGCTGGAAGCGTGAACATGGACATATATGCCACCGGCAAATGCCTCAAGGAAGCCGGAGTCGTGAACGGATATGACAGCACTACGGAAAGTGCGCTCGGCAAACTCTTTCATCTGCTTGGCAGACATTCCGGCGACGGCGACGTGAAAGCAGGCCTGGAGTGCGATTTAAGGGGAGAAATATCAAAATAAATATTGTCGTTTGGAAATAAATTGCTAAATTGCACCGGATTTTATAGGTCAGGTGTATTGTGCCTGAATGTAACTTGCAGAATATTAACTAATAACAATTCAATAACTCTAATTTAATCAAACACACAAAAACAATTATGAAAAAAATTTTCATGTTTTTGGCAGCAATCGGCGTTATGGCCCTTTCTGCACAGAACGCAGTAGCTCAGGATGAGCAGGCTG
>JAEIGA010020036.1_pt1 | contig 10192 bp, 6 predicted proteins | sample 9270691 | NCBI WGS metagenome assembly JAEIGA01 (sample SAMN17057246, study PRJNA624740) | gut metagenome | biome: biome; isolation source: fecal sample | host: Bos grunniens | place: China: Xizang | collected 2019
ACATTTGACCGTATAACAAATCAATCTCAGGTAAAATATTAGGATCAAAGCCTGATGCTGGATAAAACGTAACCTCTCCAAAATATATTTGCCCTTTTACATAATACATATCAACTCTTGCAAAAGGTATATTCGCAGCAATTTTTTCTACTAATCGAAACATTTCGTCCATACCATCTGGCTTGGGCAAAGAAAAATCAATAGGAGCGGCTTTTCCCATATTATTATGCCGCAACAAATTCCATTCTTTATCAAATGAATAAAATTTTGGTTTACCAATATTGCGATCTGTACAAACCATCACTTTGTAAGCATTTCCGTTAAAGCAATAAAACTTATAGTCGGTCAAATCCCCCTTGTTAAATTCTGAATTATCGCTCATATATGCTTCAGCTATGATCCGCTTCTTTACATTCTTATAAGGCCACTCACGATATATTTTGTAAATATCCTGTTTCATCGATTGCTGGAGTTTTGCTACTGCTTGCTTTTTGGAAAGTTTTGATTTATCCTGGCACACCACCACTCCACCATTTCCGCCACCGTGAGTTGTTTTTAATACAAATTGTTGAGGCAGTTTATCCCAGTCAATATCTTCAGGCTTATTCCATACACCGAGTGTGGGTATAATATATTGCTCTCCAATAAGTGCTGACATATATGACTTTACTTCATATTTGTCAACCATCTGCGTATAGTTATGATTTTTGTTATATAGCTTTAGCCATTGTAATTTTTCTTGAAAAGTTTTAGGATTTTCAAGATTTAATTTTTTTCCAAACTTTAATCTATACAACAACTTTATGTAATTCTCATCGGGAATTCTAAAAGGAATTCTAATCAACAAACTTGCGAGTATATTATTTAACGTCATAGACATATTTTTATTATTTATTTCTATTTTGGCAACTTGAACATATCTCCCATTAACTTATTAAAGTTATTAGGCTGATATGTTAACATACCTCCACTTGGATAAAATGTAAGTTCGGCTAATAACAAATGTTCAGGGGTATCAAAAAAATCGACTCTAATAAATGGAAAATCCTTTGATAACTCTTTGGAGATTCTTACCATTTCATCAAAATGTGCTGGTCTTGGGATAAATTCATTTTTACGATTATCACACTTAACATCCATCATATGCCATTCCATATCATAAAATGTAATGGGATATTTATCGGCTTGAAATCTTTCTGATATAGTGTAAATGCAATATGGCTCACCGTTAAAACAGAAAAATTTGTAATCATACAACTGATCCTTAACCGACTCCATATATTTTTCTGCTATAATCCTTGGGGTGGCATTGTGGTATGCGCGACAAAAAGAATTAATCAACAGTTTTTTAGGGTTAAACCACTCTTTTATTTCGCAACATAATGTATCTAAATCGGCTTTAGATTTTTCGATGATCAATATACATTTACTATCTGACTGAAGAGTCGATTTCAAACAGAATTTTTCAGGCAACCTATCCCAAGCGTTTCTAAACTGTTCAACAGTTTCATAAACACCGTACAAAGGAATCACATACCCTTCGCCCAACTTATTGTTAATATATTGTTTGAAAAGATATTTGTCAACTATTTTCTCCATATCAGGATGACTATATCGGCTCTTATACCATTGAATTTTTTCGGTAAACATTACAGGATTATTCAAATCGAACTCATATCCGTGAGCTGATTTATATAACTGCATATTTCCATATTCCAAAAGTGCTTTAGGCCATTTATTCTTACATATTCTCAATCGATAGAGAATACTCGTACACAAACTCTTAAATATCATAATCTAATTATTATAAAATTAAATATTAAAAACTATTTTAATACAATTGTGTTAATCCAATTTTAAAATAATCCTTCTCTTTTAGACAATATCTTATAACATCATCAGTATGTTCTCCAAATGCTGGATGACCACTCACTTGATAGAATGTGTATGCAAATTGCATAGTATTAACTTCAATAAGCTTAATATCACCATTTTCATCTATCGCAACATCGTTTGCAAAAAGACTCATATGAGGCATACATTTAGCAACCTTTGTAACGAGATCCTTTACTTTCTCAAAGTTTGGTATAACAAACTCGTTGTCATAAAAATTGATGCCGTTGTGAATTTTACTCCTACGTCTATATTTGTCGTATGCGTATTTACCAAGCTTGCCATTGTTGTCAATATATACAGAAGAACCTCCTGACGAGATATTATCAACAATAGAACCTTTGCCTCCAATTCTAATAAATGCGCCTAATATAACTATCTCACCCGAGGTTACTGAGCGATGTGTAGCTATTCTTATTGTATTTAATGATGATTCGTTAAATTGCGCCATAAATGAACTCTGTTTTAAATATTCTTGAACGATAAAATTACGTCCGTATGTTTGCAATAAATAAGGCAGAGATAATGTATGACCTTCGGAATCAATAAATTTACCATCTTTTTTATCAAAAACAGAAACTCCTTTACCCCCTAATTCCCTCGAGGGTTTAACCAATAACCGTTCAGCGTCATCAAATAATCTATAAAAATTATCTTCTCTCACACTATTATAATCACCATCATATAATAAGCCATTCATTGATCTGAAATAGGTTTTAGGCATTATATCAGCGGGTAAAAACATAGAGAAAGAATTTTTATCGTTATAAAAAGGCTGAACATCCTCAGGTGTTAATACTGGTTCAATATAGTTTCTCGCAATATCATTTGGAACAATATTTACATTATCACCCATAAAGTGACTATAAATTTGATATGCTTTCTTATTAGGCTTTGCGCCAAACACACTCCATTTATTCCACCATTCATTAAATATTGATTTGTTTGATGCTCTATTTGGTATAGAACTTGACTTAATTATTTTGTTAAAATAATTATCAAACATTTTTATATTTTTATATCGTTTATACGATAATAGTAATTTTGTAAAATACTTACTTATTAAACGGCGCATTGTATTGAATTTATTATTTTTTGACGAACGAAATCAAAGTATCTTTAATAAAAATATAAGGTTTAAACCTTAGGATTTCTGAAACTATCACATATAATGTTATATATATAAAAACCATTAAAATCCCCTTAAGATACATATGTATATCCAATATTGAGTTCAACCAAAATACTATTACAAATAAGACTAATGGTAATAAAAGGCTCGGAAATAAATCTCTTATTTGAGAATATAACGTATAACCGATATGTTTATCCACTAAATACGCGTTGATTAAAACACTCAACCACGCACTTGCACAAAAACCCCATAATATACCATTGATATCATAAAGATACATACCAATAAATATCATTATAAGGCCAATTATACGTTTAATAAATGTCCATACTAGTAAGTCTTTACTTTTGCCTTTACTTGCGATAGCATAATACAATAAATGTTGCAGACATATAGACATTCCAACTATACATAAAATTCTAAAATATGGGATACATGGAGCCCATTTAGCCCCATACAATAGTGTTATAGCCGGTTCCGCAACGATTATTAACATTAGCAGGATAGGCATTGTAATATATACTAATGATGATAGTATTTTATAAAGAACATTTTTAATGGCAATATTATCAGACTGGAATTTAGCTAAAATTGGATATGATACTTGTTCTACGACGTTAGACAGGCTTGTAGAAACGACTGTTTCGAGTTTGTGAGCTTGTGTATAATAACCTAAAGCAGAAGGTGTGAAAAATTTGCCAATTAAAACCCCTTGAATGTTATTACACAAATTATTAATTAAATTTGAAAGCAAAATAAACCCACCAAAACCAAATAACTGCTTGAATGAGTCTTTGGAAAAAAGAAGACTTGGTAACCATCGACCTACAATTCCGTACAATATTGCATTAAAAAGGCTTATTATAATTTGATGAGCGACTAACGCCCAAACTCCCCATCCATTATATGCAAGATAAATGGTAATAATTAATGATATTATTGAGGATATAATACTTACTGTTGCTAACTTTTTAAAAAGTAGGGTTTTCCTTAATCTATTTTGCTGGATAATACTTAAAGAGTTCAATATCAAGACAACACTCTGAACCCTTAATACCGCAGATAACAAAGGTAGATTATAGAATTCCGCAATATATGGTGCAACAATAAATAGACCACAATATAAAACGATAGATAATAACAAATTCCACCAAAAAATTGTAGAGTAATCTTCTTGTGTCGGTTCTTTCTTTTGAATTAATGCCGATCCAAATCCGCCATCGACAAACGTATTTGCAACAACTATGAATATCATTAACATTCCGATAACTCCATAGTCATCTGGTGATAACAAACGTGCTAAAATGATGTTTGATACAAAAGCGATTGCCATTGTACCAAATTTCTGAACTGCGCTCCAGAGTACACCTGAAACAGTTTGTTTTTTTAGGCTTGATTGCATTTAATCTATAGCTGGCTATTATCTTACTTATAAAACGCTTTATACCACACGGCAAATTTACGGAGGCCTTCGCGGAGTGAGGTATGTGGCTTAAATCCAAAGTCTTGCTCTAGGGCTGATGTGTCGGCATAGGTCACTGGAACATCGCCAGGTTGCATAGCTACCAATTCCTTATGAGATTCAAAATCATAATCAGCAGGCAGCACTCCTGCTGCAAGCAACTCCTCCTGAAGAATCTGAACAAAGTCCAGAAGGTTCTCTGGGCTGTTATTACCAATGTTGTAAACCTTATATGGAGGGATTGGCAAACCATCTTCGCCATTCTCCTTCTCGGGAGCGTGCTGCATTATACGAACAACACCCTCTACGATATCATCAACATAGGTGAAGTCTCGCTTGCAATTTCCATAGTTAAATATCTGAATCTTCTCTCCTTTAAGCAATTTGTTAGTAAAGCCAAAGTATGCCATATCGGGACGGCCACAAGGTCCATACACTGTAAAGAAGCGAAGTCCTGTACTTGGAATATTATAGAGCTTGCTATATGCGTGAGCCATCAACTCGTTACTCTTCTTGGTCGCAGCATAGAGACTTACAGGGTTATCAACCTTGTCATCGGTGCTGTAAGGCACCTTCTTGTTACTACCATAAACACTCGAAGATGAAGCATAAACCAAATGCTCTACCTCGTGATGACGACAAGCCTCGAGAATATTATAGAAACCTATCAAGTTGCTCTCAATATAAGCATCAGGATTTGTGATGGAATAACGAACACCTGCCTGTGCTGCAAGGTTTACAACAACTTGAGGAGCATAAGTTGAGAAGATGTTTTCAATAGCCTCCTTATTCGCAATATTATCTTTTACAAAGACAAAGCGATTGCCATATTTACCCAACTCTTCCAAACGCTCGTGCTTCAGTCTCACATCATAGTAGTCGGTGATGATATCAATTCCGATAACTTTCACTCCATCAAACTCATTAAGCAAACGCTTGACAAGATTTGCACCGATAAAACCTGCAGCACCTGTAACAAGCACTACTTTATCATTCAAATCGATATTATACTTTACCATAATTAATCTCTTTGGAAAATATCTCGTGTATAGACCTTCTCTTTTACATCGTCGAGCGAAGTGTCGTAACGGTTGGCGATGATTGCCTGGCTCATCTGCTTGAACTTTGCAAGGTCGTTTACAACCAAGCTACCGAAGAATGTCTCGCCGTCCTGCATTGTTGGCTCATAAATGACAACCGTAGCGCCCTTTGCCTTGATGCGCTTCATAATTCCTTGTATCGCGCTCTGGCGGAAGTTATCTGAATTCGACTTCATTGTAAGACGATAGACTCCAATTACCACATTTTGCTCAGTTGTTTTGCTCCAGACGCTTGAGCCAGTGTAGTACCCTGCCTTCGCCAAAACCTGATCCGCAATGAAATCTTTGCGGGTGCGGTTACTCTCCACAATCGCAGTCATCATATTTTGAGGCACATCCTCATAGTTTGCCAGCAGCTGCTTTGTATCCTTTGGCAAGCAGTAGCCACCATATCCAAATGATGGGTTATTGTAATGAGTGCCGATGCGAGGATCCAAGCCTACGCCCTCAATAATAGCCTGTGTATCCAAACCCTTGATTTCGGCATATGTATCAAGCTCGTTAAAGTAGCTTACACGCAATGCCAAATAGGTATTGGCAAAGAGTTTCACAGCCTCCGCCTCCTTCAAGCCCATATACAGAACATCAATATCTGGCTTGAGAGCACCCTGCTGAAGCAGTTGCGCAAAGGTATGTGCAGCCTCCTTCAAATGGTTGCCGGCAATAGCTTTGATTGCATCATTCTCCTCACCAAACTGCTCAATCATCTTTGGATAGCCGACGATGATACGACTTGGGTAGAGATTATCATACAAAGCCTTGCTCTCACGCAGAAACTCTGGCGAGAAGAGCAATCTAAACTTGCGGGTAATATCCCAACCCTGCTCCTTGAACTTCTTTGCATACTTCACATAGAGTGATCGGCAATAGCCCACAGGGATTGTACTCTTAATGACCATTGTAGCCTCGGGATTTGCCTCCAGCACAAGGTCTATCACATCCTCAATGTGATGGGTATCAAAAAAGTTCTTCTGCGGATCGTAGTTGGTAGGAGCTGCAATAACTACAAATTCAGCATCCTTATATGCCTCACGTCCGTCGAGTGTTGCTCGGAGGTTAAGCTCTTTTTCTGCAAAAAACTTCTCGATATACTCATCTTGAATAGGAGAGATACGGTTATTAATCTTCTCCACCTTCTCCGGGATAACATCCACCGCCACAACCTCGTTGTGCTGTGCCAGCAGTGTGGCTATCGAAAGTCCCACATATCCCGTTCCTGCTACTGCAATTTTCATCTATTGTGATTTTTAGTCAAATTATTCAATCTCCTGTTCTTGTCGAAACACCCGCTGGCTCTACTCCATCACCTGAAGATAACCATCGGTAATCTCCGCCAGCATCACATCGGTAATTCCCTGCACGCTGACTACCACTCGCTTCTTTCGCTTGCCCTCCACCTTCACAAACTTTCCCACGATGCCATCAAATGCTCCGCCTATGATTTTCACATCCACACCCTCACTCAATTTCACTTCATCAGGCGAAAGGAAGGTAAGTTTTTCATCGTGAGTGTTGCAGGTCGTGATAAACTGCTGCATCTGATCTTCAGGCACTACGATGGGAATGTTTCTTCCACCCTCGGGCTTTGTCATATATTGCAGATACTCCACTCCTGCCTTTAGTGTCTGGATACGTTCCTTGGTCGTATGTACAAATATCAGATTGTGAATTGCTGGGATAAGCTTCTTTATCTTGCCGCGACGACGATCCTTTACGATCTCATACTTCATAGGAACAAAACACTCCACCGACTTGCTCTCAAGAAAGCTCTTCGCCTTGAGCTCTCTGCAATATGTTGCGCTCATTGCAAACCACACCAGGTTTTCTGCAACACTCTCGGCTGTCTGTGGGTTGTCAATCATCGTATTTTTGTTCAGCTATATATACTCTCTTGGCTCCTCGAGGCAATAGGTACACACCTGTGCCTCAAGCTTTTACGCTCATTTGGATGGTTATGCAACGCCTCACATAACCCACATTTTCTCTCAGTGTTCATCCCACACCTTAACCCCGCCCTACTTTCATAGGCAAGGTTATTGCTACAAATATAGTAAAAATTATCTTAAAAACATCATAACCACGCAACAAAATCGCCCCTACGCTGCTATTTACCCTATTTTGCAACACATCCACCCAATCACACGATTTTACCAACCGCCGATAGTTGTATATAAATTGTTTTTTATATATTTGTATAATATTTACCCCACAAGGGATAATTGTTAAACAACAAAACTCATTAACCTATGCAAGACCACGCATATTTAAGCATAGACAACCAACAGCATAAGTTTATGCAGCACCGAATTCACAAGATTCTGTTGGTGTGCTGCACATACGATGGATATATTCTGGAGGAGGACGGTCACATCGAGTCGCAGATCAACCGCGAGTATATGGAGCTCAATATGAGTAACCCACCCTCACTCACCCGCGTAGAGTCCACTGCCGACGCATTGGAGATGCTCGCTCACCGCAGCGACTTCGACTTTGTGCTTACGATGTACAATGTCGGCGAGCCAAATGTATTTGATTTCGCTCGTGAGGTCAAGAAGATTAACCCCAACCTCCCCGTTGTATTGCTCACAAGTTTTTCGAAGGAGATTTACCGCCAGATAGATGAGCAGAAATGCACAGCCATAGACAACATATTCTGCTGGCACGGAAACACCGACCTTATCATCGCCATCATCAAGCTGATGGAGGATAAGCTCAACGCCGAGTCCGATATTCTCGATGGCGGCGTGCAGGCTATTCTTCTGGTGGAGGATTCGGTGCGTTTCTACTCTACTTATCTGCCCGAGCTGTATCGAATTCTGCTTGTGCAGAACAGCGAGTTCTTGAAGGATGCCTACAACGAGCAGCAGCAGATTAACCGTAAGCGTGCCCGTCCAAAGGTGTTGCTTGCGACCAACTACAACGACGCAGTTGAGATTTACAACAAATACAAAACCAACCTATTGGGTGTCATTTCCGACGTCGGCTTATTGGAGAAGGCGGGCGACGATGCCAACAACGAAAAGAGCGACGCAGGACTTGAACTCTGCAAGATGATTCAGCAGGCAACCCCTTGGATGCCAGTTATTTTGCAGTCATCGCAGGAGAACCTCAAAGTAGAGGCTGACAAGCTGGGCGTGGGCTTTATTTCAAAGTCGTCAAAGACTCTGCTGCCAGAGTTGCAGGATGTCATTTTGCGAGAGTTCGGCTTCGGCGAGTTCCTATTCCGCGACCTTTCGACTGGCGAGGTGGTGGGTCGTGCCCGCGACTTGTTGCAGATGCAGGAGCTTATCGCTAGTGTTTCGGACGAGGTGTTGGAGTATCACCTCTCGCAGATGCACCTTTCAAAGTGGCTCTACTCGCGTGGTATGTTCCCTCTGGCAAAGGTGTTGCGTAGCATCAACAGCGGTCACTTCAACTCCACCGCCGAGCACCGTGCCGCACTGGTGTCACTTTTCAAGGACTACCGCACAATGCTCGGTCAGGGTCTGGTGGCACAGTTCGACGAGAGCACATATAGCGACGCCATCGGTTTTGCCCGCGTTGGCGAGGGCTCTATCGGAGGTAAGGCACGAGGTCTGGCATTTATGAATAGTATGCTGGCAAAATACAACCACTACTACAAGTACCCCAACGTGCGAATTATGATTCCACGCAGCCTTGTGGTGGCAACCGACTATTTCGACGAGTTCATCAAGCTGAACGGACTGAAATATGTCATTTCACGCGAGCTTGACGATGAGAGCATCCTCTCGGAGTTCCTCAATTCGGTGCTTCCAATCGAACTTCACCAGAAGCTGAGGGTGTTTGTCAAGACCTGCACAAGACCGCTTGCGATACGTTCTTCATCAAAACTCGAAGACTCACATTATCAGCCATTTGCAGGCATTTACTCAACATATATGATTCCTCGCTGCGAGGATGATGACCAGATGTTACGTATGCTGGTACGTGCCGTCAAGAGCGTCTATGCTTCGGTATATTTCTCATCTTCAAGAGCATATATCCAGTCATCACAAAATCTCCTCTCGGAGGAGAAGATGGCGGTGCTCATTCAGGAGGTGTGCGGAACGGAGCAGAACGGTTATTTCTTCCCAACATTGGCGGGTGTGGCTCGTTCACAAAACCTCTACCCTCTCGGCTACGAGAAGGCAGAAGATGGAGTCTGCAACATCGTTATGGGACTTGGCAAGGCGGTTGTGGATGGTGGCAAGAGCCTCCGTTTCTCGCCCGCATACCCCGACAAGGTATTGCAGACATCTACAGTTGAGCTCACCGTGCAGGATGCCCAGACCGAGGTATTGGCATTGAGCCTTAACCCCGACAATTTCCGCCAGTCGGTTGATGATGCAATCAACATTGAGAAGATTCCCGTATCACGCATTAACGACTACCGCAATGCCAAATACGCCTGCTCATACTTCGACTACCAGAACAACCGCATTAGCGAGAGCCCTACCCTTTCGCGTTATTTCCGTGTGATTACGTTCAACCGCATCCTCAAATATGGAGCGTTCCCATTGGCTGACATCGTGCGTGATATGTTGCGTATGGGCGAGGAGGAGATGCGTTGCCCTGTGGAGATTGAGTTCGCAGTAAATATGG
>JAEIGA010020037.1_pt1 | contig 10192 bp, 6 predicted proteins | sample 9270691 | NCBI WGS metagenome assembly JAEIGA01 (sample SAMN17057246, study PRJNA624740) | gut metagenome | biome: biome; isolation source: fecal sample | host: Bos grunniens | place: China: Xizang | collected 2019
ACGGGGATCTACAACATGGCCCGGTTGTTGTGGAAACCAACGACAAAGGAGATTTCCTTGGCTGGCACCAACTCCAAGGCGAAGAACCTTTCACCGAATGGGTGGGCGGGACGTACATTTTCCCCAAGTGACATTATGTAAACCTTTTCGCCGAAACACCTTACATTCTGTATTTTTTTCGTTCTCCGAGAATGCCTTCAAAAAGTTCAAACCACATCACGATAAAAAAGAACGCATTCTCGCTGAAAAATATAACGTACTGACAATGTAGCATTTACATTTTTAAGTGATGGAATTTACGCCATTAAACCCGGGAAATTCGAGCATAAAAGTGGCATTTTTTGAGTGTATGTTCGGCCAATTACTCATGTTAAGTCAGCAAACTTTACACGTTAAGTCGGGCAACCACACACGTTAAGTCGTAAAATGCTACACAGGAAATGCCTGAATCCGACTCTGCTCAACCTAAACATCAGCATTTTACGTCCAAAACCGAAGTATTAAAAAGAAAGCGAAACGTCTGTTTGGCTGACAAAATGGCTTTTGGACTTCTACACGCCAAACAAGCACGAAAAATTAAAAACACACTTTTAAGCAAATAAAAGAGCAAAGAAGGTTGTCTTTTCGGACAAAATGTAGTACCTTTGTCACACATAAATATACAACCTGATATCTTAATACTTTATGAACGGAATACCTCTAATGAATCGCGCAGCCGACAACATCCGCATACTGGCAGCCGCGATGGTAGAGAAAGCAAAAAGCGGACACCCCGGCGGAGCAATGGGCGGTGCCGACTTCATCAATGTCCTTTATAGCGAATACCTGCAGTTCGACCCGAAGAACCCACGCTGGGAAGGCCGAGACCGTTTCTTCCTCGACCCCGGCCACATGTCGCCCATGCTCTACGCTGAACTGACCCTCATCGGCAAATTCAGCCTCGAAGAACTGCAACAATTACGCCAATGGGGCTCTCCCACACCAGGTCATCCCGAAGTGTGCTACGAAAGAGGTATCGAAAACTCAAGCGGCCCTCTGGGACAAGGTCACACCTATGCCATAGGCGCAGCCATTGCAGCCAAGTTCCTCTATGCTAAAACAGGGAACCCAACCTTCAAGAAGGAAACCATCTACACCTACATAAGCGACGGCGGCATACAAGAAGAAATCAGCATGGGAGCAGCCCGCATAGCAGGCAACCTCGGGCTCGACAACCTCATAATGTTCTATGATGCCAACGACATACAACTCTCCACCGAAACAGACGTCGTGACAAACGAAGACGTAGCCATGCGCTACCGTGCCTTCGGCTGGGAAGTTATCGACATCGACGGCAACGATGTAGCACAAATCCGACAAGCGCTCGACAAAGCTAAAACCGTAGAAGGCAAGCCGACACTCATCATCGGACACTGCATCATGGGTAAAGGCGCACAGAAAGCCGACGGCAGCAGCTACGAACGCAGTTGCCAAACACACGGCGCACCCCTTGGTGGCGACGCATATCGCAACACCATCACCAACCTCGGAGGCAACCCCGACGAACCATTCGTCATCTTCCCCGAAGTAGCAGCCATCTACGAAGAACGACTCAAAGAACTCGAGAACATCGTAGCTGAACGCTATGCAGAAGAAAAAGAATGGGAAGAAAACAACAAAGAAAAGGCAGCACAGCTCAAAGACTGGTTTGCTGGCAAACTCCCCAACATCGATTGGGATAGCATACAGCAAAAGCCAAACGACGCAACACGCAACGCATCAAGCGCATGCCTCACACTGCTCGCCAAGCAAGTTCCCAACATGATTGTCAGCTCGGCAGACCTCTGCAACTCTGACAAGACAGACGGATTCATCAAAGGCGGAGCAACAGTCATCTCACGCGACAACTTCGGCGGAGGCTTCCTGCAAGCAGGCGTTGCAGAACTCACCATGGCATGCTGTTGCATCGGCATGATGCTCCATGGCGGAGTCATTGCAGCCTGTGGCACATTCTTCGTCTTCTCCGACTACATGAAGCCCGCCATCCGCATGGCAGCACTCATGCAAATACCCATCAAGTTCGTTTGGAGTCACGATGCATTCCGCGTTGGCGAAGACGGACCAACACACGAACCCGTCGAGCAAGAAGCACAAATCCGTCTGATGGAAAAAATGAAAAACCACAGCGGCAGAAACTCCATGCTCGTCATGCGCCCTGCAGACGTAAAAGCAACAACATGGTGCTGGAAGCTGGCAATGGAGAACACACAAACACCATCAGCCCTCATACTCAGCCGCCAAACAATAGAAGACCTTCCCGAAGGAACAGACTACGAAGGAACAACTCGCGGTGCATACATCGCAGCCGAAAGCGACAACGAATTCGACATCATCTTCGTCGGCAACGGTTCCGAAGTCAGCACCCTCATCGCAGGCGCACGCCTCCTCCGTAAAGACGGATACAAAGTGCGAGTAGTCAGTGCACCCAGCGAAGGCCTCTTCCGCGAACAACCCATTTCATACCAGCAGGAATTGTTCCCCACCGGAAGCAAAGTCTTCGGCCTCACAGCCGGATTGCCCGTCAACCTGCAAGGCTTCCTCGTCGGAGCACACCAAAACAGCGCAATCTGGGGACTCGGCAGTTTCGGTTACTCAGCACCGTACAAAGTACTTGACCAAAAATTCGGCTTCACCGCAGAAAACGTTTACGAACAAGCAAAGAAGATATTAGCATGAGCAAAATAGGACTCGCAAGCGACCACGCAGGCTTTGCACTTAAACAACACGTAAAAGACTACCTTACACAAAAAGGAATCGAGTTTCACGACTACGGAACATACAACGAAGAAAGTTGTGATTATCCAGACTTTGCACATGCTTTGGCAGCAGGCATAGAAGTTGGCGAATGCGAGAAAGGCATTGCCATCTGCGGCAGCGGAGAAGGCATCAACATGACCCTCAACAAGCATCAGATTATTCGAGCCGCACTCTGCTGGAAGCCCGAGATAGCTCACCTCGCAAGACAACACAACAACGCCAACGTGCTTGTCATGCCAGGACGCTTCATCACAAACGAAGAAGCAGATGCAATCATGGACGAGTATTTCCAGACACCCTTCGAAGGCGGTCGTCACGAAGCCCGAATCACAAAAATACCTCTCCAATAGTATTATATTGTAAGAGATAAAACTCAGCCAATAAAGCAATACGCCTTCAATGCAGCTGCATTGAAGGCGTATTGCTTACCACAACTCCGTATTCACAAGAACGAAAAAAGATGGACAGTCAAACCATCCATCTTCTACTCTGTGGAGAATATCGGGCTCGAACCGATGACCTCTTGCATGCCATGCAAGCGCTCTAGCCAGCTGAGCTAATCCCCCCTTAAGACGATGCAAAAGTACTTACTTTCCACCGAACATGCAAATAATTAGAGCATTTTTTGCACGAAAGCATGAAAAAACGTATTTTTGCACACATTATATATAATAGACTAATCTACATGAAAAGACATATCCTCAGCTTTATCCTGGCCAGCATATCCATTTGGACATTAGCAGTTCCCGCCTTAAGAATCCGCCGAAGCGTAACACTTAACGACGGACGAACAGTTATGGTAACTGCCTATGGAGACGAAAAAACAGACTATCTCGTAACAGACGAAGACGAAGTAGTGCTAGAACGCGACGGCTTATTTCTTGCCACAGGCCTTTCAAGAAAAGAATTCATAGCATCACTACCTCCAGAACACCTTTCTGCAAGAAAAAAAGTTGGCAGTATCGAAACTGCATTAATAAAGCCAACAGGCACGAAGAAAATACCTGTCATTCTGGCTTCATTCAAAGACAAGAAGTTCAGTGTAGGCGTATCCGACAGCCGAGTACAAAGCTTTTACAATAATTTCTTCAATGGCACAGACATCTACACCTCTACAGGAAACTGGGGCAGCGTCCGACAATACTTCATCGACCAAAGCATGGAACAATTCCAACCAGAATTTGCCATCATCGGTCCAATCTTGCTCGATAGTGTCTATAGTTATTACGGAGGCGATGCAGGCAATGCGAAAGACATTCGCTACTCTCAATTCATCAAAGAATCTTTTGCCAAAGCGCAAGAGATAGAAAGCAACTGGAACCAGTTCGACAACGATGGCAACGGAGAAGTCGATATGTGTGTAGTAATCTTTGCCGGACTTGGACAAAACTATACTAATAGCTATAACGACAAAAACACGATTTGGCCTCAGGAAAGACCGTCAACCTATACTGTCAACGGAATAACACTTGCCGGTTGCTCCTCAAGTTGTGAACTCCGCCCGACAGCTGCCAGCGGAGGTTACATCACAGACACACAACCGGACGGGGTGGGTGTTGTCATCCACGAAATAAGCCATGCCCTCGGCCTGCCAGACCTTTATGACACAAGAAACAAAGAGTTCGGTCTTGACTATTGGAGTATTATGGATTATGGAATGTATACGAGAAGCAGCAAAGTGCCCGTCAGCTACACAGCCTATGAACGTGAGTTTATGGGTTGGCAACAAACAGAGACCATCAAAGGCCCAAGTACACTCCGCCTGAAATGCTTTGCTCAAGGAGGCAAAGGATATAAACTCGTCAACGACGCTAATCCCAACGAGTATTACATCCTGGACAACCGACAAGCACAAGGTTGGGATTGGGGCATGTGCAGCAATCGCGGACACGGAATGCTGGTCATGCACATTGACTATTCTGCAAGTGCATGGAACAGCAACACTGTAAATACCAATTCTGCTCATCAACGCCTCACCATCATACCTGCCAACGGAACCCTCATAGGTTCTAACAATGCCACTTCCAAAGAAGCATGGCAAACAAGTTTGCAAGGCAATCCATACCCGGGCATCACGGGCAATAGTGAACTGACGAATGATTCCTACCCTGCAAGCCTTGTCTATACAGGCAACTACATGAGCAAACCACTTGTTGACATTGAAGAAACACCTGATGGCATTGTTATTCTCAAGGCAATGCCCTTGGGAACCTTAGAGAAACCCACTGACCTAAGTTTTGAAGACACAAAACCTGGGAGCACTACTGCTATATGGGAGCCGGTTAGTAATGCTACCCTCTACAATTTACAACTCTGGTGTGAAGGAGAATTGGTACTTCAGAAAGACAGCATTGCAAACACATCATTCAGACTAAATGGTCTTAAGGCTGACACAGACTACACTTATTCTGTACAAGCCATCAACGACCAATACCGAAACAGCAGCTGGGCAGAAAGCGAATCCTTCCGTCCCAATCCAGATGCGATTTCCGATATAAGTAAAAGTATTGAGCGAATACGGGTATATGATATAAAAGGACGATTCGTTGGAGAGTGCTTTGCTGATGAGCTACAACGTTTCTCGCTCAGGCATGGTATATTCGTTATCCGCAGGAGCAACGGAGATGTCAAGAAACTGTTAATACAATAATAATTTTGCCTAATGATGCGTAACCCTATTCTCTGCTTTGTTCTTTACCTCTACGCCTTATCTGCATTTTCTGTCCCTGCGAAGAGGGAAAGGTGCACGCTCCTCCTGGCAGACGGCACCTCGGTAGAGGCAACATGGATGGGCGACGAAAACATACATTTCTATCGGACAGACGAAGGTTTGCTCCTTGATTGTGGCAAAGACGGCATTGCTCGTTTCATCAATGCCGATAGTATCCAAAAATGTTGGACTGCAAAGGCATCCATGCGGGCAAAAACTCTTGCCAAACGAAACGCAGCAAAAAGGGAAAATAAACAGAACAGTATTACTGGCATCAAACGAGGACTAGTGATACTAGTTCAGTTTCCAGAGACTCCATTTCACTATACAAATGCTGACTTTCAGCGTTTCTTTAACGTAAGAGGCTATTCCGACGAGTTAAATTCAGGCTCTGTACGAGATTATTTCCACGATGCAAGTTACGGATTATTTGATTTCAGTTTTGATGTTGTAGGACCAGTCACAATGAGTAAACCGCTGTCATACTACGGCGGGAACAACATCAATGGCGACGATGCACATACTGCAGAGATGGTATCTGAAGCAATTCACCTAGTGGACAACGACACGGATTTTAGTCTGTATGATTGGGATAACGACGGAGAGGTGGAACATATCTTCGTTATTCATTCGGGTTTTGACGAGGCACAGAGCAGAAGAGCTGCCGACATATGGTCTCATGCGTGGTTTCTTTCGGAAGCATATGAGTACGAGAACGACGGCAAGGGGGCAGTAATTGCTGACGGTGTAAGGATTGATGCCTATGCCACCAGTGCAGAATTATTGGGCAGGAGCGGAACATCTATTACGGGCATTGGTATTGCTTGCCACGAATTTGCACATTGTTTTGGGCTTCCGGACTTTTACGATACTATGGGAAGTAATTTTGGCATGGACTCGTGGGACCTCATGGACTATGGTGAGTATAATGGAGATGGTGGAACACCTGCCGGTTTTACGAGTTATGAACGTATGTTCTGCGGTTGGCTTCAACCAATTGAGCTCTGCGAGGCAACGGCAATAACCGACATGGCAGCTTTGACTTCCGAACCTATTGCATACATTTTGAAGAACAATGGTAATGATAACGAATACTATCTGTTTGAAAATCGTCAGCAAACAGGTTGGGACAAACACCTTGAGGGGCATGGAATGCTAATTCTTCATGTGGACTACGATAGTTTTGTCTGGGCTGAGAACACTGTCAATACCGTACGTTCACATCAACGCATGACCATAATCCCTGCGGACAACATCCGCACTTCCTTCACCATGTCTGCCGACCCCTGGCCTGGCACTTTGGGAAAGACAGAACTCACCGACATGTCTGTACCTGCATGGAGTCCTTACAATTCCAACCTTGAAGGTAAGAAGTTAATGGATCATTCCATCACAGAGATTACCGAATCGGCAGACGGGCTTATTAGTTTTGTCTTCGATTCCGAGGCGTTGGGCATTGGTTTCCGTTCCACCTTTCCAACCGAGACGCAACGATACAATCTCAACGGACAGAGGGTATATGGAAATTATTCGGGGATAATAATCCAAGAAGGGAAGAAAATCTTAAACCAATAACAATAATTATGAAACGATTCCTTTTACAATTTACTTTCCTATGCCTTTGTATGCATCTCACAGCTGCATCGATGGCTCGCTACAGCGGCAGCCGCATCTTTTGGGATGCACGTACACCCGTAACCATATTTAATGGCGGGGGATACGGAAGGCTTATTGAGTTGAGCGACGGACGGTTAATGGCTTGTTGCGAAAGCGGCGGCATCAAAGTCAGTTTCTCCACCAATCAAGGCAGGACATGGTCATCGCCTACTCTTATTGCCCCTAACACGAATAATACCCCCAACTGTGTTCCGGACCTCGTACAACTCTCTGATGGAACAATTCTGGTTGCATACAATCCTCGTCCGTCTGAGCCATTCACCAAAGACCGGCGTTTCGGTATCCGACTGCGCCGTAGCACGAATGGTGGAAGATCATGGTCGAACGAAATCTTTGTCTATGATGCAGACTACACTTTCGAGAACGGATGTTGGGAACCCTCGTTCCTTGAACTGCCAAGCGGCGAGCTGCAACTGTATTTTGCCGACGAGAGTCCTTACACAACGACAGGCGAGCAGCAGATTTCTCTCTGTCGGAGTTTTGACGGCGGACTGACCTGGACCGCTCCACAACGCATTTCGTACCGAAGCGGTTATCGCGACGGCATGCCTGTTCCCGTATTACTCGGCGACAAGAGAACTATCGTGGTTGCCATTGAAGATAACGGCTGGAGCGGTGTAGGCGACTTTGTTCCCACCACGGTTCGCACGCCGCTCAGCAACAACTGGAAGAACAATTCCTTCGTAAACGGAACAAGTACAATGCGCCATCGTAGCATTAACCATGACTATTGTCCTGTCTGCAAAGGCGGCGCCCCTTTTTTGCGCGTACTGCCAAATGGCGAAACTGTTATGTCGCACCAGTCCACATACGGCGATGGCGACAACATGAAGATGTATGTCTATGTAGGAAACAAACAGGCTAAAGACTTCAAGGCTATGTCGAAGCCATTCTATCAGGGCACGACGAAAGGTAGTTGGTGGAACTCTCTGGCTGTCATCGACACAGGCATTGTTGTTGCTGTAGGCGGATTGGACGGGAAGGTGACAATGGTGAAAGGCTATCCCATGAAACAATTCCATGCGCCCTATGCCAAACACGTAATAGACGGTCTGTCTTCCGGCGATGATACCTACTACAACGCAAAGGGACAACAAATCCCGATGGGCAACGAAACGGGCACATTCTCCTATACAGACTTTGCATACGACAGCGATGCGCTCTATATGTCGTGCATCGTCTATCGGCGTTATGCCAAAACAGAAGAGCCGTTCCCCGACGGCATCGTGCTGTATGTGGACAACAAATATGCAAACACCGACGTTCCAATGCCAACATCCTACCGTTTCAACATTTTGCCTGACGGCACCTTTAAGACATTCCGCGGCAATGGAAAAGATTGGGCAGAGACAGCCTTACCAGACATAGAATGTGTAGGAAAAGTAGTATCGGCCTATTATCGGATTGAGATGGCAATACCATGGGCCTCCATTGGCCTTACCGAAGCACCAATAGAAAAGAAACTTGGCATAAATCTCGAAACCATTACGGGCGACGGCACGCAGCAATTCGTAGAACGCATACCCGACGCTTTGCCGGCAAAACCTGCCACATGGGTTCCGCTATACCTCATGGCACCACCAATAGACGATGCCATTTCGCCGGTTATCTCCCAGCCGAATTCAACAGATGCCACATACGACCTTCTCGGACGGAAAGTGGAAAACACAAGAGAGTTCCAAGGTATCTGCATAAGGGGAGGAAAGAAAATTGCTCTGAAATAGCGCCTGGACAACATACGCCCCACACATAGTCGAAAAACATCTACTGTTAAGTTGCCCAACAAGGCACGTTAAATTGCCCGACTTGGCACGCCTTTATGGCAAACTTAACAGTAGATGTTTTCCATTATAACAAAGAGATTCATAAGACAATGGCAGCCAGAGGGATACAAATCCTTGTCCCTATCGTCTTACGATTCGCTTTCAGTAATATCCGTAATGCGTCCGTCCTTCATGGAAATCTTGCAGTCTGCAAGAGAAGCCAGTTGCTCGTCGTGCGTAACAATCACGAAGGTCTGCCCCATCTTGTCTCGCAGATCGAAGAAAAGGCGGTGCAGTTCCTGTTTGTTCTGCGTATCGAGCGACCCGCTGGGCTCGTCGGCAAAAACCACATCCGGCTTGCAAACAAGAGCTCTTGCAACAGCAACTCTCTGTTTCTCGCCGCCCGAAAGTTCGTTGGGCTTGTGCGAAGAGCGGTCCTTGAGCCCCATGAAGCCAAGCAGTTCCTCAGCCCGCTGTCGTGCTGTACGTTTGGGAACACCGCCTATGAGAGCAGGCATCATCACATTCTCCAAAGCCGTAAACTCCGGCAACAACTGATGAAACTGGAAAACAAAGCCCATGTGCTTATTGCGAAAAGCCGAGCGTTGGGCATCGTTCAACTTCATAACATCCACTCCATCGATAATCACACTGCCGCTGTCGGCCTCATCAAGAGTACCCATGATTTGCAGAAGTGTCGTCTTACCTGCGCCACTTGAACCAACAATGCTTATCACCTTGCCGCGTTCGATGTCGAGATCAATACCCTTAAGCACTTCAAGACTGCCGAAACTCTTCTTTATGCCACGTATTTTTATCATGTTCGTCAATTCCTATATGTAACATTATTTGTTCAGGAAAACCTTCTTTCTGGTTCCCTTTTCGTCTGTAATAATATATATTCCCTTCAAAGGATGTTCCACTCGCCTGCCCTGCAAATCGTATATTCCGTGCTGCTTGAGCGAAGAAGGCACCGAAGCAAGACCATCGTAGTTCGAAAGCAGATAGTCAAGACCTGCCTCTGCATCAATCTCACCATAGCCATAATCGTTGTTGGGATACGTCAGCGATGAATCCGGACGACGGCAAGTGGCCTCGAAGACCTCAAGCACCTGCTCGCGCGACAACGTTGGCACGGCCTCCATCCACTGTGCTATGATGCCGGCCACCATGGGGCACGACATACTTGTGCCCGATTCCATGCCCCATGCATAGTCCCTACCCTTGAACGAATAACGGGCAACAT
>JAEIGA010020038.1_pt1 | contig 10192 bp, 4 predicted proteins | sample 9270691 | NCBI WGS metagenome assembly JAEIGA01 (sample SAMN17057246, study PRJNA624740) | gut metagenome | biome: biome; isolation source: fecal sample | host: Bos grunniens | place: China: Xizang | collected 2019
AGACTTTGTTATAATCAGAGCAGGATACGGACACGAAACGGATACGTTGTTCCGTTATAACATAGAAAATGCCAAAAAAGCAGGACTCAAGGTAGGTGTATATTGGTTTGCATATGCTCTTGATGAAGCGGATGCAAGAAGTGAGGCGGATTATTGCTACAACATTATAAAACAGTACAAGCTTGACCTGCCTGTATATTACGATTTTGAATACGACACAGAGCGTTATGCTAACGACCATAATGTAACGTTCACCAAAGACAAACGCACGGCAATCATAAAGGCGTGGTGCGACAGAATGACCGAATACGGATACAGAGTAGGTGTATACCTTAATCCCGATTATATCAAAAACAAAGTCAATTTTGAGGATTTGAGAGGGTATACGTTGTGGCTGGCTTCGTGGGTAACGAATGGTGAAACCAATTTTGCCGTTAATAAGCGTGATGCCGTCTATAACGAGGGCTTGTGGCAGTTTGGCATAGGTCGTGTAAACGGAATAAGCGGTAATGTCGATTTGAATTACAGCTACCTGTGTGACGATGCAAAAACCGACAACGAGCCTTCCGAATGGAGCAAAGAGGCTATTGAATGGGCGGTAAAGAACAAAATATTGCAGGGTGACGAAAACGGCGATTATAAGCTCCGAGAGCCTTGTACAACAGAAAGGTTTATTACCCTTTTACACAGAGCGTTAAAAAATATCGAACTTGAGATAGGAGAGTAAAACTATGAGAGAAAAAATTGCAAAACTCATTGATGTAAAAAGCATTGTAACACTTTCTATGACCGTGGCGATGATTCTGGTGCTGACAGGCGTATTTAAGCCTTCAACAGAAGCATTTGGTCTGTTTTCGACAGTATACGGTGCGGTTATTACATATTTCTTCACCAAGAAGGACACAGAAGGAGACAAAACAAAGTGATAGTATTGGATTTCATAAAAGAGTATTGGGTAATCATTTCGTTTTTTGTGGCAGAAGTCGGAGTCTTTTTTGCCTTTATCGCTTCCGTGAAAAAGGCGTTAAAATGCACATTGCGTAAAGATATATTGGATATATACGATAAATGCAAGGACAAAAAGGAAATAACAATGTATCAGTTGCAATGTATCAATTATTCGTATGACATCTACAAGAAATTCAAAGGTAATTCTTTTGTTGATACGATAATGGAAGAAATACCAACATTTACAATCATCAAGTGACGACAGAAGGTGTAAAAAATGAAAGGTAATATGTCAAAAGCCTTTAAAAAGACAGACCACAACGCATTAACACACAGAGACGGAGAGAAACAGCACCCTATTAGTGCGATTGACGGACTAACGGAAGCACTTAACGGAAAAGTGCCTGTGGAGAGAACAGTAAACGGACAGACACTTGATGAAGATGTGGAGATAAAGGAAGTCGAAAGTGCCAATAAGCTGAAAACCGCAAGGACTATAAATGGAGTGGCGTTTGACGGGACATCCAATATAAAGGTATACAGCGAAAGTGAATTGCCGGCGCAAAACACTATGTTAAATACAGAGGGGTGGTATAGAATTGCTGAATTTTCTGCTTTGACAATGACGGCAACTATCCATATAGCACGAGGCTATACAGAAGGAATACCCGAAGTGTATACGATAATTATGGACACGACACACGACACCTGCCGATTTACGCAATTATCATCTTTGATGTATGAGCCACATCAATATATAACTAAAATTAGGATTATATATGGAATTAGCAGAGTAAAATATTTAGAGGTTTACTATGCTTCGGAAATTGCGAATTCTGTTACTGTAAAATTCACAAATATAGCAACGGCATACCCCGAATTAGACACTTACTCTAATGTAGCATTTGAAGCAGGCTCAATTCCCGAAGGTGAACACGTGAAAGAGTTTGATTTATCTGTAACTCCGATGAAGATTTCGTCTTTACAGATTGGGGAAACAACACTAACCGAAACACAGTTACAAGCGTTACTTAACTTATTAACATAAAGAGGTGATTTATAATGGCATTTAACGCATATGAATATGTCAAAAACATATACGATATGAAAACAGGTTGGCACGCCGCCGACAAAGCAGGAGACAGAAACAAAGCAAATGAATACGCAAAAAACGCCGAGCAATACTACAAACTGTTGATAGATAACGGCTATACTGATGTAGCAGATGCCTTGAAGAACACAAACGATGTGGGAGCAAAGTATATTGTTGACAACTTTATGAAAAACAACTCCGCACCTGTTGATACATCAAAATCAAGCACACCTACGGCAACAGCAGACCTAACCAAAGCAGACGGAATGGAAACCGATTTATACGGCGTACAGCGTACAGACAAGGATACAATATCAAAGAAATATGATACCCTTGAGGAGTATGCATACGGAAATCCTTTTGAACGTGACGAAGGCAAGTCGATTATGGAAAATTACAAGTTTCAAGGTAAGACAGCAAGTGATAATGCCGTAGCGGACGGTGGAGCTTCAAATGGTGGCAATATAGACAGTTACGCCGCCGCAAATGCCAATAGACAGCAGTTGGCATTTACCAATGCTGGAACACAGGCTGTATTGAGTGCAAATAGTGAAAAGATAAATCAGTTGAGAGGAATACTTAGTGATATGGGCGTAACCCTGCAGAATCAGTATAAGAGTATGCAGGATACTATCGGCTTGAAGCAGACTGAGGAACAGAGAAAGTTTGACAACGATGTTAAGACAAGCGAAGTTACAGGCTATGTTCCCGAGAGTATGCAGAATTCCAATAATCCTTTCTTCAATAAGGACGGAACTCTTATAAATCCCGATACAACAGACTACTCACAGATTATAACCAATGCAAAAAACAAGCTCAAGACAACAACAGACTCCGCAGAAAAGGCAAACCTTGAGGCAACAATCAAGTATGCAACACAGGCGAGGGCACACAAGATACTCAATATGCCTGAATATAGCAAGTGGGCAAATACTATGGAGCTTACTTCTCCCGATGAAACACTCACTTCAAAGGTTACTAACAAGGAACTTGACAACGACAAGCACGCCATAAACACCGAGTCGGAGACAAGCAAGTATATTTCCGATAACGATTTGGAAGGAACAAAGCATACCAACAATACCAACGAGAGAATTTCCGACAAATCAAACACTACGAGCATTACTATAGCGGATATGAACGCCAAGTCCGCGAAGGAAATTGCACAGCTTGAAGCACAGGCGGTTGAAGATGTCGATTGGCAGGATGAGTTAAAGAAATTTAACTTGTCAGAGGGAGCAAAAACTGTGCTTAATGTTTATGCACACGATGCTTGGGCAAGCTCTGACAACGTAGAGGTGGAAATTCTTCCTATTCTTGCAGAGAACATAGATAAAATAACAGAATATGATGCGAGTGAAATCTTGAGAATGTATAAAATTTCAGACGACTATATAGAGAAGAATTCTGGCGGTCCAAAAACTAAAGCAGAATGGTTAAAGCAGTTCGACTGGTATAATCCCAAAGAAGATGATTAAACCTTAAGGTGCTTTCACAAAATCAACCAACAAAACACAAGGAGAGAAAAATGGCTGGATTTTATGCTACAAACGGAAACGAATCCAATGGCACAAATAAGAAAAAGAAAAAGGGATTTTATGCTTATGACAACGCAAGCACTCGTAACGAGCTTGAGTACGACGGCATAAAATTCGGTACGGTAACCGACAAGGGGCTTAAGGCTATCGAGAGTGGAACTCTCGGTAGCTATACTCCCACAACCGAAGAAGAACGCAAAACAATAGAGGCGTACAAATCTCACATAAAAGAACAAGTCGAAGCAAGAGGAAAAGCACGAAGGGAGACATACGATTACAAAAACGGTGTAAGTATTCCGTATAATCCTTTTGAAAAGAAACCTACTGACGCACTATCTACATTATCACCCAACACAGAAACCGCCGTAAAAACAAAGGGTGGTGATGTTACAATCGGAGTGCCGAAGGCTACCTATGCACAGGTTGCGGAATTTTCCAAAAAACAGGCTGATGCAAAAAATAGCACCGCCGAAGAAAGCCAACCGCCAAAGCCTAAAAACACTCTTTTGGGGAACATAGGCGGTGTCATACTGTCTGTTCCATATGCTGTGGAAAAAGCGGGTGCAGGAGCAATAAATGCAGTAGAGGGAGTTGGCGATTTCTTGCTTGCAAGCGGAGCAAGAATAATAGGAAGCGATATGTTCGGAGATGTATTTTTTATCCCCGATTCGGTATCAGAGAAAATAAGGAACTACGGCAGTAGCGTATTGGAAAGCGAAAATTTGGGTGAGAAGTGGAGTAAAAACATCGAAAATCGCTATGCTGTGCACGATTGGACTCGTGCAAACGTCGGAACAGCGTTTGAGGGAGCCGGAAACTTATTACCTGCTCTCGCCACGGAAATATACACAGCAAGTGCCTCACCTATGGGTGATATGTGGTTGGCGAAGTATATATTTGGCAAAGCTCCAAAATTAGCTACAACTGCGAGCAAAGCAGGAAAGGTCGCCAATACGGTTACTAAGGTTGTTTCGCCAAGTGAGATAATATTTGGCTTAGGGGCAGCAGGACAAAGTGCAAGCGAGGGATATAGAACTTCGGGGGATTTATCGAAGTCTCTTGACTACGGTGCTGTTTCGGGTACATTAGAAGTTGCCATCGAAAGATTGTTTGGTGGTATCGCTGGTACAAAGTTCGGAAAATCAATCTTAAACTACACAACGAAGAGCAAACCACTATCCGTTGTTCTTGGCACAGGCGGTGAAATTTTCGAGGAACTGACATCAACGTTTGTAGACACACCCTTGAGAAGATTGACTGTTGACGAAGATGCTGAATGGGCAGACTTCAAAGACTATTATGAGAGTGGCAAACAAGCAATATACCTCTCTCTGATTTTGGGAGTTGGTACATATCCTTTCAAAAACAAACAAAGGAAAGATGCTATACAAACATTAAATGTCGTAACTGAGGAATTGAAAAAGGTTGCGGTAGATAAAAGCAAGATACCTTCTCCTTTGCCTGAAAATGCAAGTATAGAGGATGTTCAGCAGAGGCAAAAAGATTTGCAGGAAATTGCCAGAGCATATGCCAATCAAGTGGTGGCAGAAACAGAAGCCAAGGAAAATGCTATGCACAATGCACCGCAGTCATCAACAACAGCAAATCCCCAAGTCAAGGCTGACACAAATTCTGTTGTTGTAGGAGACACGTTTAAGGTAAACAACGACACCGAAAGTATAATCAAAGTCATTGCAAGAGATGATAAATCCACAACTGTCGAGGTAACATATAAGAACGGGAATACAGAGACAATGGACTTCACCAACGAGTATGCCGACAAAATGGCAACAAATCCTCTGTATTCCGAGGTCGATACATCTTCACAGACAACACCCGTAGTACAGACAACAGAAGCTGCCACACCAAACGCTGAAACGACTCCTGCCGTAACGAACAACAGTGTCGCTGTCGAAGCACCTACTGTTTCCGAAATACAGAAACCCGTCGCAGAAACATCTCTTACAAAGGTTGGAGACACATTCACCGACACAAAGAATGGCGATACAATAAAGGTTATCAGCAGAAACGAAACATCAACCACAGTTGAATTTACAGACAAGGATGGCAATGTCGCCACAACAGAGCTGTCAAACACAGTTGCGGACTCAATGAACACCAGTCCTCGTTACGTCAAGGCGGAGGCGGTTACCACTCAGCCCACAACAGCCAACGCAGAAGCTACACCTACCGCAAAAGGCATTACGTCAGCTTACACTAACAACAATCAAAAGATTGATACGAGATACAAGGTTGTAAGCCTCGACGATTTGATTGTGTCAAACAATGCAGACGGAACAATAAACCCTAAATATCCGCAGGAGTTACAGCCGAGAGAGAGAACAAGACAAGCTTCTATCTTGCAGGTGCAGAACATTGCAAATAACCTTGTTCCTGAAAAATTGGGCGAAAGCTCGAATGTTTCTGACGGCTCGCCTATCGTGGGTAGCGACAATGTTGTTGAAAGCGGTAACGGTAGAACTATGGCGTTATCTCTTGTATACAAGAATAACCCCGAAAGTGCAAAGAAGTATATCGAATTCATAAAGGCAAACGCTGAAAAATTCGGTATAGATGCTACCAATCTACCTAAAAATCCTGTTTTGGTAAGAGAAAGACTTACCGAGGTTGACCGAGTAGAATTTGTTAAGCAGGCAAACGAGAGCAATTTGAGTGCAATGTCAGCAACCGAGCTTGCAAAATCGGATGCAGAACGCTTGACAAGTGATGTTCTCAATCTGCTTGTAGCAAATGACGACGGAAACATAAACACTGCAGAAAACAGGGCGTTTGTTGGCAGAGTTATATCTGAAGTCTTTTCACAGAACGATTTGAACAGCGTAGTCGGTGCAAATGGTATGCTGTCAGCAAACGGACTTGAAAGAATCCGAAATGCAATATTTTACAAGGCATATGGCGATGTTTCCCTTGCCTCAAAGCTTGCTGAAAGCCTTGACAACGATATAAAGAATATCACCAACGTATTGACAAACATAGCACCTAAAATTGTCAAGGTAAAAAATGGTATCGCAAATGGCGTACTGTATGACATTGATTTTTCACAAGACATAGTTGACGGTATTAATTACTTACAGAGTGCAAAATCAATGGGCAAAACGGTGGTTGATTTTTCAAACCAAACAACTGTTTTTGACGAGGCATCCAATATAGCAAAGTCTATTGCCTACGTTTTTGAGCAAAAAAATCGTGGAGCTAAACAGGCTACCTTGTTTTTTAACCATTTGTGTGATATAATAATGTCAAAAAATCCCAATCAGTTATCGTTTTTGGGAGATACAAAAACACCTACAAAGGAGGACGTTTTAAATGAAGCAGTCAACCGATACAACAACGATGTCGAATCAGAAAGAAACACCATTGTCATTCCCAAGAGGTTTATTTCACAAAGAAGTGAAGAATCCGCAGGAAATGATGTCGGCAGAGGAATTGGCGACAACGTTGAAGGTAGCACCGAGCAAGGAATCAATGATAACCAAAGCGACGGAGTTGCAGAACAACAAGGATATGTCGAAACGCCGACAACTGTTAGAGGAAACGAAAGCACTCCGAGACCAAGTGAGATTGGAACAGCAGACGGCAGACCTGCGAATCGAACAGATGAAGCAGAAGTGGGAGCAGGAAGAGACGGAGAGTTAAGCGAAGCAAAAGCCACACAGAACACACAGAATACACCTAAATCAAACGAAAACGTATCGGGCGAGCAAACACCTACCCAGGCAAAAAATGTCGCTACAGAGCAAAATACGAGCAATACAGAGGGTGTTGCAGAAGCTCCCAAGAAGCCCAAGACAAAGAAAGCCGAAAAGACAGTCAAGGCAACCGATATTTTTGATGTTATAGCAGAGACCAAGAATCACGAGGGCAAACATTGGTCGTCCGACAAAATCAAGAAATTCTATGCTGATAATCCCGATTTGGATTTCATTGAAAGGATTTATCAAGGAGACAAGAACGCCGTCAAGGAATTGAAGGAGATGATTTCTTCAATAGCCGATGTAAAAACTCTTGAAGATTTGTCTTGGTATGTAGGAGAGACATATAGGCATAAAGATTTAACCTTCATAGGTAAAAATCAAATAGGAACTCCTTATCGTGGTGCGATAACAAAATTCCGTAACGCTATCAAGGCAAGGATAAAAGAGATTATGACCGAGCAGAACAACGGAACTAATCTTGGCATCACAAACGGCAAAACCACTCTTGTTGAAGTACGCTCGTTGTTTACGAAACTCAATTCCAATGACAGTTTAACGGAACTTGCGGACAAGGTATTCGGTCTGTGTGAACAATTGCATCTCGACATATCGTTTGTAAATCAAATGATAGCCAAAGGTCAAGGTTTGTCAGTAGGAGACATTATTCAGTATAAAACCTCTTACTTCAACGACACAGCAGAAACAGACCAAGACAAAGCGAACACGATACTCCACGAGTTAATTCACTCTTGTACGACGTATGCAATTTCAGCGTCCCACAATGCAAATGTACAGAAGAAATTTTCAAGCAATCCCGAAGCATATCAAAGGCTTATAGCCACCGCAAAGCAGTTAGAGTCGATATACAACGAAATCAAGAACGATGCGGACTTTAAGGGCGAATACGGAATCACAGATGTATATGAAATGGTTGCGGAGCTTTCTAACCCTGCATTTGTAGAAAAACTTCAGAAGAAGAATTTGTGGGATAAGATAGTAGATGCTATCTGTAATCTTTTTGGCATTTCAAGAAAAACCGATGCATATTCTAACGTTAGAGCTTGTGTGGATTTCCTTCTTGAAAATTTCGATAAAGGGGCATATGACCACCACGCAAAAGAACAGAGGCAGACATTACGACAAAACGGCAAAAGCGACGGACATTATTCCTTCTCATCGATAGCTAACTCATTCTTTGGCGATCCGAATATGACAACCAAAGACTTCGAGAATGGCGATTATAAGCAATCAGAAGGTTACAAGAACTATGTAGCCAAGCAGACCAACGTGTTCTTGCAAACACACGACGTTTCCGAAACAGAGGCACGAAAGGAAATCGAGGACTCTATAGAGGGAATTGTAAGAGTTGCAATAGCCTCCAAAAAGGCAGGATATGATATCTTCGATGACAACGCCAAGAGAAGCAAGAAGGACAGCAAAAACAGATTATTGTTCTCATCTCTTGAGCCTAACTCCGATTATTTCACCTCTTCTGACATATCTACCATCTGTGATAAACGCCAAAACTTTGCAGATATCTACGATGCAATTGTCAAGAGAGAAGAAGAATTAGGTATACCTAACGACAAGAGGTTTTTCAACAACGTTGATAATTACTTCTACATACACGGACTGATGGCAGAAATGGGACTTACCACTCCTTGCAGACAATGTTATGTAGAGTCAATGAGAAAGAATCTCGCACCGATGGCTAAAAATTTCCTCAAGCTTATTGGTGAAACGGATATTGACAATAAAGCAAATGACCAATTGTATCACCAAAGCGGTAAGGATAAGGGTAACCTTAAATCCAACAACGCTGAATTAAGAGAAAGTGTGCTTGAAAAACTTGCTGAGTATGGTATGTCTCCGGGCGACCTTACTATCGCAACGCTTTCAACAGAAGACGGTCTTGCGAAGCTTAAAATACAAGCACCGTTGATTTACGAGGCGTTTAACTCTTTCTACGGTCAGAGCAAACCCAAGATGCCCAAATCAGCAACTCCGTTTAGATTTGGCGAATTGACCGCCTTGCTGACCGATGAGAAGGGAAAAATCAAGCAGTCGTTGGTAAACAAGATTAACTCTACGGGTGGCTTTAGACTTCAGTCTTATTCGGACTTCCAAATCCAAAACTATGTCGATGTGCTTCAAACAATATTCGAAGCAGGAACACTTGGCTTAAGCGGACACGCATACACCAAAGTACCTGCGTTCCTCACAGCGACAGAGGGAACAAACCTTAAACGAAATATTTCGATATTTATGTATAAGGACGGAACTGAGTGGAAGATTGACGAAGGAGACTCCTTCCCCGCGACGCTTGATGAATTGTACGACATTGTATCCGATGACGAATCGGGCAATACGGGTATCATTGCAGTATCACAGAACGAGGATATGTCTGCTTGGATTATGGCTAATGACAACGTAGGATACGGCATTCCTTTCCACAAATCCGGAATGAAGATGGATACTGTCAGAGCTACAGATGTCAAGACCGAGGACGGCAGAACAGTCAAAGGCTATAAAGACATCAAAGACCATACAAGACAGCAGACAGAGGTATGGGCAAAAACAACAGCAGACCATAAGGCGAACACCAAAGTTAAAAAGGGAATCGATATTTACAGCTTTTGGGATTTCGACAATAAGGACAATCTCTCCAAGAATGACCTTATTAAGAAAAATCTTACGGCTTACATTGATGCTTGTGAAGAGGCAGGATATATGCCTAAATTCCGTGAGTATGTAATGTTCAACGGCAAAGTGCTTAACTCTACTCTTAAATACGCAAAAGAGCTTGGATTTGTTTCGCAGGATGCCACTATAGATGACATCTCATTCAAGTACAAAGGATTTACAATCCCCTATGGATATTACAAATTTCTTGGCGA
>JAEIGA010020039.1_pt1 | contig 10192 bp, 7 predicted proteins | sample 9270691 | NCBI WGS metagenome assembly JAEIGA01 (sample SAMN17057246, study PRJNA624740) | gut metagenome | biome: biome; isolation source: fecal sample | host: Bos grunniens | place: China: Xizang | collected 2019
AAGAGTAATCCGGACATGTGGGTGCCGATCCTGACCCAGAACAGGGACAATGTCCTTCATGTGATGGACACATACATAGAGAAGATGAACGCATTCAGACAGGCGATTGCCGATGGTGATGAGGATGCCATCCGCAGCCTGATCGATGAAGCGAACCGCATACGTAGAATAATAAGATAATTGTAGATATATGGCAACAAAGAATTTAGATTTGATTCCGCTGTATGAGTGGGGTATGTTCACTGAGCCTAGGCCAAGTGTCGTGGCTGGTCCATGCAGTGCAGAAAGCGAGGAGCAGGTGATGGAGACCGCAAAGGGGCTTCGTGACCTTGGTATCAATGTGTATCGTGCTGGCATCTGGAAGCCGAGGACGCACCCGGGCTCATTCGAGGGTGCCGGTGCTGAAGGCCTTAGATGGATGCAGAAGGCAAAAAAGGAATATGGCCTGAAGATCGCGACAGAAGTTGCAAGCGAAAAGCATGTTTTTGAATGCTTGAAGTTTGGTGTAGACCTGGTCTGGCTGGGAGCGCGCACCACATCAAATCCATTTCTTGTCCAGGAGATTGCAGATGCTCTTAAGGATACAGACATCCCGGTTCTCGTGAAGAATCCAGCAAACCCGGATCTTGACCTTTGGATAGGAGCTCTCGAGCGCCTCAACCGTGCCGGAATCAAGAAACTCGGTGTGATCCATAGAGGATTCTCTACATTTGACAAGATCAAATACCGCAATGACCCTCAGTGGCAGGTGGCAATCGAACTTCGTAACCGATACCCTGAACTTCCTTTCTTTGTTGATCCAAGCCATATGGCAGGATGCAAGGACTATATCCGTGAGATCAGCCAGAGGTCGCTCGACCTGGGATTTGAGGGTCTGATGATCGAGTCACACTGCAATCCTGCAGTTGCATTGAGTGATGCCAAGCAGCAGCTTACCCCTTGCGAACTCAGCGACCTTCTTTACAATCAGATCACAGTAAAGGATAAGGATTCTGATGCTCCGGAGTGGAAGGAGAACATCGATCAGCTCCGTGCCAAGATCGACATCATTGACGAAAACCTCCTGTATGCCCTTGGCTCACGAATGAAGATCAGCCGCCAGATCGGTGAGTATAAGAAGAGCAGCAACATCGCCATCCTTCAGACCTCACGTTGGGATAAGGTCTTGGCAAAGGTTATAGAGAAGGGACAGGAGTATGGCTTACCTGAAAACTTCATCAAAGAAGTCTTCAATGCCATTCATGAAGTTTCTGTTGAGGTTCAGAACGAGGTTATTTCAGGTACGAAAGGAGAATAGAAGTGAATTTCTCCTTGTCTTCCTCGCAGAAGAAGCTCGATTTGATAGGAGCATAGAAGAGCCTAGCCTTCATAGATCCAGGGACTGCCTTAGAGTCACGTACTCTCTGGCAGTCTTTTTCTGTCGTCATGATGATAGACGTAGGGTAGGTGTCTCCGGCGTTTCTTATCGAGTGGATGTCTGAACGGGTGAACTTATGATGATCCGGGAAGTTGAAATGCTTCACGATCTTGTAGTTGCTTGTCAGCTGTCTTGCAAGAGGGGTGTCATTTGCAATACCCGAGAAGAGAATGAGATTCTTCGCATACAGATAGCGCGAGTCTCCCTCCGGGAAGATCGCTTCTGGAGTGTCGTACGCAATTGTAGTGAAGAACAGGTGCTGATCTTCACGCAAGTTCAGCTTCTTTATCCACATTGCCTTGTCTTCGTCCTCCATATATTTCGGACATTTTGAGACAATCACGATGTCTGCAGCCTTGATGCGTGACGGAAGATCCCTCAAGCGACCCAGCGGAAGGAGTCTGTCCTTGAATATAGGCCTGCTATAGTCTACAAGCACGATGTTGACGCTGGCCTTGACCGATCTGTGCTGGAAGGCATCGTCAAGAATTATGATATCTGACTTAGGGAACTCCTTGAATATGCATTTGCGTCCCTTCTTGGTTGTCTTTACAGACTCAGGATCCGTCAGGAACTTACATCCCTCCTTGCGTGACTTGTCCACAGCCACTGTCACCATAGGGAACTTCTGCTTTATCTGCTGCGGCTCATCGCCATAATCCAATGCTCTTCCTCCTGCAGGCACTTGCTGGAATCCGCTGCTCTTGCGCTTGTATCCTCTTGAAAGAACGGCAATGTTCTTATCTGCCCACTCGCTCTGCTCCATGAGTGTCCTGATGATCATTTCAGTATGAGGAGTCTTTCCTGTACCTCCAACGGTGATGTTGCCGATGCAGATAGACGGCACCGACGGGCTGTAGGTCTTTTTCAGTCCTTTGTCATAAAGCAGGTGTCTCAGCTTGAGGGTCACCCAGTATGGGAAAAGCAATAGATTAGATATCATATTATATGTTATAAACATTTCCTGCGTCAGGAGCAGCCTCTGCGCCCCAACGCTCTGCAATATAATCCAATGTTGAGTAAAGTTCGGCCGGGTCGTTCAGAGTGACAAGCTTCAGTCTTGTCTCCTTGAAGTCAGGCAGCCCCTTGAAATAGCATGACAGATGTCTGCGCATCTCCAGGATTCCGACTCTGTCGCCCTTGATCTCCACCGACTTTGCAAGATGTCTCTTGGCCAGTGCTACTCTGTCCAGCACGCTCATCTGCGGCAGAAGTTCTCCGGTCTGAAGGTAGTGCTTGATTTCCTTGAATATCCATGGGTGTCCGTATGTCGCGCGGCCGATCATGATGGCGTCTACTCCATAGCGGTCGAAATATTCCTTGGCTTTCTGCGGAGAATTGATGTCTCCGTTACCGATGATAGGAATGTGCATGCGAGGGTTTTCCTTCACCTTGCCGATCAATGTCCAGTCTGCCTCTCCAGTGTACATCTGGCATCGTGTGCGGCCATGGATGGTCAGAGCCTGGATGCCGACGTCCTGGAGCCTTTCTGCAAGCTCGACGATGATCTTTGAGTCCTCGTCCCAGCCAAGGCGTGTCTTGACTGTCACCGGAAGCTTCACGGCCTCCACCACCTGACGTGTGATCTCCACCATCTTGTCCGGCTCTCTCATCATTCCGGATCCTGCTCCGCGGCGGGCGATCTTGTTTACCGGACATCCGAAGTTGATGTCCACAAGGTCTGCACCATGTCCGCCGGCTATTTCAGCAGCGCGCTCAGCCATCACGGCAGCATCTACCATCGCCTCAGGAATGTTTCCGTAGATCTGGATGCCGATAGGAGCCTCGTGTTCATATGTCACCAGTTTTTCCAATGATTTTCGGGCGTCGCGGATGAGTCCGTCGGATGAAATGAACTCCGTGTACATCATGTCCGCTCCGAACTCCTTGCATATAAAGCGGAAGGATGCGTCAGTCACATCCTCCATAGGCGCCAGAAAAAGCGGCCTATCTCCAAGTTCTATGTTTCCGATATTCATATAGCCTGCAAAAGTACAAAAAACTTTTGTAGCTTTGCGATATATAGTAACAAGATATGTTTTCCAAAGAGCGAATTAAATTCTGTCTGGTAGCGGCGATGCTTTTATCTGCGTTGTCGCTGAGTGCTCAGAAACCGTCGGAATATGTCAATCCTATGATCGGCACCGACGGCATGGGTCATACTTTCCCTGGTGCATGTGTCCCTTTTGGCGGCGTTCAGCTGAGCCCTGATACGGATAATATACCTCACAACATCAACGGAAAGTATCAGAAGGCGACATATAAGTACTGTGCCGGATATCAGTATTCGGACAGTACTATCGTGGGCTTCAGCCACACTCATTTCAGCGGCACCGGCCATTCGGATCTCGGAGATATTCTTCTGATGCCGGGAGTTGGAGACGTGAAGCTGATTCCGGGAACGGAGCAGGATCCGGATGCCGGCTATCGCAGCCGTTTCAGTCATGATACTGAGAAGTCCGCTCCAGGCTACTATGAGGTGCTTCTGGAGGATAGTGGAGTCAAGGCTCAGCTTACCGCGACCCCTCGAGTCGGAGTGCATAAGTATACCTTCCCGGAAAACGAAAATGGTCATGTCGTGCTTGATCTTGGTCACGGCATCTACAACTATGACGGTAAAGTGCTTTGGTCGGCTGTAAGAGTCGAGAACGAGACCCTGCTGACCGGTTACAGGATAACCAATGGTTGGGCTCGAACCAACTACACCTATTTTGCGATCTCGTTTTCCGAGCCTATAGTGGAATATGGCTATCAGGACAGGGACAATATCCCATATAAGGGATTCTGGAGACGCTTCAAAGTCGAGAAGAACTTCCCGGAAATGGCCGGAAGAGATGTTGCCGCTTATTTCCATTTCGACACGAAGGACAGCAAGGAACTGGTCGTGAAGGTCGGTCTGTCGGCGGTTAGTACGGAAGGTGCTTTGAAGAACCTCAGGGCAGAGGCGGAAGGACGCTCGTTTGATGAACTTGCTCAAGCTGCGGAGGATGCATGGAATAAAGAACTTTCGATGTTTGCCGTTGAAGGAACCGAAGACCAGAAGGCGATGTTCTATACATCATTGTACCATACGATGATAAACCCTTCGATATATATGGATGTCGACGGAAATTATCGTGGACTTGATCACAATATCCACAAGGCCGATGGCTTTGAAAACTATACAGTATTCTCGCTCTGGGATACATATCGCGCAGAGCATCCTCTTATGAACATCATCCAGCCAAAGCGCAGCTCCGATATGGTGACCTCGATGATCCGTCATCAGCAGCAGAGCGTTCATGGCATGCTTCCTGTCTGGAGCCATATGGCCAATGAAAACTGGTGCATGAGCGGTTATCATGCTGTTCCTGTGTTGGCAGATGCTATCATAAAGGGAGTATATGATCCGTCTGACGATGCGTTCAATGCCATGGTCAGCACTTCGACTGTTTCTTACTATCCTGGTCTGGGAGAGTATATGGAACTTGGATATGTCCCTATGGACAAGGTCTCGACCGCGGCATCCACAACTCTTGAATATGCCTATGACGACTGGACCATCTATAGCGCAGCAGTGGCGGCAGGCAGACAGGATGTCGCCGAAGAATATTTGAAGAGAGCGCAATACTACAGGAATATATATGACCCTGAAATCGGATTTGCCCGTCCTCGCTTCACAGACGGAAGCTTCAAGAAGGAGTTCGATGTGCTTCAGACTCATGGCGAGGGCTTCATAGAGGGTAATTCATGGAACTTCTCCTTCCATGTTCCTTTCGATGTTAAGGGACTCATGAGGCTGATGGGAGGAGAGCAGGCCTTCATCCAGAGACTTGACGACCTGTTTGAGATGCATCTTCCCGAAGAGTATTATGCTGCTAACGAAGATATAACCATAGACTGCCTTGTCGGAGGATATGTGCATGGAAATGAGCCGAGCCACCATGTGCCTTATCTATATGCATGGACTTCCCAGCCATGGAAGACCCAGTACTGGATACGTGACATCATGAACAGGATGTACCGCAACGATATCAGGGGTCTGGGAGGAAATGATGACTGCGGCCAGATGTCTGCATGGTATATATTTACCGCTATGGGATTCTATCCTGTATGTCCTGGCTCAGACCAGTATGTGCTGGGCGCCCCATATCTTCCATATGTCAGGTTGGAACTTCCTGGTGGCAAGACTCTTGAAATCAAGGCTCCTGCCGTCAGCGACAGCAACAGATATGTGAAATCATTACATATCAACGGACAGAGATATGACAAGATGTACATCACTCACGAAGACATCCTCAAAGGAGGCGTATGGGAGTACGTGATGGATTCGGAACCTAATAAGGAGAGAGGAGTTGCGGCAGATGCCAAGCCGTACTCTCTGACAAGATAAATGTGAATTAATAATCTAATAGTATATGACAAAGATATCTACAATCGGTGTGCTTACTTCAGGAGGAGACGCACCTGGAATGAATGCTGCAATCAGAGCCGTGACACGCGCTGCCATCTATAACGGATGGAAGGTGAAAGGTATTTACAGAGGCTGGGAAGGTCTGATCAATAATGAGATCAAGGACTTCACTTCTGAGAGCGTGAGCGGAACCATCAACAGAGGAGGAACAATCCTCAGAACAGCCCGAAGCAAGGACTTCATGAATGAGGAGGGTCGTGCAAAGGCATTTGAGAACCTCAAGGCTCACGGTATCGATGCTCTCATCGTCATCGGAGGCAACGGTTCGCTTGCCGGCGCTCAGGTGATTGCCGCAGAGTATGATATTCCATGTGTAGGTCTTCCTGGAACAATCGACAACGACCTTTATGGAACAGATACAACCATCGGATACGATACAGCGCTGAATACTATCATGGACTGCGTGGACAAGATCCGCGACACAGCCAACTCCCACAACCGCATCTTCTTTGTCGAGGTGATGGGACGCGATGCCGGCTTCCTTGCTCAGAACGCTGCGATTGCAACAGGAGCAGAGGCTGCCATCATCCCTGAGGACAAGGTCGAGTTCGACCAGCTGGCATCATTCATCGGCCGCGGTGTCCGCAAGAGTAAGAACAGCTCAATCGTGCTTGTGTCTGAGAGCAAGAAGGATGGTACAGGTGGTGCACAGTATTATGCCGACCGTCTCGTGCATGAGTATCCTGAGTTCGAGGCCCGTGTGACGATCCTCGGTCACCTTCAGCGCGGCGGTATCCCTACGGCGCAGGACAGAATCCTCGCCAGCCGCCTCGGAGTTGCCGCCATCGAAGCCCTCAAGGACGGACAGCGCAACGTCATGATCGGAGTAAAGAACGACCAGATTGTCTACGTTCCTTTCAATAAGGCCATCCGCATCGACAAGCCGATCGACCGAGAGCTCATCAACGTCCTTAACGTTCTTTCTATCTAAAATCAACCACATATAAACACTATGAGAAAATACTTCCTGACTCTATCAAGCCTGCTTCTTTCCGTGGCCGGCTTCTCTCAGTCTCCGGAATCTGCGGAATCTCTGAAACTGTCAGACTATAAGCCTCGCTCAGTTTTCAAGCTCCATGAAGATAACATCAGACATGCCTCTTATCCTGTGACAGATATGCACTCTCACGCATATGTGGATACTGTCGAAGAACTTCAGCAGTGGCTCAAGGATATGGAGGCCAATAATATTGAAAGAGTTGTTGTCCAGACCAAGGCATATGGTGAGGAGTTTGACCGCCTCTATGATCTATATAAAGGTGTTTCTGACAGATTCGAGCTTTGGTGTGGCATCGATATGTCATCATGGGGAACTCCTGATTTTCCTGCGGCTGCAGTACGTGAACTTGAAAGATGCTGGCGCAAAGGCGCAACCGGAGTGGGAGAATTGATTGATAAGGGACTTGGTGAGAGAGCATCCTGCAAGGTTGCAGAACCTGGCCTTCATTTCAATGACGATATTCTGATTCCGATATTCTCCAAGTGTGCGGAACTTGGAATGCCGGTGAGCTGCCATGTGTCAGATCCTGTATGGATGTATGAGGAGCTGGATGAGTATAATGACGGATATATGAATGCCGCGAAGTGGAAGATTGATACTGCTGTTCCCGGCACGTTGACACAGGCTGAACTGGTGGCTACGATGGAGGAGGCGTGTGTGAAGAATCCGAATACGACATTCATTGCCTGCCATCTGTTGAATATATCTCACGATTACGAGTCTCTTGCCGAAGTTCTGGACAGACACCCGAATCTTTATGTGGACAATTCTGCCCGTCATCTTGAGACAGCTGCAACTCCGCGTGCTACCAAGGCTTTCTACGAGAAGTATGCAGACAGAATAGTGTTCGGAACCGACAACACCCCGTCTTCAGGTCTCTTTGCTCTCGAGTGGCGCATCCTTGAGTCGGATGATGAGCATTTCTATCATGCAGGCATGTCGTATCACTGGCCGCTTCATGGTCTTGACTTGAGTGACGAGGTCCTTGAAAAAATCTATAACATCAATCCTGCGAAGATTCTCGGTCCTGTCGGTGATGCGAAATATCTCGAAGTGAAGATGCTTGAGGGTGAAAAATGGTGGGGTTCGGTGACTGACCTTGGAAACATTATGCCTTTTGACGAGCATACCTCTGTCCGTTTCAATCATCAGACCCAGAACTTCAATAACCAGACGACTCCGCTTCTTGTTTCCAACAAGGGCCGATATATATGGAGTGACAGCCCTTTTGCTGCAGTCATCAAGGATGGTGTCATCAGCATGAAGGCTGCGCGAGGCAAGATTGAGCTGGTTGAGGCTGGAGCTACTTTGAAGGATGCGTTTTGTGCAGCCTCCAAAGCTCATTTCCCGGCATCAGGAGATGTCCCTCCTGAGCTTTTCTTCTCAGTCCCTCAGTACAATACATGGATTGAGCTTGTGTATAATCAGAATCAGGCGGACATCATGAAATATGCCCGCAGCATTGTCGACAACGGTTTCCCTACAGGAATTCTGATGGTGGATGACAACTGGCAGAAGTACTACGGCAACTTTGAATTCCGTCCGGACAGATTCCCTGATCCGAAGGGAATGGTGGACGAGCTTCATGCAATGGGCTTCAAGGTCATGCTGTGGGTTTCTCCGTTCGTGTCTCCTGACAGCCAGGAGTTCCGCTATCTCCGTGACAAAGGTTATCTCGTGATGAAGGCAGACGGATCTGCTCCTGCAATCCTCGACTGGTGGAACGGCTACAGCGCCTGCTATGACCTGAGCAACCCGGAAGCTTTTGAATATTTTACTGGTATATTAAAAGGTATGCAGGATGAGTACGGCATTGACGGATTCAAGTTCGATGCCGGAGATCCTGAGAGATATCAGGCAAAGGACATAATGCCGTACGACGGGAAGTCATTCGATACCGAGCAGACTCAACTTTGGGCGAAGTTCGGCCTACAGTTCCCATACAATGAGTTCCGCGCATGTTGGAAGATGGGAGGCGAAGCCCTCGTTCAGAGATTGGGAGACAAGGAGTATTCGTGGGACGGCGTGGCCAGACTTGTGCCTTCGATGATTTCGGCCGGTCTGCTGGGATATGCCTTCACTTGCCCTGATATGATCGGTGGCGGACAGTTCGGTAGCTTCATCGACATTGACCCGGATGAATTTGACCAGGCTTTGATAGTTCGTTCATGTCAGATTCACTCGATGATGCCGATGATGCAGTTCTCAGTTGCACCATGGAGAATCCTTAGCCCGGAGAACCTTGAGATATGTAAGAAGTATGCGCTCCTTCATCAGGAGATGGGACCTTATATATTAGAGATGGCTGAGCATGCTGCAAAGACAGGCGAGCCGATTGTAAGAGCGATGGATTATATGTTCCCTGGTCAGGGCTTCGAGGAGTGCAACGATCAGTATATGCTCGGAGACCGAATCCTTGTGGCTCCGGTGATGGACAATGGAACAAGCCGCTCGGTCAAGCTGCCGGAAGGAAACTGGACAGACGAGACAGGACAGGCCTATGAAGGCGGAAAGATCTATCAGCTGGATGTGCCGCTGTCGCGACTGCCGATATTCTATCTGAATAAATAGGACTATAACTAAAACGGACCTTCTTTGGTGAGAAGGTCCGTTTCTTTATTTGAGCTGAGGTTGATTACTCGAGGTTTGACTGTGCAAGAGCTTTCCATCCCTGAATTGTAAATACGATCGCAACGATAGAAAGTACGAGAGTCACGATTGCGCCGACAACAGGAATGAGTGCAATTACAACACCGATCAATGAAAGCAATGCTGCCGAGCAAAGCTTCTGTCCACCCAATTTAGCGTTTGCATCAACTGCAGTGTTCTTGATCATGGCATATCCTGTCCAGAAAAGGATATATGATGCAAGTGAAGGGATCCATGCGATGAATTTACCGCCAGGGATAAGTCCGATGAGGACGCCCACAACTGCAACGATGATTGCGATATAAAGACGCTGAGTTGCTGCCTCAAGTGTCGAGCCGACAGCAGCCTTCTTCATCTCTGTGATACCCATGATGAAATAAACATACGCTGCGATATTAGCGAGGGCAACAACGAATACGAGGCCGAACATGCCGGTAAGAACTGCTGCGCCACTGAGTAGGCCGCCTACCAGACCAATAATGAGCTGAGCAACGCTTCCGCGGAAAGCCTTATTGGTTCCGCTTTTCCATAGTGTCTGCATAATGATAAAGTGTTTAGATTGTTAGTAGAGTTAATAATAAATTCAAATGTACGACGCTTGTGCTGATTTGCCAAATTTTTAAAGGTTATTCAGTCATTATGATGGGTTGAATCGGTCTTTTTTTGTAAAATT
>JAEIGA010020040.1_pt1 | contig 10192 bp, 10 predicted proteins | sample 9270691 | NCBI WGS metagenome assembly JAEIGA01 (sample SAMN17057246, study PRJNA624740) | gut metagenome | biome: biome; isolation source: fecal sample | host: Bos grunniens | place: China: Xizang | collected 2019
CTTCTCAAGATACTCCTCAAGCACATTCCTGGTGGGGAAACTGTATACGAGAGAACACAGGGCCAGCAGACCACAATAGAACGAACCGTCATAGTCCAACCCGTAATACACAAAGAGATTGAGCAGCAGCGCAATGAAGAGCAGGAATATCCTCTGCATGCTCTTCTTTGCAAACAGTTTCAGAAACTCCTCCTCACCAAGACCGGAAGCCTTCCCAAGCGAACTGGAGAACCCTTTTATCGCAAGCGGCACAAAAAGCACAGTAAGCATTATGGTAACAACCTCTATTACATAAACACCGCTAGTGGGGACAACAGCCACGAGTGCACTCTTTGCAAGCACCCCCGTCTCGAATGCGGCAATCACCAACAGCGCCGCCAACAGCGAGAACACAAAGTTTATTCTCAACGATTTCAATATCTCTTTCCTGTTCATTTTCATATAGTTTTACCGGTAAACGGTGTCCTGTTCTTTATTGAACTACCAAGCGTAATCTCATCGGCATACCCCAGCTCATCGCCCACGGATATACCCCTCGCAATCACCGACAGTTTTACATCATACTGCTGCAACTTGCGGTAGATGTAGAAGTTAGTGGTATCGCCCTCCATCGTCGAGCTCAACGCAAGAATAACCTCCTTGACCTCACCGCCTGCCACGCGGTTTATAAGGCTCTCTATCTGCAGGTCGCCCGGCGACACACCGTCCATTGGCGAGATGACACCTCCAAGCACATGGTACACGCCACGGTACTGCATGGTATTCTCTACAGCCATCACATCCTGTATATTCTCCACAACACATATCGTACTGTGGTCGCGCATGGGATTAGCACATATGGGACAGACATCAGTATCCGAAATACTGTGACACTCGCTACAGTATTTCGCTTCGCGCTTGAGGGTAATCATCGCGTCTGAAAAGCCTGCGACCTCGGCCTCACTCTTGCGCAGCAGGTGCAGAACAAGCCTGGTAGCGGTCTTACGTCCGATACCGGGCAGTTTGGTAAACTCCTTTACGGCACGTTCCAAAAGTGCTGAAGGGTACTCCTGATTCATTATCTGTAATCTCTTTTAGCAGCGCGAAGATAGTCAAAAAAACGCCACCATGCAAATGAACACTCCCGTGTCACTTTATCTCCACGGTAACCTCGGCCGGGAACACTCGTTCGGGGTCAAAGAACTCGGCACAGCTCTCCACCATAGCCTCAACCGTAGGTTTCACCTTACCGTTGAAAGCCTCTTTACCGTTCACCACCACCCTTACAGGTTGCGACAGGTCGAACAGTTCCTCATTGAGAAACAGTGTCACATTTCCCTTTGTTGCCGGTGTGTAGCTGCGTTCAAAGAGCATTGGGATGTTATAGATTGCGTGAGTTGTAGTATAAGTTACATTATCCACCTTGAGTTCAATGGTGTTGCCATTGATCTTCACCTCGTAACATGTACGTTCCTCATCGTTGGCACGCGAAGTCTCATTCACCTTGAGATTGTAGAAGCCTGTGCGGTGACGGCCATACATGTCATAATCCTCCCAGTAGAAATATGTGGGGTGCGCATTACGCACATGCTTGCTGAGCCATGGAGTAGTAGCCTCATAGTTGATTCCGTGTCCCATACCCGGAACAATCTCAATGAAATTCCTATAAAGCCCCGGATGCTCCTCGGCAAGTTTCGCAATGGTCTTTGCCGCATTGTCGGTCATGGCATTGCGTGCGAATCCATAGTCCTTCTCACCAGTACGCAATGAGAAAGCGATGTTGGCAAGGTTCTCCATGGGGGCATTCTTCAAAGGCTCGCCACCTGCCATCGGGCCGGCACCGGCAAGATAATCGGCATAGAATGAAGCGAGGCGCTGACTACCATATCCTCCCTCTGATATACCATAGAAATACACCCTGTTGGGGTCGATGCTCTCCTCAAGGAAAGCAAGGCGCAGCAGTTTTTCCCAAGCCCACTGCTTGCTCTGTATCGCCCAGCGGTAAAGTTCACCGTAACCGTTGGGTATCTGCGGAATGAAATGCAATGACGGCGCATCATCATAGCTGTGGCAAAGCCTGAAGCCGGTCTCCCACTCGCTGCGCTTGTCACCCGAACCATGCATGTAGAGGAAGAACGGATAGCCGTCACCCGGCTGTGCACCCTTCTTTATGAAGTAATATGGCATCACAGCCTCGGGCTCAAGCGCCTCGGGCAGATGCCAGTAACCAGTGTCACGAGGTTCCTCGGCAGCGAAAGGAGCAATGAGTTTCTCCTCTTCGTGAGCCTTAACGGCATCGCGCCAGCAACCCCACACAGCAGCCCTCATCTGCGCAATATCGTCAATCTTGACACTCTTTCCATTGCTGTAGTCACCTGCTGTACCCTGGAGTACATGTGAAAAATACTCTTTAACCTTCTTTGCCTGACGTTTCGATAGTTCGCCGCCGGTGCATGCAAAGCCGGCAAGCAACGACAATGCAAAAAGCGCTGTTATGACTGTTCTTTTCATAATTCTTAAATTTTAGGCGAATTTATAACTACTTGGTCATATTGGCAACATTTTGGTATAATTATTCCTTTATGCACGAAATAATTGAGAGGATGCCCAACCAGGCATCCTCTCTACTCTTACTTAAGGCAATGAATAGCTCAGTATTTAAATTACTGCAACTTTTCAGTCATTTATTTCCAGCTTTCATAACCACCATCAAGTTCCACTACTGTATACCCCATCTCATGGAGCATTGTAGCGGCACTCTTGCTCCGTCTGCCACTGCGGCAATATACGGCAACAGTTCTCTCCTTGTCAAGAAGCCCCTGCACCACATCACTGAAAGTCGCGTCATTCACATCAATGTTCACGCTGCCCTGAATGTGTCCGGCAGCATACTCCTTGAATGTACGCACGTCCACAAGCTGTGTTCCAGGCTGGGCGATGACCTCCTTGAACTCATCTACATCTACCGAACGGAACGGCATATCACCGGCGCACGAAGCCATACCCAACGCCGCAAGAACCATAATCAAGAATTTCTTCAAAACCTTATCACTTTACAAATACTTTGACAACAGACACATTGCCGGCAGCATCAGTTGCACACACGACATAAATGCCCTTTTCCACAACCACCACAGCGGCATCGCCACTATATACCGTACGGCCGTCAATGCCATACACGCTTACTGTAACAGCACCGTCGACAGCAATGCAGCCCTCACCGGCAACAACGCGTGCCTCACCATCAAGCACATCCTCAACGGCTGTGATGTCGGCCACCCACAGATTTCCATTACCGGCATATGTAACCGTGTTGTTCGAGATGACACCCAATGACTTCTTGGAAGTATCGTAGTAATTGATATTTATACGGTACTCACCCAACGGAGTAATGTCCTCGCAATATGCAGGGATAGTGACCTCTACCGACTCGCCTTCCTTTATTGAGACAGGAATATGCTCACTACTCATGTATGTAGTGGTAGTACGCGTGTTGTTCACCCTTACATATCCCTCAAAATCGCCAGTCACAGTCTTCAGTTTCAATGTAGTGTTGAACGAGGTACCCTGACGCACCTTATTACCATTGTTTATTTCAATACGGCTATCGGCATAGAGAAGTGCAGTCGTGGTCTCCTTTATTGTAATGCAAGGAATCTCTGCCGAGTGTTTTATCTTCTCCCAAGCGCCGCCCTGCAGCATGCACACATACACGTTGTAGTCACCGGCAAGCAGCACCGGACAATAGTCATTTACCTTGTACTCGAGCTTCACTGTCGCATTCGACTTGAGATTCTCAACACTGTATCTTTGCACGATGTTCTTTTCGCCGGTAGCCACATTCTCAAGCATGATACCAAGCACAGCGTTCAAGGCATCATTTGTCGATGCGATGTTCTTTACAGTTGCAGCGATGTTCATCGACTTGCCCAATGTAACCGACGACTTTGCGGTAAGGTCCTCCACCATTGGCACAGCACCGCTTGGCAACGGCTCGACCACAAAGGACTCACTTGCACCCTGTACATTGAACAGCTTGCCGCTTTCGACATCCATTTTACGGTCGGTATACTCGTTCTTCAGGTTATACTTGAACGAGATGTGATACTCTCCATCCTCGGGAACGGCATATCCTGTACTGAATGAGGCAAACATCTCCTCCTCATCGTGCACCTGTATCAATGCCGCCAAAGTTGTCAACGCAACAGACTTGTAAGTACCGTTCTGCAGTTTCTTGTTCAGGTAAGGAACCAGAAGCACAGTAGCACTCTTTCCGTTGTTGGTCTTGAATTTTGCGTCAAAAGTTACCCTGTCACCCTTCAGCTGCGGCACGTCGTGCAGCATAACATCGGTAACCTCGACCTCGGGCAACTCCTTGCTCAGTGTGACACCTGTCGAAGTCACATCCAGCAGAAGTCCGTTCTCTGCACCGCGTGCAATGTATATGTCACCGAAGTCATCGGTATAACAACACAGCACCCTGTACTGTCCCTCCTCGAGATAGTTGTCATCTTTAGGGTTGCAGCTTATGGACTGCGTAACATAATATCCCAGACTGTTATTGAAAGCAAGGTCCGTAGGATCGCCCACAGTCGTAGTAGCGACAATCTCGCCGTCCTTTTCATAGGCAATGGTCAAGTGGGCCCCTATAGCCGAATGCGACCAGTTGAGCAGACCTGCCACGAACTTTATTTTAGCCTGTTTTGTTGAAGCATTGAACTTATTTGTCTGCTCATAGAGAGTGGTGGTCGAATTGACATCAATCACATCCATCATGTACACAACAGGCACTCCCTGCATATCGGACTCGTCGCTTGTACGCGGGCGGATGTTCGCCACCAGAGCCTGACCTACATTATAGCGGCCGTCACCGCCACCGATACCTGTACCCGCAGGCTCCATGTATGTCATGTCAAAGAATCCGTTGTATGCACCGTCCCAGCCCCAGTCGATATGCAGCATGTTGTTCTCGTCGATACCGTCGCACACAAAGGCATGTCCAGAGGTATAAGACTGGCTATGACCGGTATACATCAGGGGCTGACGCGCCTCAAGGTTCTCCCTTATTATGGCATAGTACTCCTCATCGGTATACTCGGTACGGCGCACCACCGTTATTTCGGGGGTGTAGCCGAAGTAATTCACAAGCGCGTACGCAGCATAGATGTTGGAACTGCCTGTTCCCTCAAGAGCATAGGTGCTACCTATCGCCTTGCCCACATCAACCATGAGCTGCGCAACAGCATCGGCCTGCTCAGCAGTGTAACCGTTACGGTAATGGTTGAGCATCTTGCTCCAGTCATATGTACGCGATTTAAGATGTACGGTCTCGGTCGCACCGGTAATGTTGTTGTCCCATGTAGCGTTGGCAGTAGGTGTCACAGGCCACTCATGGAACTTCATAATCTGCGCCATGGCTGTAGCAGTACAGCCGGTAGGGGTCTTCTGGCCATTCACCTCGGGACATTTGTTATTATAAGGAGCACCCTGGTTCCATGTTGTCTGCAACATGGGTTCAATCCTCTTGCCGGTAGCAGTCTTAGTCTTCGACGGCTCAACGACACCCGCACGCACATCATCGACATAACAGCTGTACTCTTCGAGCCATGCTTCAAGCGCAGCCGGCATCTCACCCGCAGCAGCCGTTGTAGAATAACCTACCACAGGCTCCAGGCAATCATCGCCCGAAACAATCACAAAACCGTTGCCACCCTCGGCAACAAACATATAATACTGCGCATCGTTTTTTGGCGCAGCCTCCTTGGCGGAACTTTTTGAAAGTCCCTCATTTGCAGATAACTTGAAGCGAGCACGCTGCGCATTGGAGACCTTGCCCCAGAATTCGTTTGCAGTCTCAAGAGCCCTTTCTGGGTCAACAGGCCCCGCAAAGGCGCTGATTGCGAAAAGCAGAACCAAGGTCAGTAAAGTAGTTGTTTTCTTCATAAAATGTTAATTTGTATAGTTATGGCACAAAAGTATGAAAAAAAAGATTGCAAATACAAAATATTTATAACAAAATGAAATATACAAAAGAATTATGACCATATAGCATTGAGGCTTAGGAGAGATGTGCGTAACATGCTATACATTATTGCAAAACTGTATCAAAATGAAGATTTGCACAAAAAAACAAATATTTTACATTTTTTTAGGTTTTTATTTTGATTGAAACAAAAAATACATATCTTTGCGCATTACATGTTGTGAAGTTCTTGCTTTACACATAAGAAATTGCAAAGTTTTTATGTTTAATATCTAAAATTTATTACTATGGGTTTTGTAGAATCATTTAAGTCTTATTGGACTGGTTTTGTAAAATTTGACGGCACAACTGAGAAGATGGAGTACATTTGGCACATTGTTACAGCAATCCTTTGCTGCCCTATCACTTGCGGTATCGCCGCTATCGGTTTCTGGGCATCAAGCTGCCGCCGTATGGAGACAATGGGTTACAACAAATGGTTGGGTCTCATCAACATTGTATTCCCATTATTCTGGATTGTAACACTTTTCTTGAATGAGAAGAAGTAATTGAACGAGTCTAATGACTGATAAAAAACTGACTGGCAACAGTCAGTTTTTTTATACCCATTTACCATTAGAACAACAGACAGCACATTTATGTTATATCCGACAGACGCACCCGACACATTATATATATAATTGTAAAGGGACATTTGCACATATCTAAACCACTCAAGTCATGGATTTCCTCACATCAATAAAGAGTTGTTTTTCAAAGTATGCAACCTTCAGCGGACGCGCAAGTTGTTCCGAGTTTTGGTGGTGGACATTATTCACCGTCTTGTCACTCATACTCGTACCCATTGCAGTCAATACAATATACATTGTCGCCTCAAGCATAATAAGCGGCACATCGTTCATGACATCACAAATAAGCATGGGCACATCCTACCTTGCCGGCTATACAATAACACTCATCCTGCACGCCTTTTTTACAATGCTCTCATTCGCATACCCGTTAGCTCTTATACTACCTTCACTTGCCGTACTTGTACGCCGCTTGCACGATGCCGGATACAGCGGTTGGCTTGCCCTTGTATTTATATTGACAGCTCCAATCTGCTTCATTGGAATAATTATGGGAATCATATTCTGCTGCAAGGATAGTACACCAGAGCAAAGCGAAACAACATTCGACACCCATATGGGCTAAACATTGATGAGGATACACAATGTATGTGATATTCTTCCATTTCACCCATTGAAGCAACCGGAAATATTGTTTTAAACAAAAAATCGACGTAAATCCAATAATAATCATTATTTTTGTGCAGAAAGTTATTTTAACAAAAACTCAACAAAAAATATTTAAACTATGGATTTAAAACTAATGTGGGCTGCATACCTCAACGGTTTCAAGCAGTATACCGATTTCAAAGGCAAGACAAACTCTGAAGATTTTTGGGGATGGGTAATCATCAACCTGGTTGCAAGCATCGTTCTTTGTTTCTGCTGTCTGGGACCAATATACTGGTTAGCAACAATAGTTCCATGCATGGCTATCACATGCCGCCGCCTCAATGACGAGGGCAACAAGAACACATGGTTGGGTTACGTTACCGGCTTGTTTGGTCTTCTTTCAATGGCTATTGTAAACTTCACACTTGAAGGAAACAAGAAGTAATCGACACCTTATCTAAAGTATATGGACAAGCATCACAAAATGATGCTTGTCTTTTTTTATACCCCAACTTTGCTCTTTTAAAGTTAAATTCACTAAATCCACTATGCCAGCCACTCAAGTTTAACAATTTGTTGCGATTCCGGTAAAAGCCCCTGTTTCCTAACTTTGCAGCCGCAAAATAAGAAAATATACACATACATGAAAAGACTTTTACTCATTCTATTCACAAGCATCGTTGGAACAACCCTGCAGGCCAATACCGGTATAAGAGAGGGAAACATGATTATGGGACACGTCATTGCCGACGGCAGCGAGGAGAACATCCCATTTGCAACCATATACATTGAGGAGACCGGGGGCGGTACAATGAGCAACGAGAACGGACAGTTCGAGTTCCGCAACCTGCCGGCAGGCAACTATCATCTGCGCGTGTCGGCCGTAGGCTACACAACCGTAACCAAAGAGGTCGCAGTGAGCAAGGAGTTCACATCGGTAGTCCATTTTAAACTGAAGGTAGAGGATGTGATGATGGAAGAGGTGGTAGTATCAGCAAACCGCAATGCCACAAGCCGCAAGGATGCACCGGTAGTCGTATCAGTAGCCTCAATGGAACTTTTCGAGGCCGTAAACTCGCCCGACCTTGCCAAAAGCCTCAACTACATAACCGGCCTGAGAGTCGAAAACAACTGCCAGAACTGCGGGTTCCCGCAGGTTCGCATCAACGGCCTCGAAGGTCCATATTCACAGGTACTCATCAACAGCCGCCCGGTGGTGAGTGCACTCAGCGGTGTATATGGCCTTGAGCAGATACCGGTAAACATGATTGAGAGAGTGGAGGTCGTGCGCGGAGGCGGTTCGGCACTGTTCGGTGCAAACGCAGTCGGCGGCACAGTAAACATCATAACCAAAGACCCCACAAGCAACTCGTTCTCGGTAACAAGCAATCTCTCCTGCTACGGAGGCGAGAGTTGGGAGCAGAGCCTCGGAGCCAATGCCTCACTGGTGTCACAGGACAACACCTACGGCATTGCACTCTACGAAAACTACCGAAACCGCAACCCATATGACTACGACGGCGACGGTTTTTCCGAACTGGGCAAGGTGAACATCAACACCTTTGGCATGCGCGCCTACTACCGCCCCACATACAGCAGCCGCCTGAGCATCGAATACCACACGACAAAGGAACTGCGACGCGGCGGAAACAAGTTCCACCTGCAGCCGCACGAGAGTGACATCACCGAGCAGACCGAGCATGTCATCAACAGTGGAGGTATTACATACGACCTTGGCTGGAGAGGCTACAGACACAAGCTCTCACTCTTTGCAAGCGCACAGCACATTGACCGCAACAGCTACTACGGCGCACAGCGCGACCCCAATGCATACGGCAAGACCGACGACCTCACATGGATTGCCGGTGCCACATACACCGGGCAGATTGACCAGTGCCTCTTCTCGCCCTCGGTATTCACCGGCGGCGTCGAGTTCCAGGAGAACAGACTGCACGATATAATGACAGGCTACAACCGCGACATGAAACAGAATGTGCGCATAGCAAGCCTCTTTGCACAGAACGAGTGGGATATAGACCTCTTTGCACTGCTTGTGGGAGTGCGAGTGGACAAGCATAATCTCATTGACAATCCCATCATAAGCCCAAGGGTAAACCTACTCTTCAAACCAAGCAGGGAGTTGCAGGCACGCCTCACCTACTCTACGGGATTCCGCGCCCCACAGGCTTATGACGAGGACCTTCATGTAACAGCCGTCGGCGGCGAAGGAGTGCAGATTCAGCTTGCCGACAACCTGAAGGAGGAACGTTCCAACAGTTTCAGCGGTTCGGTCGATTGGAGCACAAAGTTCGGGCACTGGCAGGCAAACATTCTGCTGGAAGGATTCTACACCGGACTTGACAACGTGTTCGTACTGGAAGACATAGGCACCAATACCGATGGCCATGCCATAAAAGAACGCCGCAACGGCAACGGCGCACGCGTTTACGGCGCCAACCTTGATGCAAAGATAGCACACGGCAACGACATTTCGCTACAGATTGGGTTCACAGCACAGCACAGCCGCTACAACAGGGCCGAGGTATGGACCGAAGTAGAAGGCACGCAGCTCACCACCAGACGTATGATGCGCACCCCGGATTATTACGGATACTTCACATTGACATCGTCACCCATGAAAAGGCTTGCCCTCTCACTCACCGGTACATATACCGGCTCAATGATTGTTCCCCACTACGCCGGCTATATTGAGAACGACCGCATGGAGACAACACCCGACTTCGTCGACCTGAACCTGAAGGCAGCATATACATTCATTCTGCACGACCACATAAACCTTGAGCTCAATGCCGGAGTGCACAATGTGCTCGACAGTTTCCAACGCGACCTTGACAAAGGCGAGTTCCGTGACTCAGGGTACTTCTACGGCCCTACACAACCGCGCACTTTCTTCATTGGAGTAAAGATTTCGCAATAACCGGTAGCGGTCACTCATGAAAAACAGCAACACGCTACAGTTCCATATATACAAAAAACAGACGTTTGTTTA
>JAEIGA010020041.1_pt1 | contig 10191 bp, 7 predicted proteins | sample 9270691 | NCBI WGS metagenome assembly JAEIGA01 (sample SAMN17057246, study PRJNA624740) | gut metagenome | biome: biome; isolation source: fecal sample | host: Bos grunniens | place: China: Xizang | collected 2019
GGGCAACTTAAATGCTTGCTATATTATGGGTAATCGTTATTATAACGGTGACGGCGTAGAGTTGGATTTAGAAAAAGCATTTGAAAACTTTGCAGTAGCAGCTAAAAAAGGTCATATCATTGCACAGCAGTTTTTAGGTGAATGTTATACATTCGGTCAGGGTGTAGAGCAGAACTTAGAAGAAGCAGCAGAATGGTATTTGAAAGCAGCTATGCGTGGTGCGCTGGAAGCTCAGGTAAACTTAGGTATTTGCTATAGCCAGGGAATGGGCGTAGAACAAGATTATGCAGAAGCTGTGAAATGGTTCAAAGAAGAAGCAGAAGCAGGTCACCCTGCAGGCAAAATGAATTTGGCGATTTCCTATTTTGAGGGTGAAGGCATCGAACAGGACAAAGCGCAAGCGGTAGCATTGCTGATTGAGGCTGCAGAATATATGGCAGATGCACAGTATCTGTTAGCGCAGTGCTATGAAAATGGCGAAGGCACAGCCAAAGATTTGGATAAAGCAAAAGAGTTATATCAGCAGGCAGCTGACAATGGCATTGTAGAAGCCAAAGAATGGCTGGAAAACCAGTCTGCTGAATAATCAGCATCACACGTAATCATCGTGATGGTAAAATGCAATGGAGCAGAGTCTATAGACTCTGCTCTTTTTGATGTGATACAGTTACAATATACATCAAACACGGTACCTGTGTATTTGGGTACCGTGTTTTTGTGTATGTGAGATATTTGTTTTGGCAAAAGCCTTATTTGCTTAGCAGGTTGCATACTGCATTGGAATATGCTACTGGATCTTCAATTGGCATACCTTCGATTAACAGTGCCTGATTGTACAGAATGCTAATCAAGCTAGATGCTTTGGCTTCATCGCTGGCATACATAGCTGTTAAGGTGTTAAAAATCTCGTGGTTTGCGTTGATTTCCAAAATGCGACCCATTTTTGGTACATTGGAGTTTGGCACTGCCGACAGTACACGTTCCATTTCCAGAGACAGTGGGCCATCGCTGGAGATACATACCGGATGAGATTTTAATCTAGTGGAAAGTTTTACTTCTTTTACTTTGTTGCCTAATGCCTGTGCGCAGAATTCCAGCAAGGATTTGTTCTCTTCTGCACGTTTGGCAGAGGCTTCTTTTTCTTCTGCATTTTCCAAATCGATATCACTGTCTGCGGTAGATTTGAATGGTTTTTCTTTGTATTCGCGCATCATTTTCAGAGCGAATTCATCGATATCATGCATCAAATACAATACTTCATAGCCTTTTTCATTAAATAATTCTACCTGCGGCATCATATCAATCTGTTCCGGTGTACGACCGCATGCGTAGTAAATACTGCTCTGATCGTCTTTCATGCGTTCTACATATTCGTTCAGTGTCACCAGTTTGCGTTCGGTGGAAGAATAGAACATGATTAAATCCTGCAGCATTTCTTTGTGTGCGCCAAAATCATTATGACAGCCGGCTTTCAGATTCAGACCAAATGTTTCATACATTTTTTCATATTTTTCGCGGTCGTTGCGCTGCAGTTTCAACAGTTCAGATTTAATTTTCTTTTCTAAGCTGGTAGCAATCAGTTTCAGCTGGCGGTCATGCTGTAGCATTTCGCGAGAAATATTCAGGGACAAGTCTTGGGAATCTACCAGACCTTTTACGAAGGCAAAATGATCCGGCAATAAATCCCCACATTTGTCCATAATCAGTACGCCACTTGCATACAGCTGTAGACCTTTTTCAAAGTTTTTCGTATAGAAGTCATGGGATGCATGCTGAGGAATGAACAACAATGCATTATAAGTAGCTGAGCCTTCTGTATTGCTGTGAATGGTAGCCAGAGGTGCTTCAAAATCGTAGTATTTTTCCATGTAGAAATTATGATATTCTTCTTCGGTAATCTGTGCCGGCATCTTTTTCCACAGCGGTGTCATACTGTTTACTACTTCTAAATCAACATAGGTTGCCATTTCGAAATTTTCAGGATCTTCCGGATGTGCAGGACGCTGATGTTCCATAGTCATGCGAATTGGATAACGAATATAATCGGAATATTTTTTCACCAGTTTACGCAGTTTGAATTGATCCAAATACTGGTCGTAATCGTCATCTTCCGTATTTTCTTTCAATTCCATAACGATTTCGGTACCAATCATTTCTTTGTCACATGGTAACACTGTGTAGCCGTCAGCGCCGTCAGATTCCCACATATAGCCTGTATTGGCTGCTTCACTGCGGGTATATACAGTCACTTTTTTTGCTACCATAAATGCAGAATAAAAGCCTACCCCAAACTGACCGATGATATCAATTTCGTCGCTCTGCTCTTGATTGGTTTTGAAATCCAGAGAGCCGCTTTTAGCGATAGTACCTAAGTTATTATGCAGATCTTCTTCTGTCATACCGCAGCCGTGGTCTGCCACTACAATACGGCGATTTTCTTTGTCGATGCCAATATCGATGGACAGTTCATCACGATTCAGGCCGGTTTCACCGCGCTGCATTGCGTTATAGTAACGTTTGTCGGTAGCATCGCTGGCATTAGAGATAATTTCTCTTAAAAAGATTTCTTTGTGTGTGTAGATAGAGTTGATCATTAAATCCAGCAGTCGTTTGGATTCTGCTTTAAATTCTGTCTTTGCTGTGCTTGTCATAGTAAAAAATCAATCCTTTCGTATATAGAAAATATAATATAAACAAAAATCAACACGTTTTATTAGCACTCTCGGTTGTCGAGTGCTAATAAAGCATATTGTATACCGATGGCAGGAAAAATGCAATAGATTTTTGTGAAAAAGAATATTAAGATTTTGTGTCTGAATGATAGAAAAACCGAGGAAAAATGCCGTTGTTGCTTGTATTCTGCAGCATTATCTAGTATACTTTTCTATGATTAGGTATTTTTAAGGCAAAGGTAAATCATGCAAATTGGTTTGATTGCAGGAGGACTTTGAATGATAACAAAAAACAGAAGAATCATTGCAGTGCTATTATTGATTTGCTTCGGCATCACTGGTTTGTTAACGGGTTGCAACGAAAGCACAGCACAAGCAGTAGAGGAACAAGTCTGGAGCAATCCGGAGTATATCACAGAACAGTATGATGTAATTGTAATGGGTACTGAGCCGGAAGGGATTGCCGCTGCAGTATCTGCAGCACGCAATGGCTTGAAGACACTGCTTTTAGGGGAAGATGCTGCGTTAGGCGGTTTGATGACCATTGGTGAACTGAACTTTATTGATATGTGCGAAAGCCGTGATGGTACAGTGTTGACCCAAGGCTTTTTCCGAGAATTTTATGATGCGGTGGATGGTAGTGCTTTTGATATTACAGAGGCACGTAATTTCTTTTTGCGTGTGGTTACAGATGAGCCATTGTTGACATTGCGTACAGAAAACGATTTCGTAGCACCTATTATGGATGGCAACACCATTGTCGGTTTGCTCACCAATGAAAATGGTATAGAACGCAAGTACTTCGGCAATCGTGTAGTTGATGCTACTGTGGATGCAGATATAGCTGCATTGGCAGGAGTGCCGTATACTTATGCCGGAGAAGACATTGGTGAAAAAGATCGGCAAATGGGTGTAACGTTGGTCTTTGAGCTGTCCGGAGTTAACTGGAATAAAGTATGGTTACATTTAAACTGGCAACGATTCAAAGCTGAGGTATTCAAACAGGGGAGTACCGATATGGGTGCTACCGATAAAACGGCATGGGGATATACAACAGAAGGCTATGCTTATGATCCGCAGGATGACATGATGCGTTTGCGCGGATTTAATATTGCCCGACAGAACGATGGCAATGTCCTGATTAATGCTTTGATTATTTTTGGTGTGGATCCATTAAGTGATGAGAGCAAAGCAGAGGGTATTGCTCGGGCGCAGGCTGAAATGGAATATTTGCTTCCATATATCCGAGATAATTTTAAAGGATTTGAGAAGGCTGAGTTGGCAGGAACGGCAGAACAGTTGTATGTACGTGAAAGTCGCCATATCGTCGGCGAATATCAGTTGACCATTGATGATGTGTTAGAAAATCGCGATCAGTGGGATAAAATTGCAATCGGCGCATATCCGGTAGATGTACAGCCAACAGCAACACAAACGTATGGTACAGTGATTGGCAGCCCGGACAAATATGCAGTGCCGTTTCGCAGTATTGTGCCTCTAAACGTAGAAAATTTGTTGGTAGTAGGGCGTAGCGCGTCTTATACCTCGCTGGCAGCAGGCAGTGCCCGCGTGATTCCGTTAGGCATGGCCGAAGGCGAGGCAGCAGGTGTGGCTTGTGCGTATTCCTTGGAAAATGATATTAGTTTTCGGGATATGACCAAAGATCAAGAGGCCATTGCTAGTGTACAGGATACCCTGAAAGCACAAGGGGCATATCTGATTGATTTTGAAGTGATTGATGAAATTATGACGCATTGGGCATATCCGGGTGTGAAAGTATTGCGTAGCCTTGGCATTTTAGATGGTGGCTATAGTAATGACTATAAATTGGATGAACCAATCAGTCGCTGGAGATATCAGAACATGATAAACAATGTACTGAAAAAAGCCGGGATTGAGCAAGCCTATATTGAAGTAAACGATAATCCGCCGAACCGTCAGATTATTGGCACCACGGCCAGAGCGATAGCTTCGTCAGAGGGTCTGAAATATGCCAATGATTATCAAGTATATGTACAAGCTTTAGAAGACAGAGGAATTTTGACCGCTGCATTAAAACCATATTTTGTAGACGGAGAGAAGAATCCAAATGTAGCAGAGGTTGTACAGCTGATGGCCAATGTATATGACTATTTGATGCGAGAGAATCTGTAGTGTTGTATGGGGTGCGCCCTTTCTAGCATATACATTCTATGTAATATACAAATAACAGACGGCTAATCCGTCTCCTACGGAGGAACGTAAAATTATGAAAAAAACAAAATGGATATCATGTATTGTAGTAACATTGTTGGTCATTTGCATGTTAACTGGCTGTGGCAAAGATGACACAACACCGGGCGGAACGATAGAGTCTGGTGTGGACTATGATGTAATTGTTGTAGGTGGAGATCCTGAAGGTGTTTGTGCGGCTGTGTCTTCTGCGCGTAATGGTTTAAAAACATTACTGATTGAAGATGATTCCGCTCTGGGTGGATTGATGACGCTGGGCAAGTTGAATTTTATCGATATTTGTGAAGATAGACAAGGTAACATTTTAACCCAGGGGCTGTTTATGGAGTTTTACAATGCTGTAGGTGGTACAGCATTTGAAGTTGAAACCGCAAAACAATTTTTTTATGACTGGGTTGTAAACGAAGAAAACGCTACCTTGAAACTAAATACAGAGTTTGTAGAGCCTGTGATGGATGGCGATGCGATTGTAGGGGTTGTGGTTGAGGAAAATGGTGAGAAAACAACTTACACAGCTAGCCGTATTATCGATGCCACTGTGGATGCCGATGTTGCAGCAGCAGCAGGTGTACCTTATACCGTTGCCGGTGAAGATATTGGCCTGAAAGATCGTCAGATGGGTGTGACACTGGTTTTTGAACTGTCTGGTGTTAATTGGGATGCTGTGGTAGACTACTTGGAAAATGACGACAATACCGGTACAGGTGCTACTAGTAAAGCTGCATGGGGCTATTCAAAAGAAGGATATAGTTATGAACCAAAAGATAATTTGATGCGTTTGCGTGGATTCAATGTGGCTCGCCAGGAAAATGGCAATGTATTGATTAACGCGCTGATTATTTTTGGTGTAGATCCTATCAGTGAAGAAAGCAGAGCAAATGGTATTGCTCGTGCTCAAAAAGAATTAGAATACATCTTACCTTATGTAAGAGAGAATTTCATTGGATTTGAAAATGTAGAGTTAGTGGGTACAGCAGAACAGCTGTATGTTAGAGAAAGCCGTCATATCATAGGTGAGTATCAGCTGACCATTGACGATGTACTGGAAAATCGCGATCAGTGGGACAAAATTGCCATTGTAGCATATCCGGCAGATATTCAGCCTGCGGCAGGTCAGACTTATGGTGTTGTAGTAGGCAGTCCTGACAGATATGCCATTCCATTCCGTAGCATTGTACCGCTGGATGTAGAAAATATGTTGGTGATTGGTCGCAGTGCTTCTTATACATCTTTGGCTGCTGGTAGTGCGCGTGTAATACCTGTAGGTATGGCAGAAGGCGAAGCTGCCGGGGTAGCATCTGCATATTCCCTAACCAATACAATCAGTTTCCGTGATATGACTGCTGATACCGATGCCATTGCCGATGTGCAGAAAACCTTGAAAAAACAAGGCGCATATCTGGATGATTTTGAAGTGCATGAGCCGGTTGTAGATCATTGGGCTTATCCTGGTGTAAAAGTGATTCGCGGTTTGGGTCAGATGAGCGGAGGCTATAGTAACGATTATGGCTTAGATAATGCGCTTACAAAAGGCCGTTTACAGAATTTGATTAACAATGTAATGGGTCAAACAGGGAAAGATATTGAAAAAGTGCTGGATGTATCTGATCCGGTGACAAATAACACTTTGATAGCAGTGATTGCCCGTGTAGCAGGTGTAGAAGCCAATGGCTATGAAGCGCAGATTGCGGCTTTACAGGAAAAAGAGATTATGACCGATGAAATTTTGCAGCATTTGGGTGCAGAGAATGACACTCCATTGCTCGCTGAGGCAACCATGTTGATTGCCAACTTATATCAGTATCATACAAGTCAAGTGTAATGATATAGTTGTAGTAAGTGGGTACTATGTGGTACAATAAAGCGTTAATAATTGAATCGGTAATCATGGAGGATTAATACTATGTTAGAACGTCTGCAGTTATTAGAAGATAAATATGAAGAACTGAATCAGAAAATGGTAGATCCGGATGTGTTGGGCAACCCTGCTGAACTGAACAAACTGGCCAAAGCACAGTCCGACTTGGAAGATGTTGTAGTTGCATTTCGTCAGTACAAAAAAGTGTTGAGCGAACTGGATGATTCCAAAGCGATGCTGCAGGAAAAACTGGATCCGGAAATGGATGAAATGGTGAAGCTGGAAATCAAGTAACTGGCTGAGCAAAAAGAAACTTTGGAACAGGAATTGACTATTCTGTTATTGCCAAAAGATCCGAACGACAGCAAAAACGTTATTATGGAGGTACGTGCAGGTACAGGTGGTGACGAAGCGGCACTGTTTGCAGCGGATTTGTACCGTATGTATACCCGTTATGCTGAAAATCAGGGTTGGAAAACTGAAGTGATGAATACCAACTACACAGATGTTGGTGGCTATAAAGAAATTACTTTCATGATCACCGGGAAAGGTGCTTATAGCAAACTGAAATTCGAAGGCGGTGTACATCGTGTACAGCGTGTGCCTGCAACCGAAGCCAGCGGGCGTATTCATACTTCTGCAGCAACTGTAGCCGTATTACCGGAAGCGGAAGAGGTGGAAGTAGAAATCAACATGAATGATTTGCGTATTGACGTATTCTGTTCCAGTGGTCCTGGTGGTCAGTCTGTAAATACCACACAGTCTGCAGTACGTGTAACACACTTGCCAACCGGCTTGGTAGTATCCTGTCAGGATGAAAAATCTCAGCAGATGAACAAAGAAAAAGCAATCAAAGTATTGCGTTCTCGTCTGTTGGAAAAATATCAGCAGGAAGCACAAGGTGAATTGTCTGCACAGCGTAAAGGCATGATTGGTAGCGGTGACCGCAGTGAACGTATTCGTACCTACAACTTCCCGCAGGGTCGTGTTAGCGACCATCGTATCAACCTGACTGTACACAATCTGGATAAAGTATTGATGGGTGCATTAGATGAAATCATCGATGCTTTGATTACCACTGATCAGGCTGAAAAACTGAAAAATGCGGATGAAGCGTAATGCATAATTCTATGACCAATAAAGAGGTTCTGCAATGGGCGATTGCGGAATTGGGTGCTGACAAACGTATGGAGGCGGAGATTTTACTCTGTCATGTGCTGGAAACCAGTCGCGCCCTGCTTTTGGCCCATGATACAGATGTTATTGCTGATGAAAAAGCAGACTTATATCGCGATTTGGTTGCCCGTCGCAAAGCTTGCGAACCTTTTCAGTATCTGTTAGGGACAGCTAGCTTTATGGGGCTGGAGTTTGTAGTGACACCTGATGTGTTAATCCCAAGATTTGATACTGAGCGTTTGGTAGAAAAATCATTGGAATTGATACGAGACACAGTACAACCAATTGTGCTGGATATTTGTACCGGTAGTGGTGCCATTGCTGTTGCGATTAGTCATTATCGAAAAGATGCTGTTGTATATGCCGGTGACATATCGGAAGCTGCACTTAATATTGCAGCACTAAACAATCAGCGATTGGCTACACAGGTGAACTTTCGTCATGGCGATCTGACGGAGCCCTTTGCAGATTTGAAAGGCACTGTGCAATTGCTTACCTCTAACCCGCCGTATATTACTACGCAGGAAATGTTAGAACTGCCCGGTGATGTACAAAAGGAACCACATCTTGCTTTGTGGGGTGGCGATGATGGATTAACATTCTACCGTGTGCTTACAGCCAATGCTCCGGAGCTACTTGCAAATGGCGGCTGGCTTGTATTTGAAATTGGCTGGCAACAAGGCGAAGCAGTGAGCCAACTGTTGCGACAGCATGGTTTTTACAACGTAGCGGTTGTGCAGGACTGGCAGGGCAATGATAGAGTTGTATTGGGGCAGATGCAAAAATAAATAAAATATGTAAATCAGCATAGTGTAAAGAAGAGATGGATGTCTGTTGTTTTGATGAAATAATCGAAACAACAGGCATTTTTATTTTGCCTTGTCTTCATAATATTCTTTGTGTGGGCATACCATAAACAAACGGTTGAATTTGCAGGAGGAATGGAGATGGTGATGCGTATTCAGCAGGTACAATCAAAGAAAACACATACAGTAGCAAAACGGCGGATTTGCAGAAATTCCGGCATGATAGCAATATTGTTGATATGTGCTACCATAGGATATCTGGACCGTATAGCCGATGATATCCCTCCTTCCTCCGGTCAGATGATTTGCGTATATAATACAGGAACGTCTCAGTTAATGCAGATGGATCTTGAAACATATATTGTTGGTGTAGTGGCAGCAGAAATGCCGGCGTCTTTTGAATTGGAAGCGTTGAAAGCTCAAGCGGTGGCAGCACGTACATTTGCATTGCATCGCATTGCGCATCCAAATAAAAAAGTAACGGCACTACATCCGAATGCGCAAATTACGACTAGTCCGGATACCTGCCAGGCGTGGATTGATGACAGTACACAAAAAGAACGCTGGGGTAGTAGCTATGCGTTGTGGCGAAATAAAATTGTACAGGCTGTTGCAGAGACTGCCGGTGAAGTACTGTATTATGAAGATGCATTGATTGAACCGGTATACCACGCCAGCTGCGGTGGAGGATCCACAGAGGCAGCAGAACATGTGTGGGGAACGGCAAAGCCTTATTTGATCAGTGTAGTGTGTAACCATCCGCCGGATAAGCATAGTGGCGAGACTGTAACGATATCCATGCAAGAACTGGCACAAAAATTAAATTTAGAACATTCTGTAGCGGTCGGTGCCATGCAGGGAGCTACAGAATATATAACAGAGATAGAACGGACAGCGTCCAACCGCATTAAAACATTGCAAATTGGAGGAAAGACAATACGTGGTGGATTGTTGCGTAGTGCATTGGGCTTGAAATCGGCAGTGATCAACTGGGAGATTATCGATGATTCTGTTGTATTCACTACCAACGGCTACGGGCACGGTGCAGGAATGTGTCAACATGGCGCCGATTATTATGCCGCGCAGGGATATGATTATCGACAGATTTTGCAGCACTATTATCCGGGGGTGTCCCTTGCAATCCTGTAAGAGCATAAATCTCTTTCTGATTGGTTATACTGCCAATATAGGAGGGATTTATGTGAAACAGTATTTTCGCAATTTAAAACAAAAAATACAGCGCAAGAAACCTGCAAAAACTATGCAAGAACAAAGCGTGATGCAAAGTGTGCACCAACAGTTTTTTGCCCGTATGCACAATCTTGATTATTTACAATGGATGCAGCAAAATAGTGCTCGCTATATGGCAGGACTTTGTGTGTTAGCCATATTATTATCGGTGGCTGTGCTATGGAGACAGGAACCTACAGGTGCCAATAAAGATGTA
>JAEIGA010020042.1_pt1 | contig 10191 bp, 9 predicted proteins | sample 9270691 | NCBI WGS metagenome assembly JAEIGA01 (sample SAMN17057246, study PRJNA624740) | gut metagenome | biome: biome; isolation source: fecal sample | host: Bos grunniens | place: China: Xizang | collected 2019
CGACAACACTTGTAGTCTGCGACCTGTTCTTTTTCTTCTTTACATACATATCACAAAAATAGTAAAAAAAACACTTGCGTACCCCAAAATGGGGTACGCAAAAGAGTTAAAATATTATTTTTCAATAATTTATATTCTTAAATAAAATTTAGTGACGAAGTCAGGAAAAACATTTGCTACCTAATTTAACTATATCACAACATCACTCCATTACTCCATTACTGAAAAAAAGATTCGGTCACTGAGCTTGTCGAGTGCCGAATCTTTTTTAGTATAATCAAAAATGCTGGGCAATTATAATATAAGTGTCAATTTATGGATGAAGTTCTTCTAAAGCTTTTTGTAATATCTCATCCATTGGTTCATAGAGCGGATAGAAAGCTTCATCGCCAAAGACGTTTCTTGCAACATATGCCTTGAACAATGGCTCTGAGAGTTCTCTCGCTTTAGCTTTATCTTCTTCAGTTCCTTTGATTTTCTTTTCTTCAGTACGTCGCATCAGTTCGTCGAACATAGCGTCGGTGAAAATGAATTTCTCGCTGAACGTTTCAACATCGCCATATCTCAAAATTTCGTTACGATGTATATCTGAATAATCGAAAGCATATTGGAACAATATATTGTTGTTAGCCATCATATTGAAGAAATAGCGTGTGGTGTCGTTTTTTAATGGGACGTAAACATCAGGCATGATGCCACCGCCGCCATAGACTATTTTGCCGCCAGGAGTAACATATTTCAAAGAATCAGCGAAATGAATGCTATCGATGCTGAACATTTCCCCTGTTGTATAACGTGAATATTCCTCTAACATATATTCTTCCTTGCTTCCATCGAAAGGTTTCTGTATGCAACGTCCTGTCGGGGTGTAATAACGAGCAACGGTCAGACGTATTGCGCCATTTTTACCAAGGTCAAATTGTTCTTGAACCAAGCCTTTGCCAAAAGAACGGCGACCTATTATAGTTCCTCTATCGTTATCTTGAAGCGCTCCTGCCACAATTTCACTCGCACTTGCTGAGCCTTCGTTGATAAGCACAACGACATCTTGATTTTCCCACAGTCCTTTGTGACGTGAGAAAATATATGAACGTTCTCGATGTTCTCCTTCGGTATAAACAATAAGTTTATTATCGGAAAGCATTTCGTCAGCAATGCCTACAGCCTCGCCAAGATAGCCTCCTGTATTATCTCTTAAATCGAGTATCAACTTTGTCATGCCTTGGGCTTTCAGTTTCTTCGTGGCATCAACAAATTCCTTATGGGTAGTTTGAGAGAATTTGGTGAGTTTAATGAAACCGATGTTTTCTTCAATCATATAAGCTGCATCAATACTATATGTCGGAATGGCATCTCTTATGATAGTAAAATCGAGCAATTCAGAGATGCCTCGTCTTTTTATCTTGACATCTACTTTGCTTTTTTTAGGGCCTTTAAGGAGTCGCATCGCATCTTTGTTGGTGACTTTGACGCCTGCCACTAACGAATCTCCGACATATACGATTCTGTCGCCGGCAAGGATGCCGACTTTTTCGGAAGGTCCGCCTTTGATAGTATTAATGATAGTGATAGTATCTTTTTCTATTCTAAAAGAAACACCAATGCCATCGAAACTGCCGTGGAGATTGTCGTTGACGTCGTCGAGTATTTCAGGCTTGATGTATTCGCTGTGTGGGTCCATCGACTCGAGGACGTGAGTGACAGCTTTTATCTGAAGTTCATTGATGTTTACGGTATCGACATATTCTTTGTCGATGAGTGAGAAAATATCGTTTATACAAGATAAATTGTCACCGTCTTTAGAGACAGTGACAATATTATTTGTTTTTGATATATAAATGCCTAACATCACACCGACTGCCAATAAAGCAGAATAAACAATCGGCATTATAGTCTTATTATTCATCTTGTTATATTTCTGCGCTTGAAAGTTTTAATTCATTGCCGGCTTTTTTGAACAAACCTTGCAGCACTGTTCCAGGGCCAACTTCAATAACTTCGGTGAGGCCTGTGGCGAGCATGTTGCCCATTGTCTGAGTCCAGCGAACTGGAGATGTTAATTGTGATATAAGATTTGCTTTGATGATATCTGGTGATGCCACCGCTTGTCCTGTCACGTTCTGATAAATTGGACAGATGCCGTTAGTGAATTTTGTGTGTTGTATTGCTTCGGCGAGTTTGACGCGTGCCGGCTCCATGAGAGGGCTGTGGAACGCACCTCCTACTTGAAGAGGAAGAGCTCTTTTGGCTCCGGCTTCTTTAAGAAGCTGACATGCCATCTCAACACCTTTGATGCTGCCGGAGATAACGACTTGTCCGTTGCAATTATAATTAGCAGGAATAACAACTTCATCTTTTATGGAAGCGCATATTGATTCTATCTTTTCATTATCCATGCCGATAATGGCAGCCATTGTGCCTGGGTTTTCTTCGCAAGCGGCTTGCATCGCATTAGCGCGAGCTGCAACGAGACGTAAGCCGTCTTCATATTGAATAGTGCCGTTAGCTGCTAAAGCTGAAAATTCGCCTAATGAGTGACCTGCAACCATGTCTGGCTTGAATTCTTCGCCTAACATTTTTGCTAAAATGACTGAATGAAGAAATATTGCTGGTTGCGTGACTTTAGTCTGTTTCAAGTCTTCGGCAGTGCCTTCAAACATAATGTCAGTGATAGAAAATCCGAGGATGTCGTTAGCCTTTTTAAACATATCCTTCGCTTTAGGAAATTTATCGTAAAGATCTTTTCCCATTCCAACAAACTGAGAGCCTTGTCCCGGAAATACGTATGCTTTCATATTTTTAGTTGTAGTGTAGTATTTTTTATTTTATAGTTTAATTATTGTCTTGTCAAAATCAATCTCTTGAATTGCCGAAAAATCTAAGTAAGTATAAGAAAAGATTCAAGAAATCAAGATATAATGTCAAGGCTGCATGTACTGTAATCTTCGCCATCATTTCGCCATCATTGATGCCGCTATCGCCAATCTGTTTTATTTTTTGAACGTCGAAAGCAGTAAGGCCTGTGAATATAAGAACACCAACAATACTAATGATGTAATCTAATCTTGCGCTGTGCATGAAGAAGTTGACTAAAGTAGCGATGATAATTCCTATCAATGCCATGAAAAGGAAAGAACCGAATTTTGTCAAATCTGTTTTTGTTGTATAACCAACAACAGCCATCACGCCGAACATGCCTGCAGAAATGACGAATGTCTTGAATATTGATGCTGCTGTGTATGCCCAGAATATGAAACTGAGGCTTATGCCCATAAGAATGGAATAAATAACATACATCAACACTGTTTTTTGCACCGACATTTTATGCATATTTGCTGTCATGGTAAACACAATAATAAAAGGTGCAAAAGTAATGATCCAGCCGAGGATGCTCATCTTTGCGCCGCCTTGAGGAGTTACATGTATCAATGAGCTGAATAATGCTTCATTTGTTCCGAACAAGAATGCTGTAGCTGCTGTTATGCCAAGCGCTGCAAACATCCACATAAATACTGTCGATACGAAAGTTCTCGACATCGCTTGTGTCATTGTTCTGTTTGAATTGTAATTGCCATTAAATTGATTCATCATAATTCTTAAAATTTGATTAGTTGTTATTAATTTATTAATGTAAGTTTGAACCTATGAGTTGTAAGAACTCTGCGCGTGTCTCGCTTCTTTCAAAAGCACCTATGAAATCAGATGTCGTTGTGACAGAACTTTGCTTCTGGACACCGCGCATGCTCATACACAAATGACGTGCCTCTATAACGACTGCCACTCCAAGAGGATGTAATGCATCGTTGATAGCTTCCTTGATTTGTGTCGTCAATCGTTCTTGGACTTGAAGTCTTCTTGAATATGCCTCAACAACGCGTGCTATTTTGCTCAATCCTGTTATGTAACCGTTAGGAATATAAGCAACATGTGCCTTGCCAATGAATGGTATCATGTGATGCTCGCACAATGAAAACAATTCTATGTCTTTAACAACAACCATCTGACGATAGTCTTCCTTGAAACGTGCCGACAAAAGAATGTCCTTAGGATCCATAGTATATCCTTGTGTGAGAAACTGCATCGATTTGGCAACGCGTAAAGGTGTCTTTTCAAGGCCTTCGCGTGTGATGTCTTCTCCAAGTAATTCTATAATAGCTGCATAATGCTCCTGCAATTTTTCTAACTTCTCAGGATTAAATTTATCAATCCTTTCGTATCCAATAATTTCGTTATTCATCTTTATTGTTATTATTTCTTACCAACATAAATGTTTCAAAAAATGAGAAACATAAATAATATGTTAAAAATGTGATGATAAATGTTATCTTGTCTTCAGGATTATTTACCACATAAACCACAATTATAGTCAGATAGACAATAAGTTTTAATATTGTTGCTATCATATTGAAATTGATTAGTTTGTGCGCGTCATTCTTTTTTCTTATCTCTGTTGCTTTACGGAATATCACAGCGCTCACCGTGACAAAAAGCAGCAGCAGATAGTGCCAATGTGGCGTAATATATTGAGGTGCATATACGCTAAGTATCATGCTAATACCCCATAATATTCCAAAGAGGCTCAGTAATGATATTAAGAATTTTCTCCTTGCAGATTTCATTATTTCTTTGTCTCAGTTTTTGATTCGCTTGTTTTTCCCATCTCACATTTGCCTGTAAAGATGGCTCCTATTTCTATATATAATTGTTTTGTAGAAAGTTCGCCTTCAATGTGTGATGTCGATTTTAATGATGTAAGCTCTTCTACATTAATCTTTCCTTTTACATTTCCTGACAAATCAGCTTGCTTGCAGTAAAGCTCACCTTCTATGCTGCCATTCTGTCCTAACACTATTTTACCATCAGATTTTAATATTCCTATTACTTTTCCGTCAATACGAATATCACCGTTTGATTCTATTTCACCCTTTATAGTAGTGCCATTGCCAATAATATTTCTTGCTGGACTTTCGTGATTGCTCATTTTTTATAATCTTTATTTTACGTTTTTATTCCAAAATTCTATGTATTCGTCAACATTCTTGTTTGAGTAGAATATCGGATAATTGTTTTTAGAAATTAATATAACCTTATATTGTTCCTCATTGATTCCACCGAAAAGATAATCTGTCAAGAACATCGCTGTTTTGTAATCTTCAGCTTTCGACTGATTTTCAAATTCTTCTATCGTTATGATTGTTTCTTGTTTGCTGAGCATCACATTTTTGACTTCAAGCTGCAACATTCTGAAGCTTTCTTTGTTGAAGTCGCTGAGACGTACTTTCAAAGGATTGACCCTCACACTCTTAGTGTTGCATATAATCATGACATAATATGTTTCGTTAGGATTATATGAGTATGGATATTCTTTTTCCGGTTCTTTTTCCTTTTGGCGAGCACTTTCGACAGGAAGTCCTAAGCTATACATTTCATTAGCTTTGAGCAACACCTCCATAGCGTGCGGTTTGATGCTGCTTTCTGGATAATTTTGAACGAGGCGATAAAGCGCATACGCCATTGAATCAACAACATCAAGCTGACCGATTGAAATTGCATCAAGAAATTCAAAACGAGGCATCAACAAAGTGTCGTCAGGACATAATTCGCGAGCTTTAGACGCATACATTCTAACACGTTGATACTGACCTTTTTTATATGCTTCAAATGTCTTGGAATATAAATTTGATGATTCCATTCCCTTTTCTTGTTCTTTGATGAAATATTCAGGATCTAATATTATCTTTGCTTGATTAGAATCCGGATATTTGCTGAGAATCAAGTTTTTATAATATTCGGCTTTGTCGTTTTCTTTTCTTTCATAATACATTTTGTAAAGATAATACCATGAACTTAATTCATATTCATTTTCAGGATAACGTTCATTAAGTTCAGTATATGCTTCTATCGAATTGTCATAATCTTCAAGATTATCATAATAAATATATCCGATATTATTCAAAGCGTGAAGTATCTGTTCGTTGGCTTCTTCTTTTTGTTTTGGAGTGAATGGAAGCTGTTGTAAATAATAGCCAATATCTGTAGGTTGGTATTGAGCGGTATCGGCTGTTATTCCTTCTTTACGTTCTTCCAAAAGTTTTTCAATATCTTCTTCCGAGAGTGTTGCTAACTCTTCTTTCGTGAAATATTCAAGAAGTTGTTGTTGCTCAGCTTCTTCCTCTGTCAACATGCTTTGTTTGTTCTTGATAAACCAATAGTCTTCTAATTTTCTGTTACCCCACTTGTTCCTAAATTCCGTTGCTCCGCGCACCAAAGAATTCTGATTATAGAAATACCAACTTGGTGCTCCTGACGCCATGTTATTCGACATATCCGGAGTCGCTATCTTTTCATCGCCGCCAAGCAAAGCGAGTTGTTCTTGCAATTCTTTCTCCTTTTGAAGACGTTCTTGTTCAGCCTTATATTCTTCAATAACTTGTGATATTATCTTGTTTCTCGACACCGAATCCATGTCGGCAAGGCGTAACAAGCTGTCTTGCAATTGATAAACAACTAGACTTTCGACCAAATCAGTTAACATGACAGAAAGATTCAAAAGGCTGTCATATTCCGGATATGTTCTATCCATTGTCATGACGACGGTGTCGTAATAAGCTTGTGATAAAATATAATCTTTATTGTCGAACAACATTGTCGCAACTTTAAGCGACGACTTAACCTTTTGGCGAGGATTGTTGCTGCTTGTTGCTACAGAACTTCTAAGATATTTTATACCAACAGCTTCGTTGTCTTCTCTCAAAGCGACGTCAGACATCGCATAATAGATTCTGTCTTTATATTCTTTGTTTTTGGTGTCTTTGAGCATTTTCCAGAACATCTTCATTATGGATGCGGTATCGCCTGATTCATAACATTTCGCTAAATTCATTTGAGATTCAAATGTCATTTCATAATTTGGATGTTTCTTTATTACAGCTTCAAACTGTTCGGATGCTCTTTTGTTATCATTTTGATATTCATAAATTTGTCCTAAAATGAACATTGTCCTGACGCGAGTGTCTCTGTCGAGATTTTTCAATAATGCGCTTTTCAAATATTTGACAGCATTATCGTATTGTCCTTGTTTTATGTGAAAATCAGCGAGAACCAAATCGAGGTTGTTTCTCACATATTTAGGCATCTTTTCAAGTTTTGAAGTGGTAACAATCAAGTTTTGAAGAATGGCTTCAGCCTTAGGATATTGTTCCGTTTCGATATAAGTCTTTGCAAGCCATAAGTTTGCAGTATGAGTTATATCGTTGTACTTGTATGAATTGACTACATAATCGAATGTACGACGTGCAGGAATGTATTCTTGTTTGTAGAAATTAGCTTGAGCCATAATGAGATATGAATCGTCGATCCATTTCACATATTCTTTCCCGTTGAAGCGCATCGAGTGACGCTGAATGCTGATAGAAGCCTTTTCTATCGCTCTATCCATGTTAGAGTTAAGCGAGAGCGCATTTTCTTTTGTTCCATAATTGAAAACGGGAAGTATCGCTGTATAATCGTCTTTTACAGCTTCTTTCAACGATTTTTCACCTTCCTTGACGCTTTGGTCTCCATTCCACCAGACATTATAATGGCTCGTCATGTTGTGATAAACTCTTCTGTTCCATTTGTTTTTCTTGGTAGAACATGATGCTAACACTAATACTGACAATAATCCAATTAAAATATTTAATTTGTTTCTTCTGATTTTCAACACTTTCTGATAATTTTAAAACTAATCACCGAATATAACTCATTTTTTTGCGTTTTATTTTTTGGAATTATATTCAGAATATGCAAAAATAAATAATTAGGCGTTATAAAAGTGTTTTTTTATAAAAAAATATAAAAAGTATTAAACTCTCGAATAAAACTTGTAATTTTACGGCTTGAAATAAAAAGTGGCATCATGGATAATTTTGTTGTATCAGCGAGGAAATACAGACCTATAACATTTGATAGCGTGGTTGGACAGAAAGCCATCACTTCAACATTGCAAAATGCGATAAGAACCAATACTTTAGCACAGGCATTTTTGTTTTGCGGACCGAGAGGTGTTGGCAAGACAACTTGTGCGAGAATCATGGCAAAAACCATCAACTGCATGAATCCTACAGCAGAAATGGAAGCCTGCGGCGAATGTGAATCATGTAGAAGCTTCGATAGTTCTAATTCGTTCAATATTTACGAGTTGGATGCGGCTTCAAACAACTCCGTCGATAACATCCGCGACCTCGTTGATCAAGTCAGAATACCACCTCAAATTGGAAGATATAAAGTTTATATCATCGATGAGGTCCACATGCTATCCTCAAATGCCTTCAACGCTTTCCTCAAAACTTTGGAAGAGCCGCCTGCATACGCAAAATTTATCTTGGCGACAACAGAAAAACACAAAATTATTCCTACAATCTTATCACGTTGCCAAATATATGATTTCAAGAGAATTACAATAGATGATATTAGCAAACATCTTCAAAATGTTGCTTTAAAAGAGAATATTGTCGCAGAAGAAGAGGCTCTTAACATTATCGCTCAAAAAGCCGATGGAGCTCTTCGTGATGCGCTTTCTATCTTTGACCAAATGGTGAGCTTCTCCGGAAAAAATATTACCTACAAAGATGTCATTGCTAACCTTAATGTACTCGATTACGAATATTATTTCAGAGCCGTGGATTATATCTTGGTAAAAGATACTAACTCCATATTGCTTTTGCTTAATGAAGTGGTTGAAAATGGCTTTGATATTCATTACTTTATACAAGGATTATCAACTCATCTTAGAAACCTTCTTCTCGGAAAAGACACAAGATTGATTGAACTGATGGAAGTTAGCCGTCAGCTTAAAATGAGATATGCAGAACAAGCTCAAAAATGTTCTCAATATTTTATTTTGAAATCTTTAGACCTTGCTAATCAATGTGACTTGAATTTCAGAAACAGCAATAACAAACGATTGCATATAGAAATCTGCTTGATGAAAATGTGCTTTGTTGAAGGTCAAATGCAAGGACAAGGACGAGTTCAACCTCAAGTCCCTCAACAACCTCAAGTCCCTCAACAACCTCAAGTCCCTCAGCAACCTCAGGTTCCTCAACAACCACATGTCTCTCAACAACCTCAACAGCCTCAAAATCAGCCATCAACAGTAAGAGTTGGCAGATTAAACAGGCCTGGTACAATTTCCATTAACGCTGAGGAACCTAAGAAAGAAAAGGTTGTTGAAGAAGTATGGAATAACGATTTTTCTCAGGAACAATTGGATAAGGCATGGAACGATTTTATCGTTTCTTATCAACAAACATCTCCGGTTTTTATTGCCGGAATAAAAAATGCTGAACCAAGAGCTAACGGCAAATCTGAAATAATTTTCAAAATAGATAATATTCTCGTCGTAAAAGACGTAAATAATATGCAGGCACTTCATGAATTTCTCAAAAAAGCATTGCATAACAATCAGTTCGTGCTCAAAGAAGAGGTCTTGGAACGACCAAGAGAAGTGGTTTTATATACTGATAAACAAAAATTTGAAAAGATGGCGAGCGATAATCCAAATCTTTTCGATATAAAAGAAAGTCTTAACTTAGAATTAAACGTTTGATTTATGGGATTTTGGAGAATAATAGGAGAGAAAACATTAAAAGTTTTAGGCTGGAAAGTCATTGGTACAATTCCAGTGAAAAAATGCGTCATTACAGTGGCTCCTCACACAAGTATAGCCGATTTCATTTTAGGAAGATTGGCTTATTGTTCTATCGATATGGATGTTAAATTTCTCATAAAAAAAGAATTTTTCGATATTCCAATATTGAAATCCATTTTGTTGAAAATGGGTGGAATACCTGTTGATAGAAGCAGAAACAACAATTTGGTGACACAAGTCTCTGCCATGTTTAAAAAATATGACACACTCAACATTGTAATCGCTCCAGAAGGAACGAGAAAATGTGTTCACAAATGGAAAAAAGGCTTCTATTATATGGCAGAAAAAGCCGACGTTCCTATCATACTCGGATTCCTCGATTACAAGAAAAAAGAATTAGGCTTCGGTCCAATGTTCTATCCTACAGGAAATTATGAGGAAGATTGGAAATTCATGGAAAGTTTCTACAAAAATATAACAGCTAAACATCCGGAAAGATATAATTTATCTAATTGATTTTCTATGGCTAAAGAAAAAAAAGAAACAGAAAGCAGACTAAG